>ENA-OUNI01001310-OUNI01001310.1-human-gut-metagenome-genome-assembly--contig:-NODE-1310-length-9991-cov-2.008921_pt1 | contig 9991 bp, 12 predicted proteins | sample MGYA00242499_ERZ504580 | MGnify/ENA primary metagenome ERZ504580 (study PRJEB26092, sample SAMD00036315) | human gut metagenome | host: Homo sapiens | study: EMG produced TPA metagenomics assembly of... | reverse complement strand
TGCCGTTTTATTCTGACTCCTATAACTCGCTGCCATCGGTTATCACCCCGAACAGCGAGGAACGCGGAAAAATCGTTGCAATCAATGCCTTCCTGTATTCGGTTGCCCCCACAATTTATCATTTTATTGTGCCGATACTTGCCGATAAAACGGGAGGATACACTGATATTCGCACTTATAAATGGGTTGTAATGCCGTTTGCAGTTGTCGGTCTCGGTCTGGGCATGTTCGCCGCGTTCGGCACAAAAGAACGCATTGTTGTTCCGAAAACATATATACCGAAGGTGAACACAATCAGAAGCTCACTCGGTGTTTTCAAAAATAAATACTGGGTTATCACTACAATTTCGGCCACAATCGGTTTTTTGGAGGGCGGTATTTCAAACCTTTTTAAACTGGTCCTTTATGTATGACAGTCAGAATTATAAGCTGATGGGCGTGGTGAATACAGTTCTTGGCACATCTGCAACAATTGCATTTATCCTTGCGCCGATCCTAATTAAAAAAATCGGGGCAAGGGGCGCGCTTTTGTTAAAGGAAGGAATGAATATTGTTTTTATTGCCCTTATGCTGATAAGTTATAAAAATATCTATTTCTTCTTTTTAGCATGGTATCTTAATCAGATTTTTTCTTCGCTCGTGCTTGTTGTCAATCCTGTAATCGGCGCCGACACAAAGGATTATCATCAGTATATCAGCGGAGAGCGTATTGATATGACATTCAGCACGGCGCAATGGTGCTTACCCCCATCGGCTATCTCACAGGTATGGTAATTCCTTATTTCTTTGAGTCCTACGGAATTACGCAGAACTATGATATTCTGTTTGACCCAATGGTGCGCGATAACGTATTCAGAATTCTGTGTATTTTAGCAATTATTGGAGCTTTTTTGCAGTTTCGCGCCCCTTGTTTTTTACGATTTAACGCAACGAAGCACCAAAATATAATCAGAGTGTTAAAGGTGCGTGCAATGTTTGAAGACTATTCAAACGGCGTTATGACGGACGAGGACTTGAATGACACAATGAGTCAGGTGGAGCGTTCAGAAGGCTATTACTATGGAGCAACTCCTGATACGAATTTGCTTTTAGACAATCTCAAACGAGCCAAAAAACTCCCAAAATCGACAAAGGACGAGCGAGCTGTGCGTAAGACTGAAATCAGAAATGCCAAGAAAGCACTGTCTGAATCCAAAAAAGCCCTGCTTGAAAAAGAGTCGGCAGAGATCCTTATCAATGAACTGCACAAGTTTGATACGCCGTCCTTCCAGTTTCGCATCAATCTTTCTAGAAAGCTAACCGAACGGCAGGTTGATGCCTTGGATATTAAAAATGGCGAGTATCTTTCGGCGGCAATGAGTCTACCCGAAGGTACAAAACAAGAAAGATCTTTCAAAAAATCGGAAATCAGACGGGCTCGCAGAATTGAAAAAATGCCTATAAAAATTGCAAAAAAATATCCAAATGGAATTGCAGAGCCAAATCCCAAGGAACTACCGCAGGCGCTTATTATGCCTGATGGTACTAAAGAGGAAAGAAAAGCCAAAAGCCGCGCCGTCAAAGCCGCAGAGCGTAGCATTAAGCGCTATCATACCATTGCAAATGAATATGTTCAGGCGCAGAAGCTCTTGATTTCCTTTGAAAACTACGGCAAGCTGGAAGAAATTAGACAGCTTTACAAACAAAAGTTGCAAAAGGTTGAAAGTGAGGCTGTACTATGAAAAAAACATTAAAAATTCTCGTGGTGGTTTGCTCTATGCTTCTTTTGGCAGGCGCATTTAGTTCCTGTGCGAAAAAAATTCCAACCGACAGCGCATATTCAAAACTTCGTGATGCTCTTGAAAGCTCACTCCAATATAAAACGTATTACATTCAGGAAATGATTACGCACGACAAACTACTTGACAAAACCACGGTAAATCTGCGGTGCGAGCTTGACAAAAATTATCAGCCTATTTTGAAAAATGGAAGATTGTCGGATTACAAAGCGGAGATTCATTTCAGCAAAAACGACTTGGCAGTAGCCGATATTTTTTGCGGTGTTTCAAAATCCTCCACTGGAGAAGAAAGGGATTTGCTTTTCCGTACAAAATACGAAGAGCAAAACGGCAAAAGCAAAGCCGTTTCCAAAACCATGCACAATGCCGGTTGAGAAGTTTATTGAGGGGAACGAATTCAAAAACAATTATTCAATAGAGCACTTTTTAAGTGAGCTTAACGGCATGACGGAGGCTGATTTTCACTTTTCGGCAGATACGGCAATAGCGGAAAGTAAAAACCATTTGACTGTGATCGGGTTTTCGATAACTGATGGCTATTTACAGCGTTATGAAAAAGAAAAAGGAAAAAAATCTGTGTTTGCAGGCTCAGATCGTATTGAAATTGAGCTTATTTACGGAAGAATAGCTTCCGTTGTAACGTTTTGCTCATATAGCGATAAACAGTTTCATCAGACCTTTGAAGAATCGCCGTATAAGCTGTTTATCACGTATTACGGCCCTAAATTTGAGATTCCCCATTTCGATTCGAAAACTGACCAAAACGCTCTTGAATGGACACAAATATAATGTATTTGGAAAGGAACTGAGAATATGAGAGACGTTCTATTTACACTGTCTGTCAAGAAAAAGCCGTTTTTCATCGTGTTGGCTATGTTCACCGTCGTGCTGGTTATTGCAGGCATCGTGCTGTCTGTCGTGCTGTATAAGCTTGGTATAACGGTAAATGGAGCGGCGGCTTTTCTGCAAAGGACTGCTTGAGTATTATCAAAAAAGGCGAGGATTTAAAAATTCTACAGATCAGCGACCTGCATGTGGATCACACGAATGGACAGCATGATTTGATTTGGAAAAATTTGGAGTATTTAGTATCCAAAAGTGATATCGATCTCACGGTTATTACCGGAGACTGGACCAGCGATGCGGATAATCTGCCGGCTACCGAACGCTGATTGAGGTCATGGAGCGTTGTAGTAAGCCCTGGGCAGTCATTTTCGGCAACCACGATTCGCAGGGTAAATAAGCCGTAAAGATTTGGCCTCGCTTTTTGAAAAGGCGGAGCACTGCCTTTTGCACGCGGACCGGAGGATTTAAGCGGTGTTGGGAATTATGTAATAAACGTATATAATCATCAGGATCCATCGCACCTTGACGCATCGCTCATACTGCTTGATTCGCATACCGACACAAACCGGACGCTGCAATACGAGCCGATTTACCGGGATCAGGTAAGTGGTACGAAAAAAATATTGTTGGACTCAGCGCCATTTACAGTGCGCAGAAAAACAACCAAGCAACGGTGCTTCCGAGCCTTCTTTTCCAGCACATTCCCCTTAAAGAATATGAAACTGCGTGGAATGAAGGTAAAATTGATACCTCAAAGCACCTGCATGGTAGTAACAATGAGGATGTTTATTCTCCTGTAGTAAATACAGGCTTATTTGATAAAATAGTCGCCGCAGGCAGCACCAAAGGCGTATTCTGCGGCCATGACCACGCCAACGACTCGGCCGTTTCGTATCAAGGCGTATTGCTGGCCTATGCTGTGCAGAGCGGCATCTGCGAAAGCGATCCCTACGCTCAAAAGATGAAGAAGGGCGGCAATCTTATCACGCTGAAAGAGGACGGGACGCTGACGATCAGCCAGGTTTTTCATGAATTTCCCTATGAAATAAAAGAATAATAGGCATTCTCCCTTTCTCTAAAAATGCGCAAAAGGATATGTTAAAAATAAAGTTCATTCTATGGAGCAGCGAGGGGTTTATATGAAGCAAAGGTGGCTTGACAGCGCGGTTTTTTATGAGGTATATCCCACAAGCTTTTATGATGCAAACGGTGACGGGGTAGGCGATATTAGCGGCATTATCGAAAAACTTGACTACATATCGGACTTGGGCTGTAATGCGATTTGGCTCAATCCGCATTACACCTCGCCCTTTATGGACGGCGGATATGATGTGTCCGACTATTACAATACCGACCCGCGCTTCGGCACAAATGAGGATATGAAACGGCTTTTTGATACAGCGCGGAAAAAGGGCATTAGGATCATGCTTGATCTCGTTATGGGCCACACCTCAAATCAGCACCCGTGGTTTATTCAATCCTGCAAGGATGAAAAGAACGAATATACTGACGCATACATTTGGTCGGACCACATGGACGTGGAGCACTGCGAGGGTCGCTTTATGTGCGGGCTTTCCGAGCGTCCGCATATGTTTAAGGTTAATTATTACGCTATGCAGCCCGCGCTCAATTATGGCTATTACAAAACGGATAAATCATGGCAGATGCCTATGAATGCTCCCGCCGCAATGAAAAACCATCAGAGGCTCATTGACGTGTGCCGATTTTGGCTGGATATGGGCGCCGCAGGCTTTCGTGTGGATATGGCGCACGCTATGATAAAAAACGACCCAAAGCAAAAGGGTACCATTAAATTTTGGCAGGAAATTGCCGTTATCAAAAAGGAATTTCCTGACTCAGTTTTTTGTCAGAGTGGAACAATCCTGCAAAAACAATTCTCAAGGCAGGCTTCGATCTTGACTTTCGATGTGTTTGGGGATATGCAAGCAGAGGCGGAAACGACCCTCATAACGAGCGAATTTTTGACGGGACTTATTTGAGTGAGGTCGGTGGAAAAAATCAAATTTTTATCAAACAGTATTTGAAAAGTATAAAGAAAATAAATAAATCCGACGGTTATCAAATCATTCATCTTGACAATCATGATACAATACGGCTTTCCCGTGGCAGAACCGATGATATGATAAAGGTCCTTTGGGCGTCGTATTTGACTTTACCCAATGTTCCGCTGATTTATTACGGCGATGAAATAGGTATGAGATACATTCCCCTGAAAAGCAGGGACGGCGGTTATCACCGCACAGGCTCGCGCACGCCGATGCAATGGAACAACGGCAAAAACCTCGGTTTCAGCAATACGGACGGCGAGCTGTATTTACCCGTTGATAGCGAAAACACCCCTTATACGGTGGCGGCGCAGGAAAATGACGAAAATTCAATACTCAACCACACAAAGCGTCTGATAGTGCTCAAGCGTTCCTTAAACTGCCTGAAAGCCACCGCCGAATTTAAAATACTGTATTCGGGAATTAAACGCGATGGCAACCCTCTTATTTATAAGCGCGAGAGCGATACCGATGAGGCGGTCGTTGTGCTTTTGCCTAAAAAAATGTCTATCAATATAGATATGAAAAAATACCTCAAGGGCAGCTTTGCGCATATAGCTCTCAACGCCGCATTCGACGGTAGAATACTGAAAGCGTTTGGAACCTCTTACGCTGTATTTTACCGAAAAAAATAATTGCTGTAAGGAAAAAACAAATGGCATTCCTTTATAAAGGAGAAATATTACGATGAGAAACGTAAATACCCAGCTATAACGATTCTATTGTTTTCAAATGGAATTTCTCCGTTTGATGAAGTGTTTTGCAAGGTCGATTGGTGGAGTGGTCATAGAAAAACCTCACAGGAACCTGAGCCCGGGCGAAATGCGCGCCTGGGCTCAAATATCATATCCAACCCATCAATTACTGGCGGCTGATTATTTACTTTTTGTTGGCGGTGTGCGATAATGAAAAAAAGGGGTGTTTTTATGTGCGATACTGTGTATTTGAAACGTGAGCGGAGAGCGTTTTTTGGTAAAAATAGCGACCGGTCGCCAAACGAAGCGCATCTAATGCTTCGGGTTCCCGCAAGGGAATATGCAGAGGGGGAGATGCTGCGTGCAACCTATATCAGTGTGCCTCAAGTGAGGCATACATATGCCTGTGTGCTGCTCAAGCCGCATTGGATTTGGGGCGCAGAGATGGGCTGGAATGAGTTTGGCCTGAATATTGGCAACGAGGCCGTTTTTACGAGAGAAAAGCGGGAGAAGCAGGATGGATTGATCGGCATGGATCTGTTGCGGCTGGCGCTGGAAAGATGCCGCAGCGCAAAAGAGGCGCTGAAGCTGATTACAACCATGATCGGGGAATATGGGCAGGGTGGCAACTGCGGTTTTCACAAAGCTTTTTATTATGATAATGCCTTTTTAATTGCGGATGAAACGAGGCCTATGTGTTGGAAACAGCGGGGAGAAGCTGGGCCGTTAAAAAAGCCGGTGAAGTAGAGACGATTTCGAACTGCCTTGGGCTGCGTGCGGATTATGAGGCCGCCTCAGCCGGCGTAAGCGGCGATTTCAGAAGGGCGCATCAAAACCATCTCGTTACGGCGGTTGCCGGCGCGGAGAAACGCCGCGCGGCTTCGCGCGCCGTGCTCAGCGGTGAGGGCGAGCCGTTTGAATTGATGATGAAAGCCCTGAAGAGCCATGAAACGCAAGCGGTCAATATCCACACGAGTTCTACCGCGAGCGTGTGCATGCATGCGGGGAATCTGTTTGGCGATCAAACGACCGGGAGCTATTGCTGTGAAATCAACCGGCTCTATTTTGTGACGGGCAGCTCTTTTCCATGCCTGTCGATCTATAAGCCGCTGTCCCCGGCCGCAAAAGTGCTGCCTTCTGATGAAAAGGAGGCGCTCCGGTATTGGCTCAAGCGCGAAATGCTGCACAGGCATCTGATGAGCGGCAATATCGACGAGGCGGATTATGTAAAGCACGCTGCCGAGATGCAGCGTAAATTTCTCGCCGCAGCGCTGGATGCGCGAGATATAGACGAGCTTGAGGAAGTATCCGCAGCGTGCTTTGCCGAGGAGGCCGCCTTTGTGGACGCCTTTTTGAAACAAGTGAACGGTAAAAAATTAAGCATTCCGGGCCAAACATATTTCTGCCGCTACTGGCGCAAAAAAAATGAGGAGTTGGCCCGTGAATTTTCGCTGCCCGTTTAAAAGCCACATTTTATCAAGCAGAAAGGCTGCTCAAAATTTTGCATGCACTAAGCTGGCGATTTTGCCGTTTGATGCAAAAGAGGATGGTTGATCTATGCAATATCAAAGTGTATATGATTTGATCCGGCGGGCATTGCCGGGGAAGGAAAGCTGTTTTTTGCTCCGGGAGATGAAAGTAGAAGAAGCAGCAACAGGGCAAATTGTTACTGCGTCAGTAGCGAGGGGGAGAAGATTATTCTCTCCGGCGACTGTGTCATCAGCCTTTGTATGGCATTTTACGCCTATCTGCGGGAGGAGTGCGGCGTCAATCTATCCTGGTGCGGTAATCGTGAAATTGCTGTGCCGGAGGAGCTGCCCGTTCCCGCGGTGGAGCGGCGTTATGCGGTGCCGCAGCAGCACCGCGTCTATATGAATTACTGCACGTTCGGCTATTCGGCTTGTGTGGGATTGGGCGCGTTGGGAGAAGGAAATCGATTTTATGGCGATGAACGGCGTCAACATGCCGCTCTCCATCATCGGCACGCAGGGCGTGTGGTTTGAAACACTGCTGGAATACGGTTTTACCGAGCGGGAGGCGCTCGCCTACCTCTCCGGCCCGGCCTATTGGCCTGGCAGCTGATGACCAATCTCGAAGGCGCCATGCCCCCGCCGGACCGCCGCTATGTGGAGCAGAGCATCAGTCTTGGCCGAAAAATTTTGGAGCGGGAGCGCTCGCTCGGCATGACGCCTATCCAACAGGGCTATTCCGGGCATGTGCCGAGGCTCTTCCGCCAGAAATTCCCGCAGGCCCGGATTCGGGAAACAGGAGGCTGGTGCGGATTCCCACCGACGGCGCAGCTAGACCCGCTCGATCCGCTGTTTGCGCGGTTCGGCCTTTCGCTTTTGAAAAAGCAGGAGGAGTTATTCGGTTGTGGGCGGTATCTCGCCTGCGACCCATTCCATGAAAACAGCCCGAGTGTGAAGGGGAAAGCGTATCTCTCCAAAGTCGGCCGGGCGATTGACGAGCTGTACCGCAGCTTCCGGCCGGATTCCATCTGGGTGATGCAGTCCTGGTCGCTGCGCAAAGCGATTGTGAAGGCCGTGCCGAAGGAGAGGCTGCTGATCCTCGATCTCAACAGTGCACGCGCCAAGGGGACGAAAGGGTTCTGGGGCTACCCTTATGTTGCAGGCGAGCTGCACAATTTCGGTGGCAAAACAGCCTGCATGGCGATCTGGAAGCCGCCGCCTCCTTCTCCTATCGCAAGCAACAGAAAAAGCACCCGAACCTTACGGGCGCCGGCTTGTTTATGGAAGGCATTAATCAAAACCCTCTGTTTTACGATTTGCAGTTTACGATGCTGACGCAGGCGGAAGGGGTGAACCTTCAGCAATGGCTGGCGGACTATGCGGTGCGCCGCTACGGGAGCGATGAGGCTTGCCTGCGGGAGGCGCTTAGGCTTCTGCGCATGAGCTGCTATGCGGCGAAAACCAGCGACAGCGAGCGTGGCTCCATTCTCTGCGCGCGGCCGCACTGGTGGATTGACCGCGCGGCGCCGAATGATATGATCGAAATTCGATACTCCAATCGGATGCTCCTACGCGCGTTGGAAAAGCTGCTGGAGGCAAAGCGGGCGGGGAAGGATGGCTATGCCTTCGATCTTTGCGATATTGCCCGTCAGGCGCTTAGCAATCATGCGCTTTCGCTTTACAATCAGGCGATGGATGGCTTTTTTCAGCATAATCGGGCGATGTTTGAGCACGCGTCAGCCTCCTTTTTGGAGCTGTTACAAGATATGGATCGCCTCCTGGCAACGCGGCCGGAGCTGCGGCTCTCCCGTTGGGCAGAGCGCGCGCAGAAGCTGGGGGAAGATGAAACAATGGCCTCTTATTACCGCGAAAATGCGCTGGCGCTTATCACGCTTTGGGGGCCTGCGGAGGAACCGATTATATTTGACTATGCGTGGCGCGAATGGAGCGGCCTGATGCAGCAGTTTTACGGCATGCGCTGGCGGATGTTTTTTGCTTTTACGCTGGAGCATTTCGATACGCTGCCGCGAAAAAAGGATCGCGGAATCCGGCAGATCTACGGGCGAGATCCATTTGACGCGACGCCCTTCCTGCATGAGATAGGCCAGCGCGAGCGGGCGTTTATCCGGGAATACAGGCCCGCGCCGGAACAGGCGGGGGAGACAGTGGCTGTTGTGCGGGATTTGCTGCAAAAATATGCGGCGGCCATTTCGGACGATACCACGCTTCCCTATATGAAAGAGCAAGCCAACAAAAAGCCGCATCGCTTTGCCGTGCTGTTTTCATAATGGGAGAATATTCACAAAAGCTGCTGTGGCTGCATGAGCAGGCTGCGGCAGCTTTTTTTCAATGCAGGCGCTTCATAAAACGACGCGGGCATGAAAGAATAATGAGGAGAGGCTGATATAAGATTGGAGCGATTAATATGGAACGGGCATGGTGGAAGGAAGCGGCGGTCTATCAAATTTATCCTCGCAGCTTTCTGGATTCAAACGGCGACGGCATTGGGGATATCAATGGGATTACCATGCGGCTCGATTATTTAAAAGCGCTTGGAGTGGATGTGATCTGGCTGTCGCCCGTCTACGAATCGCCGGATTGTGACAACGGCTATGATATCTCGGATTACCGGGCGATTATGAAAAAATTTGGAACGATGGAGGATTTTGACCGCCTTTTGGCAGAAGCGCACCGGCGGGGGCTTAAAATCGTGATGGATCTGGTGGTCAACCACACGTCCGACGAGCATGCCTGGTTCCAGGCCTCCCGGGACAAGGACGACCCTCACGCCGACTGGTATTGGTGGCGTCCGGCCAGGCCGGGCCACGAGCCGGGCACCCCGGGCGCGAGCCGAACCGGTGGGGTTCCTATTTCGGCGGTTCCGCCTGGCAGTACGATCCGAAGCGCGGCGAATACTACCTCCACCAGTTCTCTAGGAAGCAGCCGGATTTGAATTGGGAGAATCCGGAAGTGCGCAAGGCCGTCTACAAGATGATGAATTGGTGGATGGATCGCGGCATTGACGGCTTCCGCATGGACGTCATCCACCCTGATCTCAAACGTCTCGATGGCCACGGACGCTGCCCGGAGAAATCGACTCGGAATATCCGAGGCCGAGATGGGTGAAGAGGGATACA
>ENA-OUNI01001308-OUNI01001308.1-human-gut-metagenome-genome-assembly--contig:-NODE-1308-length-9993-cov-2.249747_pt1 | contig 9993 bp, 19 predicted proteins | sample MGYA00242499_ERZ504580 | MGnify/ENA primary metagenome ERZ504580 (study PRJEB26092, sample SAMD00036315) | human gut metagenome | host: Homo sapiens | study: EMG produced TPA metagenomics assembly of... | reverse complement strand
TATTATCAAATCTTAGGCAAGGTGCTTTCGTCCGGAAAGATGCAAAGCAATAAAAAAAGGGAATATCCGCTACCTACTGAATGAACAGCTGACGCTGCTTCCTGCCGACCTTCTTGATATATTCGAGGGGCATACCATAGCGCGGAAGAAGTTAAAAAACGAGTTACAACTGTTTATGAGGGGCGAACGAAACGTGGAAAAATACAGGGAGGCCGGAATCAACTGGTGGGACTACTGCGGCTCTATCCTTGTGAACAGCTACCCAACTTATTTTGAAAAAACTGCCGCCACTCATCGAACGCATAAACAGGGAAAAAAGGAACAGCAAGAACTATATACTGTTTCTCGGATCTACAGGAACAGAAAGTAACCAGGCTCCATGCCTTAGTCTTGTTCAGTTTCAGATAGAGCAAGGAGAACTGGTCATGACCGCCTATCAGCGAAGCAGCGATGCGAATTTAGGACTGCCGGCAGATATTTATCATTTGTACCTAATATCAAGACAGATTGAGTTGCCGCTAAAATCCATCACCCTGAATCTGGGAAACGTGCATATTTACGAAAACAACATCGACAAAACAGAACAGCTGCTTGCCGGCAATGAAAATGTAAAATTTGAATTGAACGTATGAGAAAGATGTATCTGTCAGCCCCTCTCCCATTTGTCGGGCAAAAGCGCATGTTCGCCAAGGAATTCATGAAAGTGCTGGAGCAATATCCGGATGGGACATTGTTTGTTGACCTGTTCGGTGGCTCCGGATTGTTGTCTCACATTACCAAATCCCTCAAGCCCCACTCTACTGTTATCTATAATGACTTTGATAACTACCGCTTCCGCATGAAGCACATTCCGCAAACGAATCAGCTGCTTGCTGACATTCGCGAATGGTAGGGAATTCTGTACCACGTCATAAAATCATTAAAGGAGAACTGCGTGAACGAATATTCAGCCGCATCGAGCAGGAAGAGAATAGCACCGGATATGTGGATTTCATTACCCTCTCCTCCTCTATCTTGTTTTCCATGAAATACAAACTGTCTGTTCAGGATATGCGGAAGGAAGCTTTATACAACAATATACGCAAGACCGGCTACCCGGAATGTACGGACTATCTTGAAGGGCTGGAAATCGTATCTTGCGATTACAAGGAAGTGTTCAACCGGTATAAAGATATTCCTGGAGTAGTATTTCTTGTTGATCCGCCCTATCTGTCCACTGACGTGGGAACCTATAACATGTACTGGAATATGGCCGACTACCTGGATGTGCTGAATGTACTGAAGGGGCATTCATACGTATATTTCACTTCCAACAAATCTTCAATTCTGGAGTTATGTGAATGGATAGGTAGAAATAGGGATTTGGGTAATCCTTTTGAAAACTGCACAAAGGTGGAATTCAATGCTCACATGAATTACAGCTCTTCTTACACGGATATGATGCTTTACAAGAAAGAGGCCGCCTGATGGCGTTTACTTTGCCTGTATTGAACAGAAAAGCCGCAGACGGTAATTTATACGTCCACGGCTTTTCCTTTCTAATAATGACGACTATTGCAGCCGCTTGATGCCCACACACTGGTACACCTCAATACTTTCCACAATATCCTCATGGTTGTGATTGGTATCACTCTCCACCAGATCCAGCTCCAGAAAGGTTTCCCCACTCAAGCCGGCAAGTCTGGCATGAATCAGCCCGGGCAGGTCAAACACCTTCAGCGCATCTTCCTGCAGCTCGCTTCCATCAGCACTCGAACCTTCCCAGTCTGTCACGATGTGCAGCTTGATCAAAGGTTCTGCCCGGTATTCCACACCGGGAACAATCGCATTCCACTGTATAGGCAGAATTCCACAAAGACAGCCGGACGCTCCCAGTTCTCTTCCTGCTCGATAAACTCCACATTGTGGTTCCACAAGTCTATGTGCTTGATAAGGTCAATGGCCTTCAGTTCACTGCAAAGCAGCCGATAAAGTTCTTTTCTCATTTTCTTATGATATTATATTCAATGGTGAAATACTCTGTTAGGTTTTCTTCTACAATCTCACGGACGGCTTTTTCCACTTCAGGCGATGTGCCGAGGAAACGGCGGCGGGGTATCTTGATGGTGCTTCCTTCTTTCTTTAAAGCCATGAACATCCAAAAATCGGCTTCTGTATCAAGCCGGGCATTTCGTTTGTCTTTCCGCAGTTTTCCGTCCTTCCTTCTCCCGAACGACCCGGTGGCTCATAATACTTATGCCAGAAGAAACGCTTCATTCGCCCTGTCACCACTATTTCACCACCATCATTATGAATGGCCGCATAGGGCAGAGAAGTAAAGAAGGTAATGCTGTTTTCCGTCGTCCGGCTCCCAATACTTTTCCGAAGCGCCCCGGTATCTGTCAGTATGGCTCTGCCTTCATCTCGGATGGGACTTTTCCGCCGCTGCCATTTCTCACTGAAAAAAGCCTGCCGCTCAAAGTTCTTGTCAAACTCATCGCTCATTTCCACCTGAATGTCTTTCAGTATCCGGGCCACTACTTTTTTAACGTCTTCGTTCATTCCCAGTCAAAGTTAAATTTCAATTGTACCGTATCGTCCGGCAAATCGTTTTTAGGGTCTGCGGACGCTTTAAGCATATTGTAGAATGTACGCTCACTAATAGCATACACAGGATATATGTACCGCCGCCATATTTCACGGTTCGGTACACCGCGACTGGCATAATGGTCATATATCCTGTTTACTTCTGCTACACGCTTCTGATAACTAACTCCGTGCCGCTTTCCCATATAGGTTTAATCGTTCATAGATGGTTTTACTTTAGGTTTATAGGGACGGATGTCAAGCGTCATTTTTGCGCTTACCGTTACCCGGCCACTTCCTTCGCACTGTCTGCAGACTTCCTCAACGGTTTCGCTTCGCTTCTTTCCAAAGATCCGAGAGGGATATTCTACAACTTTCTTCACTTTACCTGTACCGTGGCAAGCACGGCACAGGGCTACTTTCGGAGATTTCTCCACTTCTTGTATCATAGTTCTATAATTTATGATTCTGTCATTCCCAGAGGATAGGTTTCCACATTCCGTTTTCGTTCTTGATTTCAGCACGGATGAACTGTTTGCTCACTTCCGGCTGGTAGGCTTCCTCAATGATGCGTACACCTTCAATGAAACGTTCATCTCCGGTTTCCATGGCCACTTTGCGAAGCTGCACAATGCGTGAAGCCTTCAGCGTACCCTTGGCATCACGGGCCAACAAACGAAGCACCATGCTCACCAGTGCCTTGGTCTTTTCATCTTTGGCCAAGCCTTCGATATATTCCTTCACAATGGCTATACCGTCTTCCACCGTGTCACGGTAACCGTCGGTCACATACACACCCAGCGTGATTCGCTTGTCGCCTTCACTGTTAGTAAAGGTATGGCTGCGCTGGTCATCCTTCACCTTGGTCTTGAAAAGGTCTGCCTTCATTTCCAGAATGGTTTTGAAGTTGTCCATCACAGTCTGCTTGCTTGCCTTGATCTGCTCACTGATGCCCAGCAGTACCGGAATGGAGTTGGCTATCTCCTCATCCACCATCTGTTTGTACATTTCGCGGTCATTCTTGGCTTTTTCCTCTGCCGCTTTCTTTGCTTTTTCTCTCTGGAAGGCTTCAAATTCCGCCTTTTCCTCTGCCGTCATTACCACGGTCGTTTGTTTCATTTCTTCCATGATTCTTGTTTTTGGGGGTTATTGGTTTTCATAATCCTGCATTTCAGGTTCGTCTTCCATCAGCATAGCCTCTCCGTTGGCGTATGCCCAGTCAGCCAGTTCGCTATAAAACTCGGCTGCATCTTGCTTCTCCATATCAGAGGCAAGCAGGTTGATTTCCTTTTTCAGATTCTCTAAAATCTTTGTGTTTCTATTTTCCATATCCTATCAGTTTGCCGGAGCATCAGGGTCAATCTGAATGAGTGATACCATGCTCACGGGGGTAATCGTTTGCTTTTCTTTCTTGGGCTTCAAGCCGCCTTTCCGTTGTATGGACCGAAGCTTTACCGCCAGTTCATCCAGTTCGTCCACCGTAATCTGTCTGAACGCCTTGCCGACTATTCGGGGATTACTGCAGAAGTCATTGATTCGTGCCCAGTCGGATGTATCTATGCCCAGCTTCTGCATCAGGTTCAGACAGAGACTCCGTTTCCGCCGCATCTCCTCACGCAGTTTCTGTCGCCATTCGTCTTGTCCGCTCAGCTTCTCCAGAGCCATACAACAGGCTTCATACTCCTTGGCTGTCATTTCCTTCAGACTGTCCGTCCGGTTCCACGTGTACTGCAGCACAATGCTTTTCTTGAATTCTTCCCGGTCTCCTGTACAGGGAAGCTTGTTGAACAATGTGTAGAACCGGGCGAAATTGGTTACTTCCTGTGCCATGTCATTTACCATTAAGAATCATTTCACATTCCGTTGATTTGGTACTGACACGATAAATTATCTTATCCGGCTTCACTGATTTACCTTTGTATTCAGCCTCAATTTGCTTAGCAAATATCTTTTTGAACTCATCACCCATTTTAGAAAGTATTTCCTTGTTGTACTCCCCGCAAAATCCTATGCGTGAAGATTGGATTTCACGAATATTTCCTCTATATACCGTAGCAGTCAACGTCATCACCACAACACCGGTTTCCATTTTTATTTTTCCCATATCGACCATTTTTACTCAAACAATACTTTAATGCCACACGAACTGGCTACATCAAGCTCCAGTTTAGCACCTTTGCTCAGTTCCCAGTCCTTCAGCATATAGATATACTCACAATCCAGCAACAGGCGTATATCCGCCCGCATGTGCTCTCTCCAGTGCGCTTCATCCGGAAGTCCGTTTTTAAATGGATTCACCGGATTGAACCCCATAGCACGCAATCTGTTTTCAGCATCGAGGAACGCACCTTTTCGCTCATCGATATTGTAGTGGCTATTGCCCCACTGATGTAAACTTTGTCTTTTTCCATATCACTTCTTTTTGATGTTGACTTTACAACTTGGATTCCAAATCAGCACATTACGTGCAAATAATACATCACCCGTTTCTATTACGACATGACCGGGCGTTTTCGCTCTTCTCACTTTCAGGTCACTTTGGATGTTTCGCTCCAGCCAGTCATCCAACACTGCCCTGCTGGAACTTCCGTCCAGCAGAATCTGGAACACTTCCGTTCCGGTGTAGCTTTCAAAAGCCTTTTCGTTATTATCCATAATCACTTTGGTAAATTATTACTTGTTTGAATGATTCCGTCTTCCCATACCACATAATAGCTTCCCGGGTCTCCAATGGAGCGGCCTTGACAATAAGCTTTATAACCGACCACCCGAATCTTCATATCACTGATATACCTTAGCCGCAACGCACCGCCACCCATCGGCTGGCTCTTCTTTTCCTGGCTGATCCAGATGAAACATTTCTTCGGAAAGGTTTCCATCAGTCCACAGCCTGCGGATAGTCCCATCCGGCCACTTGGAAGGAATCGATGATGATGAACTTCGGGCTTTTCGGCTTTTTCAGTCGGGCAATCACTTCCTCCAGACTGCCTTCTGTCACCACGCGAAACTTACCCTGCACCTCATTCATCTTCAAATACTCCATACGCCGTTGGAAACTTTGGTTGATTTTCTCTTCGTAACTCATGTACAGCACCGTCCCATAGTTACACAGTTCCTTTCCAAGCTGCATTACAAAGCTGCTCTTCCCGCTGGCACTGGCACCGCTGATGAACCACGAAGCGTTCTCTGCCGGGAACCCGAAAGGTTTGCTCCATTTCTCATTCCACGGCAGAGTAACCCATTTCTTGGCAGCTATTTCCTTCGGACTGTACGCACGCTTCATTATTCCGCTGTCATTTTAAGTTTTTCAATCTCAGTATAGACTCTTCTCAAACCACCGCGTGTCTTCCGTACAATCTGGCTATATCAGTACCTGCAGGGGCATTTACCTTGGCCACAATACGTGCCTGGTTGTTCAAGAACTGTTCGCGCTCCTTGCCATCATCCGGAGTCACCTTGCTGTACCGGTCACCATAACGGCTCAACATTTCGGTATAACCCACCTTCTTGCATTCTATGGAGCGGTTGATTTTCTCTTTCAATCCGTCTGCCCCCATCATGTACCAGGCGCAGCAGCGTTCAGTGGCATTCCACAAGGCCTTCAGTTCAAGGAAAGCTTCATACTGCAGGTCGCCTGCTTCATCGAGGATGATAAGCGGGGTTTCCATAGAACGGAGGTAATATACCAGGTCTTCATACACATCAGAATACTTCCCCTTGCTGTCCACACCAAACTCTGCAGCAATCTTGCGTACCAGCTTCAATTTGGTCTTTACCTGCGAGCAGTCGATATAAACGGCATTCTTGTGGCTCTGCACATAATAACGTGCCGTGAAAGTCTTGCCGATATTGGGCATGTCGCACAAGATACCCGACAGGCTGGACTGCTGTGAAAACTCCAGCTGGGCTGTGATATATTCAAATGTCGGGGTCTTGGCTGCTTTCCATTCCATTTCACCACGGAGGTTCACCCCTAATTTGCGGGCAATGCTTATCCAGTTGGCATCGCTCAGGGCTTTGTCTGTCTGTCCGTTCTTGATTGCACTGTATACAGACGTACTGATGCCCAAGGAGGCAGCATGCTTGGCATCACTGGGATAGTTCGCACGGTTGGCGGCTATCGCTGCTAAAATCTTCTGTTTTTGCGCTTCTGTAATCATAATTCTAACGCTGTTTAATGTTGTTCTAATTCTATTCTTACATGTCACTGATGGCCCTCATTGCCTCGCTTATTCCGGAGTGCCATTCATAATCAGATTCCGGATCTGCCGACAAATCGGCTGGCAAATCATCGGATAGTTCCACCGGGGGAAGTTCCAGTTCCTCTTCCGGGTCATCCGTTGGCTGATCCGGTGTACCGGTTCCCACCTTTCCGATGGCGTGGTCATTGAGGTATTTGCTGAAATGACTCAGAACTTTGTTTTGCTCTGTATAGGCTACCCGGTCTTCTTCGGTCTGTTCTGCCATCACCCGGTTGTAAGTCACTACCGGACGAACCTTGTCAAGGTAGCGGTCGTTCTGGTACAGGAAGACATCCGTAGGCTTGCCCTCTTCATCCGGCAGATAGTAAGCCGTCACCTTGCGGTTGTTTGGTTCCAGCTGCTCCAGCACTTCCGGACCGCTCAGCCACCAGTCCGCATTTGCCACACGTACTGTGGAATTTCTACGAATACTGGTATCTACCTTTTCTCCGATATATCTGCTCAAGGTCAGTTTATCAAGCGGTCGAAGGGTCGGATTGATTTTGGCTACGAGCACATCCCAACGGGTCATTCCGGGATATTTCTTTTGATTGGGGTGAAGCGTATTGTTCCATTCTTCACAATCGCGCCGGTCGTCCGCCACAAGCTCCTCAAACGTATAATACTTTCTGTCTTCCCAGGTGTGGTTGCTGCTGTCGCTCACTTTCTTCTGATCCACCGCCGTGCACCCTTACCATACCAGCGGCCAATGCCTTCATGGTTCTTATGTGCTATGGTTGTCTTGAACACACCGTTCAGAACTTCAGAATATTTCTCCTGTGAGTTCTGTGGAGCACAGAAATGCACAAACTTAAATACCTCACCTGCCTTCAGAAATCCTCCTTTATACTTGCTCATCAAGTGCTGCTCCACCTCAATACCGGCTGGAATACCCCATCCGTTGCGTTCGATGAGCCGGAACATATCACGGAAACAGTCCACTACCAAAGCATCATCCTTATCCCGTCCGTAGGCCAGCCCGATACGGCACTGGCTCACCACATCATAGGCATAATAAGCATGCACATACTCGCCGCCTTTCATTCGGCGCGGCAAATCCACGTCATCCATCGTAATTTGTGACAGAGAAAAATCACCGCCATGGCGGTGCATGTGAGGCATTTGCTCATGATAGAACTCCATACGCCCACGCAAGGCTTTCTCTATCAGCAGCTGGTTTGCCGGGTTGTTCAGAATGTTCCGGATAGTGCTTTCGCTCAGTTCTTTCGGTTCCCCGTTCTTATCCGTAAAGTTTTCCGGATTGAATATCTCCCCTGTTTCCAGATCCCATACTTCCAGCTCACCGCATACAAACGACAGATACATTTCATGCACATCGCTGCCGTATGGTTGGTTGGGAAGTACTTTCAAACTCATCACCAGGCGTTCGTCCATGTGAGTTACCTTCCGTTTGTTCTGGTTGCCGAATTTTCCGGTTATCAGACATTCGTAACCGTACTGCTTGTATTCGTTCACTTTCTTGCGGAAACGCAGGGTACTGGCAGGAAGGTCATGACCAAAGTCTTCGCGTAAGGTCTCGATGGTAGTGGCCATCATGTCCCAGTTATATTTTTCACCCATCAGTTTGCGGTAATCGTTGCTTCTGTTATAAAGCTTGATACAAGTATTCAGAACTGAAGCATTCACCGCATATTTCCGGGCAAGTTCGTCTGTAGCTCTGTTGCTGGAAGAATGGGAGGCCCAATCCAAGAAATAAGCTACTGCAGCCTGATCCAACACATAGTTTGACAGTATCCAGTGGCGAAGTGCCTGCTCTGTTCCTCCGGGGTTGTCTTCCTTTACCCGCTCCAGGCACTCGGTAGGCAGACTATTGAGGGCGACCAACGCGCAATTTCCAGCAGCACCTCCACCACGGCGCACCACCTTGATACGGCCACGGTTCACCCAATTGTCATAACAGGACTTGGTGATATAGCCTTTATCTATGAGCTCGCGTGCAGAAATACACTGTATGTTACCGTAATACACCAACATAGTCACCTCCTATCTCAATGCCGATGCAAACGCTTGGATTTGGTTAATATCAGCAACCATCACATGCTCGTAAGTCTTCACCGTTTCCCCTTTGAAAATTACCTGCCCACTGCCGTCTTTACGGTCAAGCTCTATTAAGGCACCGTTCGGACAGTACTGACGCATCACATTGTCATAATCATGGAAAGTCTCTATTTCCGGAATAACAACCATCACAATACCGCCACGGTCCATGGCCAACTTACGAATCTTTGCAGAAAGTTCGGAGTTGCCACGACGGTCATCAAACCGGATAGCGTTATAAACAGTCTTCTCTGTCACGTTGAGCGCCTTTGCGATAAAGTCGCGGTCAGCTTTCGTAATGTGAATGTACCTCTTGTTCATATCTCACTTATTTTAATGATTAATATTGGAGGGAGTCCGGGGAATCGAACCCCGGCGCAAGAACCATGCACTCCCGTGTGTCTTTCCACACCGTCACCCGTCTTTTAACGCCTTCCGGGTCGTCACGCTGGGTTATCCTGAGTATCTTTATCTTCTTGTTTCTTCTGTTCGTGCCACCTTAGTGTCTGAAACGCATCATAGTTCATCACGAGTAAAGATGTATATGATTCATCTCGGAACCTTTCATTCTTGTTAGGTACTGCATCCTTGATTTCATTAAGAACATCACCAACCGCACTGAGGAGTTTTTCCAATGTTTCCGGTTTTACCTTTTTCAATAATGTTTCTTTCATAATCTTATACTTAAAATTCGCTAATCACACGCCTTTTTTTGTATCTTTGGCGCGGTGTTCTTTTTTGAATACGTCACAAAGATAGTATGAATATCTCATACTTCAAAGCGATTTAGTGTAATTTTTCATACTTAAAACCAAATATGGATGAAAATCTCAGATTTATAAGCATAATCGACGAATTGAAGGCTAAAGGTGTGATTGCCGACTATGTACAAGTTGCAGCCAATTTACAAACCAATAAAGCAGGAATTAGCGATATAAAAGCCGGGAGGAAGAAATTATCTATCGACCTACTTCGTCGTATGAAATTATCATACCCCAATATTAATATAGAATGGGTTAATTATGGGTTGAAGGTAGAAAATTGATTTCATTATCCGGGAATTACCAACCCCGCCCTTCCAAAACAAGCCCTTCAAAACCCCCTGGGAAACCTTCCTTCCCTTCCTCCT
>ENA-OUNI01001306-OUNI01001306.1-human-gut-metagenome-genome-assembly--contig:-NODE-1306-length-9994-cov-8.683490_pt1 | contig 9994 bp, 12 predicted proteins | sample MGYA00242499_ERZ504580 | MGnify/ENA primary metagenome ERZ504580 (study PRJEB26092, sample SAMD00036315) | human gut metagenome | host: Homo sapiens | study: EMG produced TPA metagenomics assembly of... | reverse complement strand
CGAAACGGGTGCCGGACAATCCCGGCGGCCGGGCCGACGCGCCACGCACGCCATCATCCCAAGCGCCCGCACCCCAGACAACGTCACCATCACACGAACCGGAAGGAACACCCATGCGCCACTTCAACAAATCCACCAAACTTGACAACGTGCTGTACGACGTGCGCGGACCGGTCGTCGACGAGGCCGCCCGCATGGAGCAGTCCGGCATGCACGTGCTCAAGCTCAACATCGGCAACCCCGCGCCGTTCGGCTTCCGCACGCCGGACGAGGTCGTATACGACATGTCCCGGCAGCTCAGCGACACGGAAGGCTACTCCGCGTCCAAGGGCCTGTTCTCGGCGCGCAAGGCGATCATGCAGTACGCGCAGCTCAAGAACCTGCCCAATGTCGGCATCGAAGACATCTACACCGGCAACGGCGTCAGCGAGCTGATCAACCTGTCGTTGTCCGCCCTGCTCGACAACGGCGACGAGGTTCTGGTGCCCAGCCCCGACTACCCGCTGTGGACCGCCTGCGTCAACCTGGCCGGCGGCACCGCCGTGCACTACGTGTGCGACGAGGAATCCGAATGGTATCCGGACATCGATGACATGCGCAGCAAGATCACCGACCGCACGGTGGCGATCGTCCTGATCAACCCGAACAATCCGACCGGCGCCCTCTACCCGAAGGAGGTGCTGCAGCAGATCGTCGATCTGGCCCGCGAACACCAGCTGATGATCTTCTCCGACGAGATCTACGACCGTCTGGTGATGGACGGACTCCAGCACGTCTCGATAGCGTCCATGGCCCCGGACCTGTTCTGTGTCACGTTCTCCGGCCTGTCGAAGTCGCACATGATCGCGGGCTACCGCATCGGATGGATGGTGCTCAGCGGCAACAAGTCCATCGCGAAGGACTACATCGAGGGCATCAACATGCTCACCAACATGCGCATCTGCTCGAACGTGCCCGCCCAGTCGATCGTGCAGACCGCCCTCGGCGGCCACCAGAGCGTCAACGACTACATTGTGCCCGGCGGCCGTCTGTACGAGCAGCGCGAATACATCTACAACGCGTTGAACTCGATTCCCGGCGTCACCGCGGTCAAGCCGAAGGCCGCGTTCTACATCTTCCCCAAGCTCGACGTGAAGAAGTTCAACATCACTGATGATGAGCAGTTCGCGCTTGACCTGCTGCATGACAAGCGCATCCTCATCACGCGCGGCGGCGGGTTCAACTGGCATGAGCCGGACCACTTCCGCATCGTCTACCTGCCGCGCATCGAAGTGCTCAAGGACGCGACGGAGAAGCTCACCGACTTCCTCAGCTGCTACCGGCAGTAGTTGGCGGGCATCACGGATAACGGCTTTTTCGACCCGTAATTCGCAAAGCGGAGAGGGGCTCGAGGCTCCCCGCCGTCACGTCCTCGCCGCCGATAGGATGGACGCTATGAAAAAGCACATCGTCGCGGGCATTCTGGCTCATGTGGACGCGGGCAAGACCACGCTGTCCGAAGCGCTGCTCTACCGTTCTGGGCAGATCCGCAGGCTCGGCCGCGTCGATCACGGCGATGCGTTCCTCGACACCGACGCGATGGAGCGGGCGCGAGGCATCACGATATTCGCCGAGCCCGCCATCATCCGATCCGGCGATCTGACGATCACCCTCATCGATACGCCGGGGCACGTCGATTTCTCCGCCGAGACCGAGCGCGTGCTGGCGGTGCTGGATTACGCCATACTGGTGGTGTCCGGGGCGGACGGCATCCAGGGGCATACCGAGACGCTGTGGCGCCTGTTGCGGCGATACAACGTGCCGACCTTCATATTCGTCAACAAGATGGACGCGCCCGGCGCCGACCGGGCCGCACTGCTCGCCCAGCTGCGTGACAGGTTCTCCGACGGCTGCGTGGACTTCGAGAACGGCGCTCCGACCCGGTCGATGGAAGACATCGCGATGCTCGACGAATCGGCCATGAACGAGTTCCTGGACTCCGGCGCCGTCGCGGACAAGCGGCTGAAAGCATGATATCCGCGCGCGCACTGTTCCCCGTGTTCTTCGGGTCCGCCCTCGCCATGGAGGGCATCGATGGCTTCCTCGCCGGCTTTGAACGGTATACCAAGGAGATCGAACCGGGTGCTCGTTTCGGGGCACGTGTATATAAGGTGTCGCATGACGAGCATGGCAACCGTCTGACGTGGCTGCGCGTCACCGGGGGAGAGATCAAGGCGAAGATGGTGCTTGACGGCGACGAGAAGGCCGACCAGGTGCGCCTGTATTCCGGTGCGAAATTCACCACGGTCGATGAGCTGCCCGCCGGCTCGATCTGCGCCGTCACCGGCCTGACGCACAGCCGCCCCGGTCAGGCTGGGCGACCAGTGCGACGCCGACGCCCGGTGCTGCAGCCGGTGCTCACCTACACGCTGTTGCCACAGGGGGAGGATCCTCACCGTTGCCTGACCGCGCTGCGAGAACTGGATGATGAGGACCCTCTGCTGCATGTGGTATGGCAGGAGAGGCTGCAGGAGATCCATGTGCAGCTCATGGGCGCGGTTCAATTGGAGATCATCCAGCAGATCATGCGGGACCGTTTCAACTTGAACGTCGGCTTCGGCCCCGGATCCATCCTCTACAAGGAGACGATCGCCCATGCGGTGGAGGGCATCGGCCACTTCGAGCCGCTACGACACTACGCCGAGGCGCACGTGCTGCTGGAGCCGGGCGAGCCGGGCAGCGGACTGACCTTCGCCACATCCTGTTCCGAAGACGTGCTGGCCCGCAACTGGCAGAGGCTCATCCTGACGCATTTCGCCGAGAAGGAGCATCTGGGCGTGCTCATCGGCGTCCCCATCACCGACATGAAGCTCACGCTGCTCACCGGCCGCGCGCACGAGAAGCATACGGAGGGTGGTGATTTCCGCCAAGCCACCTACCGGGCCATCCGACAGGCTGATGACCGCCTGGTCGAGGGAGACTTCTCCCGGCACGACCTGTTCGACGAGGACGCCGCGGAGGACGTCGCCGAAGACGCGGCCGCAGCCGATGCCAAAACAGCCCGGACGGACGAATCGGAGCCGTCGGACGGCAGCGCCTTCGCCTCCGCGGCCGCCCGCGATCCCGGCTGGTGCCGGGTGCTCGAACCGTGGTACCGCTTCCGGCTCGACATCCCGCAGGACATGCTCGGCCGGGCCATGTCCGACATACAACGCATGTCGGGCACGTTCGACCCACCCGAGATGGACGGCCAGTTCGCCGTGCTGGCGGGAGTCTGCCCGGTATCCGAGATGCGCGACTACGCCATGGATGTGAACGTCTACACCCACGGCACGGGCCATCTGGGGTGCGTGTTCGACGGCTACCGGCCATGCCACAATGCGGCCGAGGTCATCGAACAAGCGGGATACGATCCGGGAGACGATCTCGAAAACACCCCTGATTCGGTGTTCTGCGCGCATGGCGCCGGTTACACGGTCAAATGGTACCGGGTGCCGGATTTCATGCATCTGGATCGCGCATACGACGCCGGGCAGTGACGTCTTCGCCGGGCAAAGGGGCCCGGCGGCAGTGACAGTGATATTCGTCACACTTAACACGCCATTCACATAAGAGACATCTCATTGACATGCGAAACGGGTGCCGCAGATTTTCCGAATCGCTTGAGAAACATTGAAATTGGGTATTGACAAACACCTCGACTCGGTATATGGACAGCGAAACGTGTTTGACATAGCCGAGCGGTACTCTTTCCTACGCACTAACAAAAGAACCGCAGGTTGTCAAGATCCTGCCAAAACGATATGAAGGTGGTTTCGGTGACTTTCCACGCCCCGCTCGATTTGAGCATACATAAATCACAAGGTCTGTACGACCCAAGCTCAGAACATGACGCTTGCGGCGTAGGTATGGTCACCACACTCAACAAGCGGCCGGAACGTAAGATCATCGACGACGCCATCGAAGTGCTCGTCAATCTCAACCACCGTGGCGCCGTGGGCGCCGAGGAGAACACCGGTGACGGTGCGGGCATCCTGATGAGCATGCCCGACGAGTTCATGCGGGCCACCACGGGCGTCGAACTGCCCGAGGCCGGCCATTACGCGGCGGGCATCGCGTTCCTCGACCGCGACATCGCCACGTCCGGCCAGCAGGAGCAGGCCATCGCGAGCATCGTGCGCGAAGAGGGTCTGGAAGTACTCGCCTGGCGAGTGGTGCCGACCAACCCGGACGGGCTCGGCCTGCAGGCGCTCGCCTCGATGCCCAGCTTCAAGACGCTGGTCATCGCCGACGCCGAAGGCAAGCTGGCGGGCATCGAGCTCGACCGCAGGACCTTCCGCATCCGCAAGCGCGTCGAGCACGAGGTCGGCATCTACTTCGCGTCGCTGTCGGCCCGCACCATCACCTACAAGGGCATGCTCACCACGATGCAGCTCACCCCGTTCTTCCCCGACCTGTCGGATTCGCGCATGAAGGCGAAGATCGCGATTGTGCACTCGCGCTTCTCCACGAACACGTTCCCGAGCTGGCCGCTCGCGCAGCCGTTCCGCCTGCTCGCCCACAACGGCGAGATCAACACGATCCAGGGCAACCGCAACTGGCTGTCGGCCCGCGAAGGCCGCCTGAGCTCCGAACTGCTCGGCGAGTTCGAGCCGTTGCTGCCGATCACCACGCCCGGCTATTCGGATTCCGGCACGTTCGACGAATGCTCGAACTGCTGCACCTCGCCGGCCGCTCTCTGCCGCACGCCATCTCGATGATGCTGCCGCCGGCATGGGAGAACAACGACCAGCTCGACCCCGACGTGCGCGCGTTCTACGAGTACAACAACACGCTGATCGAACCGTGGGACGGCCCGGCCGACATCATCTTCACCGACGGCACGCAGGTGGGCGCCCTGCTCGACCGCAACGGCTTCCGCCCCGGCCGCTGGCAGCTCACCGATGACGGCTACCTTGTGCTCGCCTCCGAAGCCGGCGTGCTGCCGGAGATCGACGACAAGCATATCGTCTCCAAGGGCCGTCTGGAGCCCGGAAAGATGTTCCTTGTCGACACCGACGAGGGCCGCATCATCCCCGACGAGGAGATCAAGAGGAACCTTGCCTCGCAGCACCCGTACCGTAAGTGGTCGAAGGCAACTCCGTGGAGATGAGCGACCTGCCGCACCGCGAGCACGTGAGCCATTCCGGCCAGTCCGTGCAGCGTCGTCAGCGCGCGTTCGGCTACACCGAGGAAGACCTCAAGATGCTGCTCACGCCGATGGCCAACACCGGCAAGGAGCCGCTGGGCTCGATGGGCAACGACAACCCGCTGCCGGTGCTCTCCAAGCGCAGCCGCATGCTGTTCGACTACTTCCACCAGAAGTTCGCGCAGGTCACCAACCTCCGCTGGACTGGGAGCGCGAGGAGATCGTCACCTCGCTCGAATCCGCCATCGGCCCCGAGCCGAACCTGCTGGAGGATTCCGAGCTGCACGCCAAGAAGATCCTGATCCGCTGCCTGTCATCAACTCCGACGAGATGGCGCAGCTCAAGCGGCTCGACAAGGCCAAGGTGCTCGGCGGATACTACCGTCCGTTCGTCGTCAAGGGCCTGTATCAGGTGGCCGGCGGCGGCAAGGCGCTGGGCGAGCGCCTTGAGGAGATCTTTGCCGAAGTCGACGAGGCCATCGCGGGCGGCAGCAACTTCATCGTGCTGTCCGACCGTGATTCCAACCACACGTGGGGCCCGATCCCGTCACTGCTGCTCACCAGCGCCGTGCAGCACCACCTGCTGCGCAAGCACACCCGCACGCAGATCTCGATGGCCGTCGAGGCCGGCGATGTGCGTGAGATCCATCATGTCGCGCTGCTGATCGCATACGGTGCCGCATGCGTCAACCCGTATCTGGCGTTCGAATCCGTCGAGGACCTGGCCCGCACCGGCTACCTGAAGGTCGACGAGCACACAGCCGTGAAGAACCTGACCAAGGCGCTGTCCATCGGCGTGCTGAAGATCATGTCGAAGATGGCGTCTCCACCATCATGAGCTACCGCGGAGCGCAGCTGTTCGAGCGGTCGGCCTGAGCAAGGACATCGTCGACAAGTACTTCACCGGCACGGTCTCGCAGGTCGGCGGCATCGGGCTCGACGAGCTGGCCGAGGAGGTGGCGATTCGCCACCGCGTGGCCTACCCGAACCAGTGGACCGCCACCCCGCACATGAACCTCGAAACCGGCGGCGAATACAAGTGGCGTCGCACCGGCGAGGATCATCTGAACGACTCCGAGGCGATTTTCCTGCTGCAGCAGTCGACCGCTCGCGGCGACTACCAGATGTTTAAGAAGTACTCGCACCACATCAACGACACGTCGAACCGCATTATGACGCTGCGCGGACTCATGAAGTTCAAGCACGACCGCAAGCCGATCGACATCTCCGAGGTCGAGTCGGCCTCCGAGATCGTCAAGCGGTTCTCCACCGGCGCAATGAGCTACGGCTCCATCTCGCAAGAGGCGCACGAGACGCTCGCCATCGCCATGAACACGATCGACGCGCGTTCCAACTCCGGCGAGGGCGGCGAATCCGACGACCGCATCGAGGATCCGCTGCGTTACAGCCGCATCAAGCAGATCGCATCCGCCCGCTTCGGCGTCACCAGCGATTACCTGGTGCACGCCACCGACCTGCAGATCAAGCTCGCCCAGGGCGCCAAGCCCGGCGAGGGCGGCCACCTGCCCGGTGCCAAGTCCCGCCGTGGATCGCCAAGGTCCGTCACGCGACCCCCGGCGTGGAGCTCATCTCCCCGCCGCCTCACCACGACATCTACTCCATCGAGGATCTCAAGCAGCTGATCAACGATGCGAAGATGGCCAACCCGAAGGCGCGCATCCACGTCAAGCTCGTCTCGGAGTTCGGCGTCGGCACCATCGCGGCCGGTGTGGCCAAGTGCCATGCCGACGTGGTGCTGATCTCCGGCTATGACGGCGGCACCGGTGCGGCGCCGCTCAACGCGATTCGCCACGCGGGCACCCCGTGGGAGATCGGCCTGTCCGAAACCCAGCAGACGCTGATTCTGAACGGTCTGCGCTCCCGCATCGTCGTTCAGTGCGACGGCGAGCTCAAGACCGGCCGCGACGTGGTCATCGCCGCGCTGCTCGGTGCCGAGGAATTCGGCTTCGCCACCACGGCGCTTATGGTCGAGGGCTGCGTCATGATGCGCGCGTGCCAGAAGAACACCTGCCCGCAGGGCATCGCCACCCAGGATCCCGAGCTGCGCGCCCGGTTCAAGGGCAAGCCGGAAGCGGTCATCAACTTCTTCATGTACATCGCCGAGGAAGTGCGCGAACTGCTTGCCGAGCTCGGTTTCCGTACGCTGGAGGAGGCCGTCGGCCATGTCGAATGCCTGGACCAGAACGAGGCGATCAAGCGCTGGAAGTCCGACGGCATCGACCTGAGCAACGTGCTCATGCAGCCCGGCCCGGTTCCCGGAACGATTCTGCACCAGACCATCGAGCAGAACCACGAACTGGAGAAGGCGCTCGACAACAAGCTCATCGAGATGGCCGAACCCGCGCTGGAGCGCAAGGAGCCGGTACGCATCGAGATGCCGATCCGCAACGTCAACCGTACGCTCGGCACGATGGTCGGCTACGAGATCACCCGCCGCTACGGTGCCGAAGGACTGCCGGACGACACCATCGACATGACGTTCACGGTGCCGGCGGCCAGTCGATCGGCGCGTTCATCCCGCGTGGCGAGACCATCCGCGTCTACGGCGAGGTCAACGACTACGCCGGCAAGGGCCTGTCGGGCGGACGCCTGATCGTACGCCCCGAGGACGGCGTCATCTTCGACCCGCACGAGAACGTCATCGCGGGCAACGTGACCGGTTTCGGCGCGACCTCCGGAGAGCTGTTCGTGGCCGGCCGTGCAGGCGAGCGTTTCGGCGTGCGCAACTCCGGCGCCACGTTCGTGGTCGAGGGCGTGGGCGACCACGGCTGCGAGTACATGACCGGAGGCACCGTCGTGGTGCTCGGCTCCATGGGCCGCAACTTCGGTGCCGGCTTCTCCGGCGGCAACGTGTACGTGCTCGATCTGGACATGAACCAGGTCAATCCGACCGCGGCGAAGGACGGCTCGCTGCTGTTCCTACCTCTGGACGACGAAGCACAGGCACTGGTCCACGATCTGGTGAAGCGTCACGCCGAAGAGACCGGTTCCGCATTCGCCGCCGGACTCCTCAAGGATTGGAAGCACACCGTCGCCCGGTTCACGCACGTGGTGCCAGAACACTATCTGGCCATGACCGCCGCCATGCGAAGGCCGAGGAAGACAATATCGATTTCAACACGCCCGGCGCCTGGGAACAGGTGTACGAGCAGGTGATGGAAGGAGCGCACTGACATGGGAGATCCCAGAGGATTCCTGAAGGTCCGTACCCGTCGCGAACTGGCGGAACGCCCCGTCGAGGAGCGCATCAAGGACTGGCTTGACGTCCATGCTGAGTCCGGCTTGCAGCCGTGGACCACCGAACAGGCCGCCCGCTGCATGGATTGCGGCACTCCTTTCTGCATGACCGGATGCCCGCTCGGCAACATCATCCCCGAGTTCAACGATCTGGTTCGTCAGGAGAAGTGGGAGGACGCCTACAATCGTCTGTCCACCACCAACAACTTCCCCGAAGTGACCGGACGCATCTGCGGCACTGTGCGAGAAGGCGTGCGTGCTCGGCATCCACCAGCCGCCGACGATGATCAAGCTCGACGAGCAGACGATCATCGACCAGGCATGGGGTCTGGATATCGTCAAGCCCATGCCTCCGCAGCGTCTGACCGACCAGACCGTGGCGGTCGTCGGATCCGGCCCCGCCGGTCTGGCATGCGCCCAGCAGCTCACCCGAGCCGGCCACACGGTCGTCGTCTATGAGCGCGATGACGCCATCGGCGGTCTGATGCGCTACGGCATCCCGAACTTCAAGCTCGACAAGCGACTGATCGACCGTCGTATCAAGCAGATGGAGGCCGAAGGCACCCGCTTCCGCACGGGCGTGGAGATCGGCAAGGACATCAGCTGGGACGATTTGCGCGACCGCTATGACGCCGTGGTCGTCGCTATCGGCTCCACCGTGCCGCGTGACATGAAGATTCCCGGCCGCGAGCTCAAGGCATTCACTTCGCGATGGAGTTCCTGCCCGACGCGACCCGACGCGTGTACGGCGTAAAGCCCGTGCACGACATCACCGCCAAGGACAAGCACGTCATCATCATCGGTGGTGGCGACACCGGTTCCGACTGCTCGGCACCTCCATCCGTCAAGGCGCGAAGGACGTGACCGTGCTGCAGATCATGCCGAAGGAGCCGGACGAGCGCCCGGACAACCAGCCGTGGCCGACGTTCGCGCGTCTCTACCAGAAGACCTCCTCGATGGAGGAGGGCGGCACCTATGTGTACAGCACCGATTCTGTCAACTTCGTCGGCTCTGACGAGGAACAGGCCCGTGTGCACATTGAGGATTCCACCGCGTCCGAAGGATTCGTGGCCGACGAGAACGGCCACGTCACCGGTCTGAAGGTCGTGGATGTGGCACCGGGGGAGAACGGGCCGTTCACCCGCCAGCCCGGTACCGAACGCGTGCTGCCCGCGGATCTGGTGCTCATCTCGGTCGGCTTCCTGCACCCGGACACCTCCACGCTGCTCGACCAGCTGCCTGTCGAATTGGACAAGCGCGGCAACGTGGCCCGCAACGACAAGTTCGCCACCTCTCAGGATGGCGTGTTCGTTGCCGGCGACGCGGGCCGCGGCCAGAGCCTGGTCGTGTGGGCCATTTCGGAGGGCCGCTCCTGCGCGGCCGCCCGTCGATGAGTACCTCACCGGCGTCACCGAGCTGCCCGCGCCGATCACCGCATCCCAGCGTCCGATGATGCTGCCGCGATGATTCGATAGTCCGGCGGTTCGCCGTACCGACATCTACTGGGGCAAGTCTCTTCAAGGACTTCCGGCCCCAAGTCGCCGATCCTCGGGCCGTCCCCATTCTGGGC
>ENA-OUNI01001305-OUNI01001305.1-human-gut-metagenome-genome-assembly--contig:-NODE-1305-length-9995-cov-1.702371_pt1 | contig 9995 bp, 14 predicted proteins | sample MGYA00242499_ERZ504580 | MGnify/ENA primary metagenome ERZ504580 (study PRJEB26092, sample SAMD00036315) | human gut metagenome | host: Homo sapiens | study: EMG produced TPA metagenomics assembly of... | reverse complement strand
GTGTCCATGTAGCCAGTTCCAGATCGGAGAACTGTCGTAGAGGATCGCCATGGGCGAGGGGGACAGCAGCAGCGCCCGCGTTTCCGCCTCGCTGAGCGTCAGCTCCTCCATGCTCATCAAAATATCCTCCCGCACGGTGTATTCATAGCTGTGATGGAGGATTTCCTCCGGGGGCTGGCCCTTCAGCCAGTCCCGGTACTTGTCCTGCTCCCGCGAGAGCTTGTCGTATAACGATTGCTGTAATGCCTCGTTCATATTCATCGTGCCTCCTGTTCATGAGTTTTTTTCTTTTCCCCAGCGCCGTGGACGCTGGGCGCTTTCAGCTTATCGAGGACGGAGGGGCGTTTCGCCACCACATTCTCCGCCGCCTGTTCCATGGGCGTCCGGTCGTCGATGTTCAGCTCGGCGTTCAGCTCCGCCAGCCGCGCGGATTTTTCTTTCAGCTCCGCCTCCTGTGGGAACGGCTTGCCCAGCTCCGCCTTGGCCGTTGCAAGCTGCGCCTGCACGTTTTCAAGCCTGCCCTGCACCGTTTCGTACCGCTCCGGCATCTGGGCGAGGGCGTGTCGATGCGGACGAGGTTGCCCCTTGCGTCCTTGCCCAGCTCTACCGGTGGCTCATCTTCCCCTTGAGGGTGAGAATGAAGTCCTTGCCGAAGTTTTCCACGGTCAGCGACATAGAAAAGCCACGATAGCTGCCAATGGGAACGGGCTCCAAGCCCTTTGCGTCCTTGAACGCCTCCAGAATGGCAGCACCGGCATTGTCCTTATCGGTGAGGAAATCCCCCTTGACCTCCATACCCGCAAAGCCGTCCTTGGGGTGGGGATGCTGCTCCAGCGTTTTCATATCCGCCTCAAAGCCGGAGAGGAAGCCTTTGTTTTCCTCAATCTGCGCCGGAAAATGTCGCAGGATGTTGTCCTCCAAGCGGTACTGCTGGCTCTGGTGATTGGCCTTCATCAGCCGCAGCCGCGCCACGTCCACGTCGAGGTCCATCTTTTCACGGATGCGCTCGTCTCCGGCGCACAGCGCCTTGATCTCGGCATAGGAGAGCGCCGCCTCGTCAATATCCTCATAGCTTCTTACCGGGGATTTTGAGGTCATGATCTGGGAGATGAATTTCTGCTTGTTCTCCACGGTCTGCCAGAGGTACGCATCAAACGTTGATTCCGTGACGTAGCGGTAGATGTGTACCTCCTTGTTGCGGTTGCCCTGCCGGATGATGCGCCCGCTGCGCTGCTCCAGATCGCCCGGCCGCCACGGGCAGTCGAGGTCGTGGAGCGCCACGAGCCGGTCCTGCACGTTCATGCCCGCGCCCATCTTGAAGGTGCTGCCCATGAGCACACGTACCTGACCGGAGCGGACCTTTGCAAACAGCTCCTTCTTTCGGACTTCCGTATTCGCCTCATGGATGAATGCAATCTGCTCGCGGGGGATTCCTCTGGCGACGAGCTTTTCCCGGATGTCGTCGTAGATAGTAAAGGGCGGCTTCTCCGGCCCGGTTTCCGCGTCAATGGCAGCCTCCAGCGCGTGAAGCTCCGGGCTGTCTGTGCCTTTCGCGGCGATCCTGCCGCTCTGAGCCGCCTTGCCCTTGGGGGTAGACAGGTCGCAGAACACGAGCTGTGTCAGCTTCTCCGTCTGCCCGTCCTGCCAGATGCGGTGGATGTTGTCCACGCACAGATTGACCTTGCTGTTCGGGTCGTCCGGCAGGTCGGGATTGATTACCCGCTGGTCAAGCCCCAGCTTGCGCCCGTCCGAGGTGATCTTGAGCATATTGTCGGTGCTTGCGTCCACGCTCCCCGCGTGAACTTTTGCGGCGCGCTCGGACAGCTCCTGCACCATCTGCTGTTGCAGCGCCGTGGGCTGTGTGACCTCGGTGTGGTAGACGGCGGTGGGCGTGGGAAGGTTTAGCTGGTCGGCGGTCTTGATGTCCGCCGCCTCCCGAAACAGGTTCATCAGCTCCGGCAGGTTAAAGAACTTGGCAAATCGGGTCCGCGCCCGGTAGCCCGTACCCTCCGGCGCAAGCTCGATGGCGGTGGTGGTTTCCCCAAAGGCGGAGGCCCAGCAATCGAAGTGGGTCAGGCTGTTGCGCTTGAGCATATCATGCTGCAAATACCGCATCATGGTATACAATTCCGTCATGGAATTTGAGATGGGCGTACCGTGGCAAAGGTGATGCCCTTGCCGTGGGTAAGCTCGTCGATATAGCGGCATTTGAGCAGCATATCCGAGGACTTCTGGCGTCGGTGGTGGAAAGCCCCGCTACATTCCGCATTTTTGTGTAGAGGAACAGGTTTTTGAAGCTGTGCGCCTCGTCCACATACAGCCGGTCTACGCCGAGCTGTTCAAAGGTCACAACGTCGTCCTTGCGGGCGGCGTCATGGAGCTTTTGCAGCTTGGCCTCCAGATTTTTCTTGGTACGCTCCAGCTCCTTGATGGTAAGCGCTCGGCGCGGCTGGCCTTGAGTTCTGCAATGCCGTCCTCGATCTCCCATATCTGCTCCTGCAAGAGCCGTTCCTGCCGCTCTCTGGATACGGGGATGCGCTCAAACTGGCTGTGACCGATGATAACGGCGTCATAGTCGCCGGTGGCGATGCGGGCGCAGAACTTCTTGCGGTTTCGTGTCTCAAAGTCCTTTTTGGTGGCCACAAGGATATTGGCGGAGGGGTAGAGCCGCAGGAACTCCGAGGCCCACTGCTCCGTCAGGTGGTTCGGCACGGCAAAGAGGGATTTCTGGCACAGGCCGAGGCGCTTTCCCTCCATGGCGGCGGCGATCATCTCAAAGGTCTTGCCCGCGCCCACCTCATGGGCAAGGAGCGTATTGCCGCCGTAGAGGTCGTGGGCGATGGCGTTTCGCTGATGCTCCCGCAGGGTGATCTCAGGATTCATGCCCGGAAAGATCAGGTGCCTGCCGTCATACTCCCGGGGACGGTGGAATTGAAGCGCTCATTGTAGAGCTGCACCAGCTCCCGCCGCCTGTCGGGGTCGCGCCATATCCAGTCCCGGAATGCCTCCTTGATGGCCTGCTGCTTCTGCTGGGCAAGGGTGGTTTCCTTGCTGTTAAGGACGCGCTTTTCCTTGCCGTCCGCGTCCCTTACGGTGTCGTAGATGCGCACGTCCCGCAGGTTCAGCGTATCTTCAAGGATTTTATAGGCGTTGGCGCAGTCAGTGCCGTAGGTCATGCGGGCGTTGATGTCGTTGTAGGGGATGCTGTTCTTGCCGGAGATGTTCCACTCCGCCGTGAACTCCGAGTAGTTGACCTCCAAGGAGCGGCGGGCATACAGAGGCGGCTCCAGCAGCTCGAACATGAACTGCTGAATGTACTTCTTGTCGATCCACGTCGCGCCGAGACGCACCTCGATCTCCGAAGCGTCAAGGTCTTTCGGCTGTGCGGGCGCGCAATGCTCCACGTTGGCAGATAGCCGGGGCTGTCAACGGCGGCGTTCTCCGCCTCCCGCAGCTTTTCCGCACGTTGCCGGAGAGGTATTCATCTGCCGTCTGCCAGTCGCCGTAAACAGGGTCGAGGAAAATGACGCCGTTCAGCTCGTTGATGATGTCCTCCTCACTTTTACCGGTGAGCTGGGACATATACGCCATATCCACGCGGGCTTTTTCCCCAATGGACAGGGCGAGGGCTTCTGCGGCGGTGTCCACGCTGGTGACGGACTGCCGCTGCCGGATGGTACGCTTGGTGAACATATCCGCCTTGCCCTTGAGCTTGGTCTTGTCCTCATCGTCCAGCATCTCAAGGGAGCAGAGCAGGTAATAGGAGCTGTCGTCTGCAAAGGCGAGGGCGTTGCCCCGGCTGTTGATGAGCCGTATTTCTCGGTGAAGCGGTCATAGAGGCGGTTGAGCCTTTGCTGCTCGGCGCGTATGGAAAGATCGTCGGATTCCCACATCTGGAGGTCGATGAGCCGGTGAACGCAGTCCCGCAGCTCTGCCATTCCCTTGACGCGCTCCTTTGCGGTGGCGTTCAGGCTGGGCTTGACCATGACGGAGTTCTCCCGGTAGTACACCTCACCGTCCACCACGGCATAGCTGTAATTCTTCACGTTGGGGTCTGCGGGAATGGTATCCTGTATGGTTTCGTTCTCACCGAGGTCAGGCAGCTCGGCGGCTCTGTATTCGCCGCCAATGCTCTGCACCGCTGCATGGAGCTGCGCGGCAAGGTCCGCGCCCTCGATGGGCGCGACGGTGTAATCCTGCCGCCCGTACTGGGTGTTTTCTGATGTTGCGTTCCCAGCACCATATCGGGATTGTCGAGGAAATACCGGTTGATGGCAAATCCGTCCTCATTTTCACCCAAATGCACCCAATCCGGCTCAATGTCAATAGGACGATCTCTTTTCTGTAAAAAGAGGATGTCCGACACAACCTCCGTACCGGCGTTGGCCTTGAACGCATTGTTGGGCAGGCGGATCGCACCCAACAGCTCCGCCCGCTGCGCGATGTACTTACGGACTTCGGGAGATTGTTTGTCCATCGTATAGCGGGAGGTCACAAAGGCAATCACGCCGCCGGGTCGAACTTGGTCGAGCGTCTTGGCAAAAAAGTAGTCGTGAATGGAAAAACCGAGCTTGTTGTAAGCCCGGTCGTTGACCTGGTACTGTCCAAAGGGCACGTTGCCGATGGCAAGGTCGAAGAAATCCCGTCTGTCGGTGGTTTCAAAGCCTGCCACGGTAATGTCCGCCTTGGGATAGAGCTGCTTGGCGATTCTGCCGGTGATGCTGTCCAGCTCCACACCGTACAAGCGGCTTCCTTGCATCTCCTGCGGGAGAAGCCCAAAAAAGTTCCCGACGCCCATGGCAGGCTCCAAGATGTTGCCGGTCTGGAAGCCCATGCTGCCGACAGCCTCATAGATTGCCTTGATAACCGTGGGGCTGGTGTAGTGGGCGTTGAGGGTGGAGCGCGGGCGGCGGCGTATTCCTCCGGGGAAAGTGTGGCGTACAGCTCTGCAAATTCGTCTGCCCAATTTGGCTTATTTCATCGAACACATCTGCCAAACCTCCCCAGCCCACATAACGGGAGAGGATTTCCTGCTGTTCCGGGCTGGCCTGCAAGCCCTCAATTCCAACTCCTTCAGAAGATTGATTGCCGCCATATTCGCCCGGAACTTGGCCTTTGCGCCGCCGATGCCTAAATTGTCATCCGTGATACAGAAGTTTTCCGCAGGCGGCTTTTGCGGTGCAGGCGGCTCCGGCTCGGTGGTGCGGATGGTCTGGATTTCAATATCAAAGGGAAGATGATTTTTCTCGCCGGGGTAGAACGCTACGGTTTCCGTGGTAAACTGCGGCTGCTCCAGTTTTGCTGCTTCCGGTGGTGTCTGTTCCGGTTGGGAACTTCCGGCTCTTGAACGGAAATGGTCTGTTCAGCTTGCGCCTGTGTCCGGCTCTGCGCCTGCGCTTCCTCCAAAAAAACGGCGCGCAGCACGGGAGCGGCGTCCGGCCACAACAATCCGAGGGCGTGTACGCCCTTTTCCCCATGCACCTGCGCCTGAAAGCCGCTTCTTGAGGTGATGAAATCTGCCTCGGTGCCGTCCTCCAGCGTCATGGTGTCCGCGTCCGACGCGGCGAAAACGTTGGAAAGATACGCGCCGATGGCGGCATTGCCCCCGCCCTGCCGGAACAGCTCCCGCACCTCGTCCCGGATGTCAGGCGTGAGGATGCCGTTCATCAGGAGGTCGCGGAGGTCGTCGTTTCTGTTCCGTGCGAAGGTAATCTGTTATGGCGGCGTTTCTCTCATCCCTGCGCAGCAGCCGCTCAAAGTTCTCGCGGCTTTCGGCGCGGAATACGGGATAGCGGAGCGCAGGGTCACGAAGCTGCACGTGAGTGCGCCGACCTCCGTGATCTCAAAGGGCGTGTTGTCCAGATAGACGGTATCGCCCACGGCATACGGCGCACGGAAAATCATATTTTCCTGTTCGTTTTCGGCAGTGACCTCCTTGACAGGGTGCGTCTGCTCCGCAGCGAAGAAATAGCCGGTGTCGAGGTAACGCTCAAAAACGGTGCGGTCTACGCTGACCGTTTCCTGCTCCGGGACGCTTGGCAGAGTGTACCAAACATTATCTTCGTCTACACGCTCGACCACCATCAGAGTATCCCGCTGTTCGGCTGCGGTGGAGGAAAAGCCGTCGCCCACGCGATAGGCATTCCCCAGCGGCGTTGTGAAAACCGGCGCGTCCGGCTCCATACCGCGGCTGCGCTGAATACTGGAGAGGTAGTCAATGGCGTTAGATTGCTCCGCGAAGCGAAGCACCTGCCACCCTCCTCATAGAAGCGGTCAAGGGCCGAGTCCCAGATGCCGGTAATGCCGCCCTCGTTGGGGTGCAGACGGATGGAAAACGGTCCGGTGAGTCCATGTGCGCCGCCTGCGCTTCCTGCGCCGCGATTCTCTCCACATCCGCCATGACCTGCCGGACGAAGGGCTGTTGCGGTTTGCCTCCGCGTCCACAATGCGCCCGCCCACAATACCCGCGTTCAGCAAGCGCTTCCCGGATGGCGATGGGGTCAATATTGTCAAAGTTGTCCTGTTCCTGCTCGGTGTAGAAGTTATCGGATTGAATGAGCTGCGCAATGCGCCGCTGCACCTTGGCCCATGACAGCGTGACCGGCTCGGAATTTCCCACGGAGATTTGCAGCGGCTTGGAGCTGTCGCCTACGCCGTATTCCGCTGCCAGCCATGCGGCGGTGTCCCGGTCGCGGGCGTGAGCTTCATATAGCGGACAACTGCGTGCTTGCTTTCAATTTTTCCGTTCCACTGCTGCAAGGCCGCGTCGATGTCCTCCTGCGTCACCTTGTAGGGTGAGGGCGTGAGCGTGGTTGCCAGCGTGGGGTAAAGCTCGTCCAAAAGCTCCTGATGCAGCCGGTTGTGGAACGCGGGCATATCGAAATAGAGCCGTGTGAGCTGCAAATCGCCGGATTCCATGACAATGCGCCGGATGGCCGCCGCACCCTCCAGATAGGCGTTCTCCCGGTCAGAGTTGCGGCAGGCGTTGAGGAAAGCGTCGTCCGCGACAAGCGCGTTGCCTACGGTCAGCTTATACCCCTCAAACAGCTCTGCACCGTGGGCTGTGGCTGCTCTGCGGCAGGATCGCGGAATACCCTCGTACCGTCTGCGCCAAACTCGGCTTCGTATGCGTCAATGGCGGCTTCCGCCTCATGGTCAACGGAGCGCAGGGTATAGACGCGGCGCTCACCTCTAAAGTCCGGCGCTGCGGCAATGGTTACATCGTATTTGCCCCGCAGTTCCTCCACATAGTTCTCCAGATTGTGCGCCGGAACGCCGCACATAGCAACACGGCCAGCGCCGGGTATCGCTCTTGTGGTAAGGTTGAGGTCAAGCAGCTCCGCCGCCTGTTTTGCGTCCTCGCCGTACATCTCGAAGAAATCGCCCACCTGAAACAGCACGATGTCGTCCGGGTGGGCTTCTTTGATGGAATTGTATTCGTTTTGCGCCGTGCGTTCTGTTTCCTTTTCCTGTTGAAGCTGGGCGTAGCGCTCCTTTTCCCGTGGGGAGAGGAAGCGGTCCTTCTGAATGAGGCTGTCAATCCTTGCTGCCACCTTCGTCCAGCTCAGCTCCACATTGGCACAGCTGCCTTTTTCAGCGTAATGCCTTTTGCACTATGATCTTCATAGCTGCCGCTTGCTCCGGATACAGCATGGGTATGACCTCCTGTGCCATACTCATCTTTGAGGAAAGCTGCCTTTTCCTTGCCGGTGTGGTCGGCGGTGAAGTATTCGTAGATCCTGCCCTTGCCGCCCTCGACACCGCTGCCGCGATCCAGCGCGTGGTCGATCTCGTCCTCCGTGATGAAGCGTCCCAGCTCCGGCACTGCGGCCATTTCGGAGGAATATTCTCTGCGTGGCAAGGACATATCCCGCAGCTCTGCCAGATGTTCTCCAGCTTGTGGTAATGGAAGCGCAGCAGGCTTCTGTTCTGTTCATGGGCGGCGTAAAACTGCGCGAACTCGCCGGATAGCGTATCGCGGGAATCTGTGTTTGTCAGTTGCTCTGCCAGCCGCGCCGTTTCATCAGGGAAGCCGCCGCCCCGCAGAGCATCCATGCAGGAGAGATAGCCCCGTTCCCGCGCCTCGTCGCTGAGGTCGTGCTTCAGATACCAGAGGGCTTGGGCAAGCTGCATCCGCTCATGCTGCCCTGCTTCGGCAAGCTCTACATTGGAGGCATACGCGCCACTTTCCATAAGCTGGGAAATGCGCGCAGCGGCGTCCTGCCATGCGATCACCTGCGCGGTGCGCACATACTCCGCGCTCCTGCCGGGGGCGATGTGGATGCCGTCTACGGCGTACCACGCGGAAAGCTCGCCCTCCGGCGTCTTAAAGCCGTTGCCGCCGTGGAAGGTGTTTTGCAGCAGCGCGGCAATGTCCTCCGCAGACTTCTGCTTCTGGAACGCGGCGGCAATGACCATGCGGGTATCGTCCTCGTTGCCGCCCAGCCGCAGCACATGGTCAAGCTGCGCCTGAGAAACGGAAAAAGCGAAGGGCGTCTGTGCGCTCTCCGCTTCTTCTATAGCTGTAATCTGTTCCGCTTCGGTGGGGAAAAAGGATAGCTGGCCGCCCCGTGCGGGGTGCTCTGTTATGCGTAGATCAGCTCCGCGAGAATCACTTCCTCGGCCTGCGCCTTGCAGGTGTTCATCAGGCCCACCCATTTCATTGGGTCGCAGGCTTTCAGCGCTTCCGTCGCTCCGGCCTCCGACGCCAGCTTTGGCATCATCTGCTCTAAGCGGCTCTGCGCCGCCTGCTCGATCTCCAGCAGGTGCGGGAACAGGGTTTCCTCCAAGATCATCTGGTTCCAGAGAATGGGACGATGCTCCTTCAGGTACTTCTGGCGCATCCGTCCGTACTTGCCGAGGGGCTGCTCCGGCACTTCGATTTTCAAGTCGGGAATCAGGTAATCTCCGTTCTTCGTGTAAGTCAGGTTGTTCTCCATGCTCTGCCGTCCTTTCCGCGCTGTGTTCGCGCTCATAATTTCGTATGGTGACTTCGATCTGCCGCAAAACCTGCTCATTGATCTCGCTGACCGCCGTGCCAAGGGCTGCCACCGTGCGCGGGGTGTTGAAATCAAAGATGCTGAAAAAATCCTCGTGTTCAAAGTGATCCTCCGGCTGCATCCCGCAGCGGGACATGAGGGAGTAGGTGATGCTGACCACCGCGGCGTTTTTGAACGCCACCTCGATGTTGTAATCATCATACTCCTCCAGATAGGAATCCGCAACGATGCCGAGGATGTCGCGGGAATGGTCGCGCCAGTATTCCGCAGCAAGCTGAGAAGCGACGTTCTCGAACTGCTCCGCAAGGCCGTTTTTGCCGGAAACGCCGTAATTACGCTCCAGCATGCGCTCACGCTGTCGGTATGCGCGTCTTTCAGCTCCCACAAGTTGACGCGGCGGGCGTTTTCCTTGCCGCCGGTGTCGGAAACGTCAAAGACGTATTTAAGCCGCGGCTTGTAGCCGGTAGCGTCAATGAGGGCGATGCCCGTGCTGCCGCGCCGGACATAGCGCCCCATCTTCGCATTCCAAAAGTCGTACTCCGCGCAGGCGGTGGCCTCCGGGCGCTGCATATAGATCATGAGCTGCTCGTTGTAGGGGTATTTATACAGCCTTGCGGCGGTGGTTAGGAACGCCGTCCACGCTAAATGGCTGCCGGTGATCTGCCGCGCGGTGCGCTCCGCCTGCTCCGCGTAGGCTTGCAGTTTGTTTGGCATAAGCAAAATCCTCCCTTCATGGTTTTATCGTGGTTTTCGTTTTTTCATAGGAAAACGCGCCGGATGATACGTTCCTCATCCGGCGCGCTCCCAGCGGCAAATCTGCGTTTTTTCCGGCTCTTGACCGTAAAATTGTCTGTTTTGCTCAGAGGTCAAAATCCGGCGTCAGGTCAAGGGCGGCGTACTCCGCGTCGGTAATGCCCCGCAGCTTTGCGAGGCGCTGTCCGTCAGCTCCCGCAGCTCGGCTTCCTCCGCGTCCAGATACCCCCACATTTCTGTGAG
>ENA-OUNI01001304-OUNI01001304.1-human-gut-metagenome-genome-assembly--contig:-NODE-1304-length-9998-cov-3.479384_pt1 | contig 9998 bp, 13 predicted proteins | sample MGYA00242499_ERZ504580 | MGnify/ENA primary metagenome ERZ504580 (study PRJEB26092, sample SAMD00036315) | human gut metagenome | host: Homo sapiens | study: EMG produced TPA metagenomics assembly of... | reverse complement strand
GGCTTGCCGGCGCAGCGCCGGCCCGCAGCAGATCGACCAAGACTGATACGCGGTGTGGCAGATGTACAAATTCGGTTTCATGCGTTACTCCTGCACGAGCTTGACGGGCGGGAAGTGGATGCGGCCCCAGCCGGACGCCCACTCGGGCATCGTCAGGTCGCTGTTCGTCACCTCAAAGGCAAACTCGGTCACGGGCTTGTCCAGGCAGACCGCGTGGGCCAGCGCGCCGTCAAAAATGTCGAGATAGAAGAAATACTGTCCCTCGCCCAGCAGACTCGGGTCAAATTCAAACACAGAGGTGTAGATTTTGCCCGGCTCGGCGAGGCCGAGGTCGACGGGATGGGTGATGCCGACGGGCGTCGAATCCCGCGCGTGGAGGTTCATCTTCATGTGGATGCCCGCGAACGGCTCCGAAACGCGCCAGGTGATTTTCACCCGCATCTTTTCGGTATCGGCAAACACGCTCGACTCCTTGCCGATGAAATCCAGCGTTTCCAGCCGGAACCGCTTGCCCGCGCTGCCCGTCATGCGGGCGACATCGGCCAGGTCGTAGTGGACAACGTTGACGTCGGTGGTGTCCATGTAGACCGCGATGGCCTGCTCCACGTCGCCGTCAAAGATGACCCTGCCCTTGTCCAGCACGACGCAGCGGGTGCAAAGCTGACGAATGGTCGACATATTATGGCTGACATACAGCACCGTGCGCCCGTCCTGATTGGCGACGTCGCTCATTTTCCCTAAGCATTTCTGCTGGAATTTCATATCGCCGACGGCCAGAACTTCATCCATGACCATGATTTCGCTGTCGAGATGCGCGGCCACGGCGAAGGCCAGCTTGACGAACATGCCGCTGGAATAGCGCTTGACGGGTGTGTCGATGAAGTCGCCGCACTCGGAAAATTCAATGATCTGCGGCAGCTTTGCGTCGATCTCGGCGCGGGTCATGCCCAGAATCGCGCCGTTCATATAAATGTTCTCGCGGCCCGTCATCTCGTTGTTGAAGCCGGTGCCGACCTCGAGCATCGAGCCACGCGGCCACGGATCTTGATTTCGCCCTCGGTGGGGGCGGTGATGCGGGAGAGCAGCTTGAGCAGCGTGGATTTGCCCGCGCCGTTGCGGCCAATGATGCCCAGTGCCTCACCCTGATAGACGGTCAGGTCAACGCCGTTCAACGCCATAAACGTCTGGCCGAACAGCCGCTGGTCGGTGCCGATGACGGTGTTCGGGTCCTCCTTGCCGCGCACACGGGCCCACCAGCTTTGCAGGTCGTGGGTCAGCGTGCCGCCGCCGATCTGGCCGAGCTTGTATTGCTTTTTCAGCCCCCGTGACCTCGATGACAGGGCGTTTTTCATTTGCTGACATAGTTACGCGCCCCTTTCTTACACGGTATCCATGAAGGTCTTTTCAATGCGGCTGAACAGCACGATGCCCAAAACCAGCGCCGCAGCGGTAAAAATCAGGCTGTACACAATGCCGAACATCGTGACCGTGCCGGTGCCAAGGTAGCCATGCGGAAAATCTCAATCGGCGACGTCATGGGGTTAAGCTGGACGAGCACCCGCAGGCGCGGGGAGTTGTCCAGCATCGACAGCGGATAGACGACAGGGGAGGCGTACATCCAGAGCTGCACACCGAAGCCGACGGCAATCGCCAGATCGCGGTACTTCGTCGTTAAGGACGACACAATGATGCCGACGCCGAGACCCAGCAGCATGACCTCCAGCACGATGAACGGCACAGCCAGCACCCACAGCGTAAAGGTGACGCCGCTGCCCGTGGCAAAGAAGTACACCCAGAAAATCAGGTACATGACCGCCTGAATGCCGAAGTTGATTAGGCTTGTCAGCACCTGGCTGACCGGCATCGTCAGGCGCGGGAAGTACACCTTGCCAAAAATCTGTGAGTTTGTCACAAACGTATTGGCTGTATTGTTGACGCAGTTGGCAAAGAAGGTCCACACCGTATTGCCGGCCATGTAGAACAAAAAGCCGGGCACGCCGTCGGTGGGCATGTTGGCCATGCCGCCGAACACAACGTTGAAAATCACGGTGGTGATGAGCGGGTTCAGAATGATCCACGCGGGGCCCAGGATCGTCTGCTTGTACAGCACGGTAAAGTTGCGCTTGACGAACATCATAATTAAGTCGCGGTAGCGCCAGAGCTCCTGCAGGTCGATGTCGAACCAGCCGGTCTTGGGCCGGATGACCGTAGTCCAGCCCTCGTCAGCCGGGCGGGTGGTTTGCAGATTTTCAGCCATAAAAATACCTGTTCCTTATGTGTAAAATCGTGGTTGCATAGTTATCCATAGTAATAGTGCTATTTTACCACATTGCGCAAAGAATCAACTTGCCGGGGCGTATATAATAGTAGCAGAATATCGTGCGCGGTGAAAACGTAGGGGCGGATCCCATATCCGCCCGGGGGGCGTCCCCGCAGGCAAAAAAGCGGTCTGCCGAAAATCCATCGGCAGACCGCTTTCTATACAAATTTACAGCACCTTTGACAAAAATGCCTTCAAGCGCTCATTTTCTGGGTTGGCGAAGAACTCCTTCGGCGGCTTATCGACCTTGACGATGCCCTCATCAATGAAGATGATGCGGTTTGCGACCTCGCGGGCAAAGCCCATCTCGTGGGTGACGCAGACCATCGTCATGCCGCCGCGGGCCAGCTCCTTCATCAGCTCCAAAACCTCTCCGACCATCTCGGGGTCAAGGGCGGAGGTCGGCTCGTCAAACAGCAGCACGTCGGGGTTCATGGCCAGCGCGCGCACAATCGCAATGCGCTGCTTCTGCCCGCCGGACAGCATATTGGGGTAGGTGTCGGCCTTGTCGGCCAGACCGATGCGCTCCAGCAGCTCCATGGCTTTCTTGTCGGCCTCGGGCTGCTTCATCAGGCCCAGACGCACAGGGGCCAGCGTGATGTTCTTCTTCACCGTCAGGTGGGGGAACAGGTTGAAATGCTGGAACACCATGCCCATCTTCTGGCGCACATGGTCAATGTCGTGGTCGGTGACTTCCTTGCCGTTGAAGATGACATGGCCGCCGTCCGGCTCCTCCAGACGGTTCAGGCAGCGCAGGAACGTGGATTTTCCGCAGCCCGAGGGGCCGACCAGCACAACGCAGTCGCCCTTGTTGATGGTCAGGTCCACGCCCTTGAGCACCTGCAGGCCGCCGTAGTTCTTCTGCAGTCCTTTAACGTCTATCACTTTGCGCCAGCCTCCTCTCAAATTTTGCAAGCAGCGCGCTGAACAGCATGACCAGCACCAGATAGGTCGCGGCCACGCCGAGCAGCGGGAACATAGGCTCATAGGTACGGTTCATGATGCCCTGCGCGGCATACAGCAGCTCCTTGCCGCCGATGACCGTGATCAGCGAGGAATCCTTCAAAAGCATGATGAACTCATTGCCCAGCGCAGGCAGAATGGAGCGAATGGCCTGGGGGATGATGATTTCAAACATCGTGGTCATATAGTTGAGACCAAGGCTGCGGCCCGCCTCCATCTGGCCGGGGTCAACGGCCATGAGGCCGCCGCGGATGATTTCGGAGACATACGCGCCGGAGTTGATACCCAGTGCAGTGCGCCGACCATCGTGAAGTTGCGGCTGCTGGCAAAGATGACCATGCTCATGATAAGCAGCTGCACCATCATGGGCGTGCCGCGGATGACTGTGACATACACCTGCGCTACGGCGTTGAAAATGCCCAGGATCGGGTTGCGGTGGTGGGGCTTCTGCTGCGCGTAACCCACGCGGACCATAGCGACGATGGCACCCAGCACAACGCCCAGCACCAGTGCAATGGCCGTGACCAGCAGGGTCGTGCCCACGCCCTTGATGTACTGCTGCCAGCGGTCCGAGTAGAGAAATGCCTGGTAAAATTTTACGAAGAAGTCCTGCCCGAAGTTCAGCTTCTGGCCGTTCTTGACCAGCTCCGAAAGCGCTTCAAACTGTGCTTCCATCCGCAACACAACCTTTCTTTCTGTTTGAATTCAGCACACCTGTAGGGGCCGGGCATGCCCGGCCCGCGGCTTTCCGGCAAACTCTTGCCTGCGGGAAGGTTGCGGGCCGCATATATGCGGCCCCTACAGCGCGATATTTGTATTATACCATATTTTCGGGAAAAATCACACTAAATAAAAGAAAAGCGCGCCGGGATACCGGCGTGCCTTTCCGCTTGCTGCAAAGCGCTTATTCAGCGGTGATGTACTTGTCCACGATGGCCTGCAGGGTGCCGTCGTTCTGCAGCTCCTCCAGAGCGCCGTTGATGGCGTCCAGCAGCTGGGTGTTGCCCTTGGCAACGCCGATGGCGTAATCTTCCTGGGCGTAAGCGGTGTCAAGGATCTTCAGGCCGGGGTTGGCCGCAACGAACTCCTGAGCGGGGGCGTTGTCGATGACGACGGCATCGACCTGGCCGTTGTTCAGGGCCTGCACAGCGGTCAGACCGTCATCATAGGCGATGACATTTTCCTCACCGAAGTCATCGGTGCAGTAGAGGTAGCCGGTGGTGCCGCGCTGGGTGCCGATGGCCTTGCCGGACAGGTCGTCAGCGGTGGCAATGTCGGAGCCCTCAGGCACGATGATGGACTGGATGCCCTCGGCGTAGGTGTCGGAGAAGTCCATGACCTTCAGGCGCTCGTCGGTGACGGTGACGCCGGCCATGACCATATCGCTCTTGCCGTTCTGGGCGGCCAGCAGGGCGGCGTCAAAGTCCATGTCGTCGACCTGCAGCTCCAGGCCGAGCTTCTTGGCGATGGCACCCGCAACCTCAATGTCGATGCCCTCGAAATCACCGGTGTCGGTGGTCATCTCATACGGGGGGAAGGCGGCGTTGGTGGACATCGTCAGCTTGCCGGCGTTGACGGTGGTCACCGCGGCAGCGTCGGCAGAAGCGGCCTCCTCGGTGGAAACGGCCTCGGAGGATGCGGCCTCGCTGGAAACAGTCTCGGTGGAAGCGGAACCGCCGCAGGCGGCCAGGCTCAGCATCATAGCGGAGCTGAGCATCAGAGCAGTGAGCTTTTTCATGATGATCTCCTCGATTCATTGTATCTCAATGTTTGTACCTTCCCAAGCCCTCACTTGGTTGATGTATACAGTATAACTGCATAAATATGTAAAGTCAATGTATATTTAATAACTTCGGCATTTTACATGGGCAAGGCAGGGGAGTGGAAAGTTTTTTGTGCAAACTGGCGGGAGGTAAAAATGTAGGGGCCGGGCATGCCCGGCCCGCAGCTTTATGACAGACGCCTGCTTGCCTTTACGTTGCGGGCCGCACATGTGCGGCCCCTACAGCCTCAACATTCCAAATTTTTCTACTTGACTTAAAGCCGCACTTGTGCTATAAATAACTTAACTTCATCCTGTACAAAGCCATGAGGCAGACAAACGGGATGCGAGGTCCTGCACAAGAGAGAACCGCCGCGGTACGCCGCGTGGTGCAAGCGGTTTTGCAGCGGCCCGCAGCCTTACCACTGCCGAGCGCGGGGGCGAACCTCCGCCGGGTACGGCCCGTTACAGCCGGTACGAGCGGCGCTTACCTTTTATTATATAAGATATAAGCGCAATTTGGGTGGAACCGTGGAGCGTATATGCTTCATCCTTTTGTAAGCGAGGGATGGAGCATTTTTTATTTGCATTTTTGTGCAATTGCAAAAGGAGCGTACAATTATGAAGATCATCTACAAGGACGGTACCGTCGCCGAGTGCCCGCAGGAGGAAGAACTGCACGTTCTGCGCCACACGGCTGCCCATATCATGGCGCAGGCCATCAAGCGCCTCTACCCGCAGGCGGACTTTGCCTTCGGCCCTGCCACCGAGAACGGCTTCTACTATGACGTCGACCTCGGCGACATCAAGCTGACCGACGAGGACCTGGCCGCCATCGAAAAAGAGATGAAGAAGATCTGCAAGGAGAATCTTCCCATCAAGCCGTTCATCCTGCCCCGTGACGAGGCCGTCAAGCTGATGGAGGAGCGTCAGGAGCACTACAAGATCGAGCATATGGCCGATCTTGCCGACGAGACCGAGTTCAGCTTCTACCAGCAGGGCGAGTACGTCGATATGTGCATCGGACCCCACCTGTGCTACACCAAGGCGCTGAAGGCGTTCAAGATCACCCAGCAGTCCGGCGCTTACTGGAAGAACGACAAAGAGAACAAGATGCTGACCCGCATCAACGGCGTTGCCTTCCACAATCAGGAGGAGCTGGACGCCTGGGAGAAGCAGCAGCAGGAGGCCCGTGAGCGCGACCACCGCAAGATCGGCAAGGAGATGCGCCTGTTCATGACCGACGACCTCGTTGGCCGCGGCCTGCCGATGTTCCTGCCCAACGGCTACACCGTCTGGCAGCAGTTGGAGGATTACATCAAGGGCAAGGAGCGTGAGCGCGGCTACCTGCACGTCATGACCCCCTGCATCGGCACCGTGAACCTGTACAAGACCTCCGGCCACTGGGACCACTACCGCGAGAACATGTTCCCCGCCATGGAGATGGAGGGCGAGAGCTACGTCCTGCGCCCGATGAACTGCCCCCACCACATGATGATCTACGCCAACCAGCCCCACAGCTACCGCCAGCTGCCCATCCGCATCGGCGAGATTGCCCACGACTTCCGCTATGAGTCCTCCGGCACGCTGAAGGGCATCGAGCGTGGTCGCCACTTCTGCCAGAACGACGCGCACCTGTTCTGCACGCCCGAGCAGATCAAGAGCGAGGTTGCCAACGTCTGCGCACTGATTTTTGACGTCTACAAGGACTTCAACATCACGGATTACCGCTGCGTGCTGTCCCTGCGCGACCCCGCCGACAAGAAGAAGTACCATGACGACGACGCTATGTGGAACCACGCCGAGAACGCCCTGCGCGAGGTCCTGACCGAGCTGGGCATCCACTTCACCGAGGAGATCGGCGAGGCTGCGTTCTACGGTCCGAAGCTGGATGTCAACGTCAAGCCCGCCGTCGGCGCCGAGTACACGCTGTCCACCTGCCAGCTGGACTTCTGCCTGCCCGCCAAGTTCCACCTGACCTACGTGGACAAGGACGGCAGCGAAAAGACCCCCGTTGTGCTGCACCGCGCGATCCTCGGCTCTCTGGACCGCTTCATGGCTTACCTGATCGAGGAGACGAAGGGCCGCTTCCCGACTTGGCTGGCCCCGACGCAGGTCAAGGTGCTGCCCGTCAGCGAAAAGACGCTGGACTATGCGAAGGACGTCACCGCCAAGCTGCAGGCCGCCGGTGTCCGCGTTGTGCTGGACGAGTCCAACGAGAAGATCGGCTACAAGATCCGCCAGGCACAGCAGGTCGACCGCGTGCCGTATATGCTGGTCTTGGGCGCGAAGGAAGTCGAAGCCAACAACATCAGCGTCCGTGACCGCAAGGGCGAGACCACCACAATGGATCTGGATGCTTTCATCAACCAGGTCGTGGACGAAATCAAGACCCGCAAGAATAACGGTTAATTCCCGATAAAATAACTACCGCCGTCAGGGAACTGAGGCGGTAGTTTATTTTCCCTTCGTGCTTTTCTGCGATACTCCGTCGGGCCGCAGCCGTAGACCTGACGGAAGGCGCGGGCAAAGTAGCTCGCGTCCTGAAAACCGCACTGCATCGCGATTTCCGTCACCCGCAGTCCCGTGCCGCACAGCAGCTCCGCTGCGCGCTGGGCGCGTTGGTCGCGCAGATACTGATTCGGTGTCGTGCCAATCATATCGTGGAAGCACCGCAGACACTCGCTGGGCTGATGGACGCGCTGGACGCGACCTGCTCGACCGAGATGTCCTCGGCGTAATGCTCTTGAATAAATTGCAGCATCTTCTTGATGCGGTCGGCGCTGCGCAGTGCCTTTTTCGGCATGGCCTGCACCGCCGGGGCGTGGCTGACCAGCTGGAAGATCATCTCCGACAGCGCCGCGCGGGTCTTGAACTCGTAGCCGGGGATCTCGTTCACCACCGCGCGAAATGCCCGCTCCATGTCCTCGATGGCCTCGTGCTGCCAGTCCACCGTGGGGCGCAGCACGGCGCAGGGACGGCTGGGGTCGGTCAGCAGCGGCTGCAGATATTTCTGCCAGAACACGCTGTCCGGGTTGCCGCCCACCAGCGTGGGTGGAACACCATGCTGTGCAGGCGGCAGCTGCCCGCATTCAGCGGCCAGTCGCCGTGCAGCACTCCTGCGTTGATGAACAGCCCCTCGCCCTTTTCCAAGCGGAATTTCTCGCCGCCTGCCGTCGCCAAGATCATGCCCTCGCTGACGACCAGTACCTCCAATTCCTCGTGCCAGTGCCACGGCACGGGCTCGGCCTGCAAATCGTCGTGATAACAGGCGATGGGGAAGGCGGCGGTGCCATGCTCCATCAGCTCCCGCGCCGAATCGTCCACGGTCGTTCTGCACAGCGACAGTGCCATTTCTTGCTCGCCTCCGTTTTTGGTGAAATTGTACCGAGATTTTGCGGAATTAGTGCCTGTATATTCCGCAATTTGATGATATAATCATAATATCACAACTACAGAAAGTCAAGAGGGTTTTCGTATGGTATCGTTACTTTTGCCCATCATCTATCTGGCCTTCATCAGCCTTGGCCTGCCGGACGCGCTGCTGGGCGCGGCGTGGCCGAGCATGTACCCCCAGCTCGGCGCGGGCGTGTCCTGGGCGGGCGGCGTGTCCATGATCATCTCCGTCGGGACGATCGTCTCCAGCCTTGCCAGCGACCGCCTCAACAGCAAGCTGGGCACGGGCAAGGTCACGGCGCTCAGCGTCGCCACAACCGCTGTGGCACTGTTCGGTTTTTCCACCTGCACCCAGTTCTGGCAGCTCTGCCTGTGGGCGATCCCGTATGGCCTCGGCGCGGGCAGTGTGGACGCCGCGCTGAACAATTATGTGGCCCTGCACTATGAAAGCCGCCACATGAGCTGGCTGCACTGCATGTGGGGCATCGGCGCAGCGGGCGGCCCCGTCATCATGGGCTGGGCGCTGGCGGGCAGCACCTGGCAGAACGGCTACCGCATAGTGTCTGTTCTGCAGTTTGTGCTGACGGCGTTGCTGCTGTTCAGCCTGCCGCTGTGGCAGACCCCCGTCGACGCCGGAGCGGGGGAGGAGTTTACCCCGGAACGCCGCACGATTTCCGAACTGCTGAAAATCCCCGGTGTGCCGGAGGTAATGCTCTGTTTTGCGTTTTACAGCGGTGTCGAGGGGATTGCCGGTATGTGGGCCGCCAGTTACTGCACCCTGACCCGCGGTCTGGACGCAATGACCGCCGCCAGCTGGGCGAGCCTGTTTTACGTAGGCATCACAGTCGGACGGTTTTTCAGCGGCTTTTTGACGATGAAATTCAACGATCAGCAGATGATCCGCATGGGACAGCTTCTGAACGCCGTGGGTATTGTGCTGATCCTGCTGCCCTTCGGCAATGCGCTGCTGCCGGTCGGCCTTGTGGTCGCCGGACTGGGCTGCGCACCGATCTACCCCAGCATCATTCACGAGACGCGTCCAACTTCGGCAAGAATCTCAGCATGTCAATGACCGGCCTGCAGATGGCGCCGCCTACACCGGCAGCACGCTCCTTTCACCGCTTTTCGGCGTTCTGGCGCAGAATATCACGATGAAGCTCTATCCCTTTGTCCTGCTGCTGATGCTGGTATTGATGACGGTTTTTTCCGAGCAGCTGCACAGAAAGACGGCTGCAAAACGGGCAGCGAATGCCTGAAGCTGAGCCTCCCTTTGACAAGGGAGGCTTTTTTATTTTCCCGCCCCTCTAGCTATTTCCTACGCTATCCTGTATAATAAAGGAAAAGAGGAGGTGTCCCTATGCAAAAATGCAGCCTGTGCGGCGGACGGGTCGTCAATGGCCGGTGTGAGGACTGTGGTCTGCCCATCCCGCCGGAGCACAGCTACACCCTGCGGGGCGAGAGTGCCACTATCACCGCGTCAACGGCGAGGATGTTCTCCACCGCGTGCGGCCCGCGGCAACCGCCCCAAGGTGGAAGGCTACGACGACGAGGAACGCA
>ENA-OUNI01001303-OUNI01001303.1-human-gut-metagenome-genome-assembly--contig:-NODE-1303-length-10001-cov-2.912092_pt1 | contig 10001 bp, 14 predicted proteins | sample MGYA00242499_ERZ504580 | MGnify/ENA primary metagenome ERZ504580 (study PRJEB26092, sample SAMD00036315) | human gut metagenome | host: Homo sapiens | study: EMG produced TPA metagenomics assembly of... | reverse complement strand
CAAGATTGGGCCGTAGACCCATGCGGCAATCCGGTAGCCGTTTCGGGCTGGGAAGAAGAGCAGCAGCGCTGCATGATTCGGCTACAAGTGCCGAAGGGAGCATTCCCTTACCAGCCGGAACTAGGAAGCGGCCTTCATGCCCTCGCAGCGCAGGCGGCACAGATGACACGGGCGGATTGTGCCGCGCGTGCCATGGAGCTTGCTCAAGAGGCGCTGCTCCCAATGCCCTATATCCGCGTATGCTCCGCTTCTTGCCGCTATGATGCAGATGGGCGGTTTACTGGATTTTCCATTCTACTGGCCGGTGCAGAATGGGAAAAGGAGGTATTGATACAAACAGATGAATGAGTTATACACATACCAGAGAATCCTGGAAGAACTCTTATCGGCCTATGAAGACTATGGCGGGAGCCGCCCGGACGACGCCTCTGATGCAGGCATCCGCATGCGCGTGCTGGCGGGGCAGCTTTTCGCCTTGCATGCACGCATCACCTGGCTAGAAAGCCAAGTGTTCCCCGATTCCGCTGTAGGTGAGCAACTCGATCGGCTTGCCGCTATGTGGGGGATTGTTAGAAAGGAGGCCTCCTGTGCGGAAGGGCAGCTTTGCTTTTCCCGCCCTGAAGCGGAGATAATGCCGGAGATTCCCCTCCCCGCCGGCGTGCTCTGCGCGGCCCCAGGCACAGGCGGAAAACAGTTTGCCACCATAAAGGATGCTGTTTTACCAGCAGGTGAAACACAGGTCTGCACTCTTGCGCGCGCGCTGGAGCCGGGGGCCTCCTCCAATGTGGCCGCGGGGGCCGTCACGCTGCCGATCAATCCGCCGCTGGGTGTTACCCAGGTGAGCAATCCTTCCCCTTTCGATGGCGGAACCGATACGGAAACCGATGCGCACCTGCGCCGCCGCCTGCTTGACCGCCTTGGTAAAATGCCAAATGGCGCTAATGCAGACACCTACCGGGAAAAGGCGCTCTCCTATGCGGCTGTGCTGGAGGCTTCCATTCTACCACGCGCCCGCGGAGCCGGGACAGTCGATGTGGTTATCCTGACCGCGGAGGAAGCGCCTCAGGAGGCGCTACTCGCCAGATGCAGGCAGCCTTCTCCCAGGAGCGAGAAATCGGGACAGACGTGCTCGTCCGGGGCGCTGTGCGTAAAAGGATGAATCTCTCTGCCAAAGTGCTGGTGGAATCCGGCTATGAGCCACACAGGTTACCGCCCAATGCGAAGCCTCCCTACGTGAATTTTTAGAAACTTTGCCGCTTGGAAATCAGCTCCTTGCCGCCCAGATTGGGGACAGGTTGTTCCATGTAGAGGGTGTGGCAAATTATGTGCTGCTCTCCCCCGCGGAGGACGTGCTGCTTTCAGCGGACGTGAAGCTGATCCCCGGCACGATTCAGGTTGCGCCGATGCAATAAAAGGAGGTAGATCGTTTGCCAGCCTTGGAACAAATGAAGCAGATGCTCCTTCCGCTGCGATTATATATCCTCTCGCCTGAAAGCCGTGTATATGCTGAGCTGTGCGCCTATGCGCAAGGCCTTGAGGCAGCCCAGCAGCGCCTTGATCAGCTAATGGAAGCCGCGTTTATCCAAACCGCTCCGGCAGACCGCCTCGCTGTTTGGGAGCGCATTTTGGGCCTCCCTGCGCAGAGCGAAGGGCCGCTGGAGCGAAGAGCCGCTATTCTTGCCCGCCTCTCGCTCGGGCCGCCCGGTTTTACGCGGGCAGAAACAGAAAGCCTGCTGGAGCAGGCAGGTTTTCCCGGCTCCCTGCAAGAGGATTGCGCGGCAGCAACGCTCCGCCTGCGCTTTGGAGGCAGCACAATCAGCTTTGCGCTTTGTGCGCCGTTGGTCCACGCAATTGAGCAAAGCTCCCTGCCCAGCTAAAAATTTGGGCGGATATCCCCGCAAAAAGTTGGGACGCCTTAGACGCCGCCGACACAGCCTTCCATGATTGGGATGCACTTTCTCTGCGATGGGAGCTTCAGGAAGAAAACGAATGATAAAGGAGGTGAAAGGATGCCCAGCAGCGCAAAGACGGAAAAGCTTGGCCTGAACAACTGGGCCGGAGCGGACACGCCAAAGCGGGCGGATTTCAACCAAGATAACCGCATTTTGGATGAAAAACTTGGCGGCCACCTTGAAAATGAGGATCTGCACGTTACCATTTCCGACAAGGCGTTGTGGAACGCGCCGTTTGCCGCAGGCACCTATTTTGGAACCAACGCAGCGGAACGGACAATTCAGCTTGGCTTCCGTCCAAAGGCGGTTTTCTGATGGCTGCCGGATACCCACCCTCAGCCATTGACACAACCGGCGGGAAAACGACCGTTTATTCCGGCCTTGCCGTAAACGGGCAAGGCACGCTCGGGCTGAACATTGCGGGCAACGGGTTTACGGTTCAAATGAATGCGTCGCTTGGAAATGGCGTCAGTTGCCTAAACCAAAGCGGTATGACGTATTTATACGTTGCGTTTCATTAAAAAATCGAGGGAGCCTGCTTTGCAGCACTCCCTCGATTTTTGATTATTGCTCCTGTTTTTGTGTCAGATACTGATAGAGCAGCTCGTCCTCCCCTCCCTTGTGGAGGAAGAAATCCTGCATCCGCTTCTGGTACATCGGCTCCGGCACGAAATGATTTTCAATCAGGCGTTCTAACTGGGAGAGCAGCTCCTCCGCCGTTTGTGTAAAAGCGCCAAATCCCTTTTCCAAGGGCAAATCCATCTCCCGGTAGGTATGCGTCACACCGGCCCGGAACATTTCATAATCCGGAACAAAATATAGAACCGGGCGATCTAAATAGACAAAATCAAAGACAATTGATGAAAAATCGGTAATCATCATCTGATACGTTTCCATTTTAGCGGGGCCGGAAAGCACATGAATCCTGCTGCTATTCGTTTGGAAATAAGCATTATATTCTTCAAAAATCGGATGGTTCTTAAAGTCAAGCGCCAGATCATAGCGGTCCAGCAATGCCGACAGCTTAGGCGATTGGAGGAACCGGTTGATTTCACAATAAAATTTAGACGATAAAAACTGCTTTGGCATCAGCTCCCGGCGGTTGTCTATATACGGCCCAATTAAATTTTTGCGCCAGGAAGGGGCAAAAATAATTCTGCGCTCTGGCCTTTGAGTGCGGTCAATCGTGCTTAAGCGCGGCATTCCGCTAGGGATAAAATGCATGGGGAGAAACCCATAGTTTTTTCCAAAAGTTTTTAATTTCAAAATCAGAGGATACCACAATCCTATCAATATCGCTGCGTTCTTTTTCATAGAGGTTGGGCAGGTGTGCATGCAGGATGCCATGCTGCAAATAGACCATCTCATAATACAGCAGATCGTCATAGTAGGCCAGAGGTATGCTCCCAAAGGGAGAAAAAACGCCAGGGGAATGAAAAGAAGAGAGCACCTTGCTGCTGTTTAAAAACAGGAGCTTGTGGCGCAGGCTTTTAAACTTGACCAGATATTTTCGCTCTTTGCGTGTAAAGTAATGTTTTTTATCTTCAAACGCATCTACAATATAATATCGCTTTACCCGGTCCGCAATTCCAAAATCATGCTTAAATTGATAATAAGCATTATCGATCACACCATGACGGTCATTATACAGCCAAATTTCATGCTTTCTCTTTCCGGCTGCCTTGCGGTAAAAAAAGCCCTTGAAGTTGCGCCGTAGATAATGGGCCTCCATTTTTAGCTTTTGCAAAATGAACGCAAAGCCTGAAAGCTTTTGCACTGTAAAACCGGTAAAGATCTCTTCCTTCTTATCAAAATCGAGTTCTACCAGATCGTGGCCCTTCATCAATTTCCGTTGTTTTTTTCCGAATGCGGCACGCACTGTAAAATAATATCGAGTGGGATACCGCCTGCCCTCCAGTTCGATTTCAAAGGCAATGTGTGTATGCCCCTCTAGCGGGATATCGCAGGAAAACGCCCAAAAACGGTTGGTCTCCACCGAAGACTTGTACCTGCTGAAGGCCGAGGGCGTGAGCGCGACCGGAGTGCCGCCCCGATCCTGATCTAACTTGAGATAAAGGGAAATATCATAAAAATCGCTTGCCGGGCATTTAAGAAAACCCTCTAAATGGAGTGTGCCGCCGCGCAGCCGTGTTTTTCTGAATACCAGCTCCCCGCGATCTTCATCCACCCAAAGGTTCGCCTCGGAATGAACGGCAAACCGCTTTGGCCCAAAGCTGATTTGATAGGCTCGCGCTTCATGCGTAAAAATAATTCATATGGAACGGATCCACATGGGAGAGGACAGGATCACGTCGTCGTCAACCAGGCCAATATAATAACGCAGTCTGTCTACCGCATGCTCAAACTCCGCAGCATCATAATGATAGGGATATAGTACATCCCCCTTTAATCGCCAGTTGAAATTATACAGCAGCAGAGCCTGCGCCACGCGATCCAGCCTACCATCGGCAGACGGTAGGTATCGCTCAACAGCTGAAAAAAATAGAGGAAATGATCAAAACAATAATAAGGATGGTTTCCACTGGCCGTCGTTGCACCGGAATGACGAAAATAAAAATAGGAAGCTTCTCTGACATATCCAATTTTCTTTTTCTGCATGGAATTTTCCATGATATAAAATTGGTCTTCCGCCAGCGCCAGGCTTGTGTTAAAAAGCAAATTTTGCTCGAGCCTGTTTTTTACGCAGATATTCATGCTGCTCTGCGCAACATGAATATTTTCTTCCAGATCATATACGGCGGTTTCTTTCAAAATTTGATAGCGCGTATGCCCATAAGTTTTGCCTTCTTCATTGCGGTAATACAGGCGGTAGGTCAGAAGGTCGATTTCCTCATAATGCGCGTCAAAAAAAGCGTGATCTCTTCCACTGCGTTTGCAGAAATTGTATCATCCGCATCCAAAAACAAGATATATTTCCCCTGAGCCGCTCGAATACCGGCATTGCGCGCCGCGGAGACTCCCTGGTTTTCCTGCGAAATTAAATTTACATTCTCATACTGCTGCGCAAACCGGCGGCAAAGATCCTCGCTGCCATCAGTTGATCCATCGTTGACAAGCAACACCTCCATGCGGGGGAAACCAACCGTCTGCCCAAGCAGGCATTCCATGCAAGGCTCTATAAATGTTTCCGAATTAAAAATCGGAACGATCACGGATATATCATAAGGGAATGTCATCATCATCCTCCTCTACGAAATCAGGCCGAGGAGCCGCTCCACGGCATGTCCATCACAGGCGCTCATATAATCCTCTTTGAATTTCAGCACTTGTGCCGAGCATTTGCCATCCACACGCTGCACAGCGCTAATTAATTCACTGGTATTTGCCGCAATTGGGCCCGGCACAAAAGACCGATAAGGCTGATAAAAACCGCGTTCCTCATCATATGTATCCAGATCATAGGCAAAAAACACCATTGGGCGTTCCAACAGGGCATATTCAAAAATCAGCGATGAGTAATCTGAGATCAGCAAATCCGCCGCACACAGGCAAACATCAATCGGCAGATCTTTCGCCGTAAACACAAATGAATCCGCCACAGACGGCGTTTGCGCTTTATTTTGCTCTACAAACGGATGCAGCTTATTGAGAATGACATATTTCTCGCCCAGCGCTTCCCGCATGGCACTGTAATCCGGCAGGACGTCATTATGCGCATCGTACATGGAAGTCCCCCGGAAGGTAGGGCATATAAAAGGATTTTCCGCTCACCGATTTCGGGAAAGCTGGCGAGCACGCGGCTGCGCGCCTGCGCAATAAAATCATGGTCAAAATAGCGATCTGTCCGCGCAACGCCCAGCGGCTTGATGAGGCTCTGATCGCAGTGGAAGGCATCCGCGTAGTAGGGAATCACCTTTTCCGCAGAAACGGGAACGTCCGTATAGGTATTGTGAATGGGATAGCGCTCAATCATACGGCCTTTCTTATCGCCCCAAGCGTTGCCGAGTGTGGAATAGCCCCACTTCTTAAAAGCACCGCACGCATGCCAAAGCTGAATGACCCGGGTTCCCTCCCGCGGCTTGACGGAATAAACCGGGAAATAATAATCGCTTAAAAAAACACAACGGCAATGCGCATAATAATAGATAAACCGCAGGTAATTGCAGAAAGAACGCACTTGTGCGCTGATCGGGTTTCCCGCATGTTTCGGCTTCAGGCATAAAATACAGCGATAGCCGCGGCGGCGCAATTCGTCGTAGAGACACTGCATATTATCCGGCAACGATCGGACGCAGTCATTTGCAAAAACGGCCAGCTTCCTTTGCACAGGCCTTCTTGAAAAAAGGCGGTAACACCAGGGCCAAAAATGAAAATAGAGAAAATCCCGTTTCCGTTCCCGGGCTGCAAATTCATGCTCCATGCAACATCCATGCTCCTATGCAATTAAAATCGTTAAATTATGTTATATCTACACGAAATTTAAGTATCATATATCCTTTACAGGAAATTACCCGCCGTTTTTTACGCTCAAAAGAATTTTCTCCTTTTTTAATTACGGGAGTAAAAAATCATCTATTCCAATTGACTTTCCGCATAGAGCCCTTTAATATAAATACAACAAAAATGATCTTGAGGAGCGTGCGTTTTTTTGAGCGATCTAGTAAAAGTGCAAACATATCTGCAAACCATCGACGAAGTGATCGAAAAGGGCCCCTTCAAAGATAATTGGGAAAGCCTCTCCCGCTATGGCATCCCGGAGTGTATGCACAGGCAAAATTCGGCCTGTTCGTCCACTGGGGGGTCTACTCCGTGCCTGCCTATTTCAATGAATGGTATTCGCGCGAAATGTACCAAAAAGGCCATCCGGCCCGCGTACATCATCTAAAAACCTATGGAAAGGATTTTGGCTACAAGGATTTCATCCCGCAGTTCACCGCTGAAAAATATGACCCAAAAGCCTGGGCGGACCTCTTTGCGGAAAGCGGGGCGAAATACGTTACCCCAGTCGGCGAGCATCACGACGGCTTCAAAATGTATCCGAGCGAGCTGTGCGAATGGAACGCCGTTAAGATGGGCCGAAGCGGGATATCTACGGGGAGCTCAAACGGGAGCTGGAAACCCGCGGCGTGAAATACTGCTCCTCCAGCCACCGTGCCGAGCACTATTGGTTTATGAACGGCGGGCGCGAGCTTCCGGGCAGCGACGTGCAGGAGGAAGCCTACCGCGAATTTTACGGCCCTGCTGTTGCCAAGGCGAAGGATGACCCAAGCCGCCGCCCTGAGGCTCCCTCGTCCCAACAAAGGAGTGCTGGAGGATTGGCTCGCCTCCACCTGCGAGCTTGTCGACGTCAACCGCCCCTATACGGTTTATTTCGACTGGTGGGTGCGCCAACACGCCTTCCGCCCCTATATGAAAAAATTCCTGGCATATTACTACAACCGTTCCCGCGAGTGGGGCATGGAGGTTTGCGTTTTTTATAAGTGGGATGGCGTGATGTATGAATGCGCCGTATTGGATATTGAGCGCGGGCAGCTTCCTGCGATCAATCCCCGCCCCTGGCAAAACGACACTGCCATTGCCAAAAACTCCTGGGGCTACACAGAAGGGAACCATTTTAAAACACCCTATGAGCTGATCTGCAACCTCATCGACGTGGTTAGCAAAAACGGCTGCCTGATGCTTAACGTCGGCCCAAAGGCGGATGGCACAATATGCGATGAAGAAGCCCATGCCCTGCGGGAAATCGGAAAATGGATGAAAAAAACGGCGAGGCGATTTACGGCACCTCACCCTACCGGATTTTTGGTGAAGGCCCCTCCAATTCCGGCGGCTCCTTCCGGGAAAAGCTCACCTTTACCAAAAAGGATTTCCGCTTTACTTATCGGCCCGGTGAGCTTTATGTGTTTGCAATGAAGCCCAATGCGAAAAACGTTTACCGGATCAAATCCCTCGGCGCGAGGGACGATGCACTCAATTACGATATCCGCGGCGTGTCGCTGTTGGGGCATGATTGCAAAGTAAGCTACCACCAGACGGACAATTATTTAGAGCTGCGCGCGGAGACAGCCGAGCAATTTGAATTGCCGGTCTGTCTAAAAATCGAAATCGACTAAGCCTCTTAAACAGCCTGCCAGGCAGGGAGAGGACGGCTAACCGCAATCCTCTCTGTTCCAAAACAGCAGTCCGTTTAGATGCCATTTTACTTCATTGAAATAGCGCTCCTCTGCATCCGTTGCCACATTGAGGAGCGCCGTTTTGCTCCTATTTTTCGAAAAAGCTCTTTTGGCTTCTTCCATCTATCTGTCGCTTATTCTTCCAGCAATGCGTCAAGCGCCTGAGCGCCTTGGATGCTGTGTATCGAAATCACTAAAATTTTCGGTATAAGTTCGGTAATTTCCCTTGACATCAATTACACAGTTGTATAGATCCTCATACGCGGTATACGCCTCTTTTACCGCATCTCGAATTTCTTCCACTTCATCTCCCTTGAGCAGCGGCAGCTTAAGCAACTTCTGATACTTATCCTCCAGCACGCGGTGCTTGCTTTTATCAGGCTGATTTCAGATGCATGATCCCGCTGCGCAGCCGCCACGGCGCTTTCAATGCTTCCGTATACAGAATAGCGGTTATAAATATAATCATTCCAGTTTTTGTGGATATCATTCCCAACATTCTCTAATTTTGCACCAGCCGAGATTGCTGTTGTATAAAACTCTTTGGCATTGGTCTTGTAAGAATGGATTTGCACAACCTGATAGGCAAAAAAACCTCCCACTGCTCCAAACAGAAGCAATACAGACAACATAATAGCAAAAATCATCGGCGTTTTTGATTTTTTGTGCGCAGGCGACTGGGCAGGGCTGACTCCTGTAAATGACTTCTGCTGTGCCTTGCAGCCACATTTTGCACAAAAGATCTGCCCTTGCCGGAGCTGTTCCCCGCAGCTTGGGCAAATCAAAGGCACTGAGCATCTTTGGACATGCCGCATTTGGCGCAGAACTTATCCGCTTCGTTCCAGGGTGCGCCACACTGTGGACAAACAGCAGGGGTCTGCTCCTGCTCCGACCGCTCAGGCGAGCAGGCCGGATTAGAACAGCGCCATGCTCCTCCCAACAGGCTTGATGATACAGCGCGCCGCATTGCGCGCATGTATGAGTATCCCCGTCTTTCAACGGCCGTTCGCAATAACAACACAGTTTCTCTTTTTCCTCCATCAAAATAATTCTCCCTCCTAATATTCCTGACGGAAATGCTCTACTTTCCCCCTTATCATACAAAAAAACGCATCCGATGGCAAGACCTTCTCCCTCAACGGATTCTTTATGCCCATCGTTGCCCCAGCCACTCCTGCGCCAGCATCAGCCAATGTGCAGGATATGGGTGCGCTTTGTCACAGGTGCGCAGGGAGCAATCCGCCAACCCATGATGCCCGGTTTCAAAAACATGCAGGTCAAAGCGCGCCCCATTCTGCGCAAGCGCGGATGCAAACAGCAGGCTATTCTGCACGTCCACACTTTTATCATCCGCCGTGTGCCATAAAAACACAGGCGGCATGATGCGTGGGATATGGTTTTCCAATGAAAGGAAGGCGCGCCGCTGCGGCGTATCCGGCGTTTTTCCGAGCAGCAGGCGGATGGAGCCCTCATGCGCTAATCCCCGACATGCCGTTAAAACTGGATAACACAAAACTGCCGCGTCCGGGCGAATGTTCCCACCTGCCGCCTCCGGGCAAACCGACGGTTTCTCCGCAAACACGCTTAATCCCGCCGCAACATATCCCCCTGCGGAAAATCCCATCACCGCAACCTTGTAGGGATCCACACAAAAGCGTTTTGCCTCGCCGCGAATCAGCCGCACGGCCCATGCGGCGTCGCAGATCGGCGCAGGGAACGCGGCCTGATCCCCCAAGGAATATTGCAGCACAAACACCTGATACCCCTGCGCTGCAAAATGCATGGCAATCGGCTCCTCCTCCCGGTTGGAGCAGGCGGCAAAGCCGCCTCCTGGGCAGATAAGCAGTGCCGGACGGGCTCCTGAAAAGGCGCAGCGGTCCACCGCGCCGAGCAGGTAGGCGGTTAAAAAACATCC
>ENA-OUNI01001302-OUNI01001302.1-human-gut-metagenome-genome-assembly--contig:-NODE-1302-length-10002-cov-2.507646_pt1 | contig 10002 bp, 13 predicted proteins | sample MGYA00242499_ERZ504580 | MGnify/ENA primary metagenome ERZ504580 (study PRJEB26092, sample SAMD00036315) | human gut metagenome | host: Homo sapiens | study: EMG produced TPA metagenomics assembly of... | reverse complement strand
CGCGGGCGGAGACCACAGGCGGCAGATCGCCGTGGTCCGGGATCTGCTGGAGGATATATCCACCACCTGCCTTGGGCCGCAGACAGCAATGAGCTGCATGACATACTGGATCAGGCGGAACATATGCTCCCCTGTATGACAGCGGCAATCGCGCCGATCCGATTTACCCGCATCCTTTTGGGCTGGGAAACTGGCCCCTGTGAAAGCTGCTACGCCTCCGGCGCGGTAACGACCCCGGAGCAGGTCATGGAGACTCCACTGTACAGGAAACTTTCCCGCCAGTATCCGGAGGTAGGCAGTTGGCCGGCGGTCTGCGTGGTCTACAACGGAGGCGGCCGGGATACGCCCATTGGTGTAAAAAACGCCTCTGACTTTGATCTGGAGATTATGAACCGCTCCGGTGACCGCTTTCTGGACCTGCCTGGGGTCCACCGGATGAGCGGCCCCTATGAGTTTTACTGTGAACCGGCTTCGGATCAGACGATGGAGAGAGCGGAGCCATCTGGCCCGTACATGGTCATGTAGGAGGTGCTGGAGATGCAGAAGACCGAGATCACACTCTCCTTTGACGGCGAAAAATTGGACGCCCTGGAATTTTATCTGAAGAAAGAGAACACCACTGTACAGAAGCGCATGAATGAGGCACTTACGGAACTATATGAACGGATTGTACCGGAGGCTGTGCGGGAGTTTCTGGACCGCAAGGCGCCGCCACCGGCCAAGCCCAAACGTCCCGCCCGCCCCGGCGTGGAAAAGCCTCCGGAGAAGGCGCCCGGACCGGAAGGGCAAACTGCTTTGGAAAGGAATGGTGACCCCACATGAAAAGCAGAGAAATATGTGTGTGGCTGGATGAGCGGTGGTACGACGCCTTGAGCCGCCATCTGAAGGATGAGACTGTGGAGGATAAGCTCGGGACTATTTGGACCAGCTCATCAACGAGCTGGTTCCCGAGCAGGAGTACAGCCGCATCAGTCAGGAACTCTGGCAGGAGGATCGGCAGGCCAGACAGGAGCTGGAGGCCGCGAGGAAGTTCGCCATCTTCCGCATCCGGGAGTCCGGGCAGGACCGCTGCCTCCAGGTAGAACGGCCTCTGGAGTTTCTGGACGCCGCCCGGCTCCTGCGATCCTACCTGCGGGGAGAGCGCGGGGCCTCCTCCTTTGAGCAGATGCTGCATCAGGCGGAGGAGATCACTCCCGAGGCGTTTGAGGACATGGTGCTGGTGCGCATGGAGAATACAGGAAAGGTCACCGGCGCCTTTGAGCTGGACTTTGATAAGCGGGAGTTTTCCGCTGTCAATGTGATGGATGGCTGGCAGACCTTTGCATGGGGGATGTCTCTAAAGCGGTCTATCAGGCGGACCGCAAGGCGCACCTCGACAGCGACCAGCGATGGGCCCGGTTCCTGGACGCGCTGGACGGCAGACAGATCACCTCGGCGGGCCATCTCTCCGCGCGGGAGGTCCGGATGGCGGAGGAGATCTCCGAGGTGGACGGCCTCCTGAATTTTTACCTGGAAACGTCCTTTGACGTGGACGCGGTGTTCGGGACCCAGGTCTGCACCACGGAGAATGACGACGGGCTGAACGTCTACGCCAACTACGATATGGCCTCCGGCCAGGTCTGCGACGAGCTGGAGATCGCGCTCCACCGGGGGGACGGCAGCGAAACAGCCCTCTCCTATCACCTCAACGCCGCGGAAAAGGAAGTCCTGCTGCGGAAGATGGAGACTACTGTCAGGAACAGACGGGCATGGGCCTCGTGGAATACAGCACCCAGGTCATGGCGGAGGCGCCGGAGCCGCCCACCGGGCCGGCCATGTGACTTGGGCGTCTATGTCAAAGATGGGGGCATTTCTCGTTGGGTTTGGTGAATGGCTTTTCCCGCGGGGATGTGGCATTGTGTGTTCAGCCGCCGGGGACTGCGGCAAAATAACAACGCAGGAGGAAATCACATGAACACAGAACTGGCAAGGGACCTACAGTATCGGATCACCAAAGAGGCGCTGGCCATGCTGGTCATCCATGGCAGCGCGGCAGAGACAGATGATTATGAGCGGGCCATCATCCTGATCGGCTCGGCATGGGGCCTCGACCCTCAAAACGCCGTGTCCCATCTGGAGCTGATCACGCGGGAAAAGGAAGCGGCGCGTGGGACCGCCGAACCGGAGGAGACCCGCCACGTCCTGCCGGAAAGCGAGCTGCCCATGAACGCCAGCGGCATGGAGACGCTGGACAACGTCTGCGGCCTGTTCGAAACCGCCATCCAGCTGGAGAGCCGGGACCACCGGGAGGCCCTCTTCCGGCTCGCCTCCGAACTGATGGAAACGCAGAACCTGCTGGACTGGATCGAGAAGACGCCGGAGGAACAGGAGCTGCCTGAGCTCGCGGAGAGCTGAGGCCGCTGGCACAGCCGCTCCCCCATGGGGCGGCTGTGCCGTTCCCTCTGCTGGCCGCGCCCAATCCACCCCTTGACTGATTATCGGGATACCGATATAAACAGAAACAGGTGATGCATATGACGATCCAACAAGTCCTGCGGGAAAAGAGTCTATCCCGCTATCAGCTTTCCAAGCGCAGCGGAATCCTGGGCCACGCTGGCGGACATCTGCTCGGGCAAAACATCGCTGACGAGGTGTGGAGCCGGGACGCTGGGTAGCTCTCCGCCGCGCTGGACATCCCCATGGAGGAACTCCTGACCATGACGGTGGAGCAAAGACTGGCCCCGGATGGGAAACCCAAGGACCACTCCTATCTGGAAAAAGATCTGCCGGCCAGCCTGCAAAAAGCCCTGGACGAATACATCCAGGGAGAGAAAAACCATGTGTCCTATATGGACTGCCTGTGGGGAGAGCTGTACGGAGCCATCAACTCCAACCAGTGGAGCAATGCCATCACACTGGAGCAGGCGGACTACCTGAGAGCAAAATACCTGTATTGACCGCAGAGTCGTGAGGGGGCCGCGCTGAGGCGCGGTCCTCTTTTCTGTTCTGGCAGTCATCCACAAAGCCGCGCGGCACCATCCCGCCACGGGAGTGGGCTGAGGCGAAAAGCGAAAACCACAAAGTGATATGCCAAGATAATTTGAGCAGGGGTCGGCTGAACACAGCCGACCTCTGCACATTGGAAACTGTTGATCATGACCGAAACCACAGCGAAAAGTTCGGTGGGTTTGCTGAATAGCTTTTCCGACCGCAAAGGAGCATCGTGTTTGACAGCAGCACACACCACCAAACACGGAATGGAAAGGAAGAAAATATGAATACGAAAACGATCACCCCCATCCATGTGTGCGACCTCATCGCCCACGAAACCGTCTCGCTCCTCTCGGTTCTCGATGAGAATGCGGTCCCACCGGCCCAGTGGATGCGCGACGGCCTCGCGCTGTATGCCGCCGCCCATCAGCTGGAGGAGGAGACCGCGCGCCATCTGAACTGGATCGATGACGAGATCCAGCGTATCAGGCAGACAGCCGCTGGGCAGGAGCTCATCCTGCTGATTGGGGATGAACAGCTTGTCCGCACAGCCGGACTCCCCATGCAGATCGAAGCGGTGCGGGAACTGCTCCACACCACCGCACAGCTGGAGTCTGTGGAGAGCCGCACCGCCCTGCTGGAGCTGGCCAGGACCGTCACAGATCTGTGCGGCATGGAGGATGCCCTGACGGCCAACGGCGACGAGGCGGTCCACAGGATGGAGCAGGTATGGGAGCTCTTCCGGGGAGCGGTGTCGGCGGAACACGCGGAGCGCCGCCAAACTCTGCTGGAGGAGGCGGACATCCAGATGGATGAGCTGTGCGGATGCCTGGACCCGGAGGCAGAGGTGGAGGACGGCAAGCAGCTTCTGACCTGGGAGGAACTGCGCTCTGAGCTGGAGGGTGTGGCCGGAGCACTGGAGGCGTCAGAGCAGGACGCTGTCCCCCGCTGATCTCACACTCACGGAGGCCGGAGCGGAGGCTCCGGCCTTTCTCATTCGCGCGGAGAACAGGAATACCAGCGCCGTGCGCTCTGTACGGCTCCGTGTGCCGCTTCAACGGGCGGGGTGGCCCCCTGCCACACATGCGAAGGAAGAGCCAGCGTTGAGGCTGTGTGCCGCAAGTGCCCGCAACGGCTGGAGGCCCAAATGGGCGGGTGGACCGAGGGGACGAAAAGTGTGCGGGATAAAAGGGTGTAATCACCCTGTTCCACACCGTCCCGCAACGCGGGCCGGGGATGCGGTTTTGAAAGGATTTCAACCGCTTTTCCGTATCTTTTTGGAGGGAGCGATGCTATCACTTTTTTGGCGGTGTTATCAAATCTGCTATCAAGCGGGCGGGAAATGCCGCAGTTCCAGCGGTTTCCACGGTTTCAAATGTGCTATCACGCCCAATTTTGCGAAATGGAGGCTTTTTGAATGACAGATGAAAAAAATTAAATTCCTGATGCGGATCGATCCGGATACAGACCGGAAGATCAAGGCGGCCATGCCGCTGGCCAACTGCCGGAGCCAGAACGAGTTCGTGGAGAAGGCGCTGCAGTTCTACTGCGGCTATGTGGCCTCCCAGGACTGCTTCTCCGTTCTGCCACCCATGCTCGTCGCGGCGATCCGTTCAACTGTGCAGGGAAGCGAGAACCACATCTGCCGGCTGCTGTTTAAGCTGGCCGTGGAGATGGACATGATGATGAACGTCCTGGCCGCGGCCATGGAGATCCCGGAGGAGCAGCTGAGAGAACTGCGGGGGCGCTGTATCCAGGAGGTGAAGAAGACCCACGGCATGATCTCTCTGGATGACGCCGTGGAGTATCAGAACGGCGAGGACTGAAATGGCCTGGACTGTGACGCATGAAGCCATCTTCAAAAAAATCAACCAAGAGATGGATGCCTACGCTCAGAGCATGTGGAGACGACCTGGCAACGAGGTCTATGACCGGGCGAATGAGATCGCCGCCATGCATTTGTGCTATAACCAGCTGATGGGTAACCTCAGCTCATATTCTTCGGAGGAGCTGGAATCGCTTCTGCGGGAGGAAAAGCCGCTGGAAGCGGTGTGCCGGAGCTGGATGAGTGAGCTGAAGTATGACCCCGGCGAGTCGTTCGACAGAGCCATCCGCAGCTATGGGAACCCCGAGGAGTCCAAGATGTCGATAGGAATGAGCGGACCCACCATGGGCTGAAAGAAAGAAGGTGACGCTCCATGCCCCGCGTCATATTCAAGTGCCCCTACCTCAAGGGTGGCTCGGAGCGCACCACCTCCCATCTGCAAAACTATGTCCGCTACATAGCGACCCGAGAGCGCCCAGCGCATAGTGCCGTGGTACGAGCAGTTCCCGGCCACGGAGAAACAGCGGGAGATGGTGGCGCAGCTTCTCCGGGAGTTCCCGCTGAGCCGCGGGCTGTTTGAGTATGAGGACTACCAGACCGCTCCTACCCGCGGCAACGCTTCCGAGTTCATCACCCGCGCGCTGGAGGACAACTACGACCAGATCGCCAAGCGGGACAACTACGTCAGCTACATCGCCAGCCGTCCCCGCGCACAGCGCACCGGAGCGCATGCCCTGTTCACCGGGTCGGATGATCCGCTGGTGCTGTCCAACATCGCGGACGAGGTGGCCCATCACCCGGCAACGTGTGGCTCCCTATCATCTCCCTGCGCCGGGAGGACGCTGCGAAGCTTGGCTACGATGATGTGGAACGGTGGAAGGAGCTCCTCACCGGCTATGCCATGGAGATGGCCGAGGCTATGAAAATACCATGGGAGCAGTTCAGGTGGTACGCGGCGTTCCATGACCAGGGCCACCATCCCCCATGTCCACATGGTCTGCTACAGCGCGGACGGTAGATCCGGCTTTCTCACCAGAGAAGGGATCGCCAGATCAAATCTGATCTGGCCCAGCGGATCTTCCGTCAAGAACTCTATGAGCTTTATGAACGCCAGACCCAGCGGCGGGATGAACTCACCCAGGAGGCCGGAACGGTCATGGATCAACTGGTCTTCCAGATGCGGAGGGCACGCTGGAGAATCCGAAGATCGAACAGCTCATGGAGCATCTGGCCGGGAAGCTGAAGAACCTCTCCGGCAAAAAGCAGTATGGCTATCTGAAAGCGCCGCTGAAGTCTGTGGTGGATGAGATCGTGGATGAACTGGCAAAGGACGAGCATGTGGCGCGGGCATACGAATTGTGGTACGAGCTCCGGGAAGAAGTGCTCAGGACCTACAAGGAAGATCTCCCGCCCCGGCTTCCCCTCTCCCGGCAGAAAGAGTTCAAGCGGATCCGAAACATGGTGATCGAGGAGGCTCTGCGGCTGGGATATGAAGACGTTGTGTTTGATCCAACGGCGTTGGATGAGCCGCCGTATAAGCGCGACGTGGCAGAAACTGATCTGGCCGGAGAAGCACCCCAGGAGTCTGAGCCGTCTAAGGAGATGGAAGAACACACAGAACCAGAAGGGGCTCGGAAGTACAGAGACAGGCCGGAAAACCAATATGCCCGGTATCGGTTGGCGAAAATCATGCTCGCAGATCCTGCCGCGGAGCCAGAGCAGTTCAGGACCACGCTGGAGTGGCTGACAGAGGCGGCGGATGCGGGGCGGGTCCACGCTCAATATGAACTGGGAAAGATCTACCGGGATGGCCGGGGCGTGGAGAAAGACGCGCTGCTGGCGGCGGCATGGCTCACCAGGGCAGCGGAACAGGGCAGTGACACAGCTTCCTATGCGCTGGGCGTCCTGCTCCTGACTGGCGGGGAGGGACTGGCGAAAGACATCCCGTCTGCGCTGAACTGGCTGAGGCGCTCGGCGGAGGACGGAAACCAGTATGCCCAGTACCGGCTGGGCAGGCTTCTGCTTCGTGGAGAAGATGTCCCCAGAGAGATCGAAGAAGCGGTCCGTTGGCTGACCACCTCTGCGGAGCAGGGAAATCAGTACGCGCAGTATGCCCTCGGCAAGCTCTATCTGATGGGAAAGGAAGTGCCGCGTGACCCAGAGGCTGCTGTCCGCTGGTTTGCTCTCTCAGCGGCTCAGGGAAACGAATATGCCCAATACTTTTTGGACCACATGGACGAGGGCCTATCCATACTCTCCTGCGCCACCCGGCTCCTGCACCACCTGAGTGGGATATTTCAGGAACAGGCTTCGAGAGGGCCCATCAGGACAGTCACGTTCACGGACCGCAAGCTCAGACAGCGGATCCGGGAAAGAAAATGGCCATGGGGCATAAGCCCGATGACCATGAGGATGCTGAGATCAGCATGAGGTGATGCCTCCTTATCCGAACCTTGAAAATCTTGGGAGGTGACCAACTATATGACCTATATCCATTTCACCGAGGAACAAAAATATCGTGCCAGCTGTGTGGATCTGGTGGAGTTCCTGCGGCGGCAGGGCGAGAAGCTCATCCGTTCCGGGCCGGAGTATCGTATGGCCAGCGACCACAGCGTCACCGTTCGGGGCAACGAATGGTACGACCATGCCTCCAAGGAGGGCGGCGGCCCCATCTCCTTTGTGCAGAATTATTTCGGACTCAGCTACCCGGAGGCGGTCACCCGTCTGCTGGACGGTGAGCAGGGCCGGATCTATGAACCGGCACCTAAGAAGAAGGAACCGAAAAAGAAATTCATCCAGCCGCCAGTGGGCCGGGAGATGCGGCGGGTGTACGCTTACCTGTTGAAAAAGCGCCTGATCGACCGGGAGGTGCTGAGTACCTTTGTCCGGACCGGACTGGTCTATGAGGACGAGAAATATCACAACGCCGTGTTCGCCGGAAAAGACGAACACGGCGTTGTCCGTCATGCCCATAAGCGGAGCACCAGCGACATAGGTAAGACCTTCCGCATCAATGTGGAGGGCAGCGATCCCAGATACAGTTTCCACTGGAACGGGACCAGCGACCGGCTCTATGTATTCGAGGCGCCCATTGACCTGCTCTCCTTTTTGACTCTGTACCCAAAGGACTGGCAGCAGCACAGCTATGTGGCCCTGTGCGGCGTGGGAGAACAGGCAATGCTATGGATGCTGGAGCAGGCGCCGGAGTTCCGGCGTCCCATCCTCTGCCTGGACCATGACGCGGCGGGCATCGAGGCCACGGGCCGCCTGAAGGAGATTCTGGCCGAACGGGGCTATGCTGAAACGGCGGTCCTCCAGTCCATCCATAAGGACTGGAATGAGGATGTGAAAGCCCGATGCGGACTGGAGGCGCAGAGCGCGGAGGAACACCCCCAGCTCATGGCGGCGCCGGAGGTCTGTAAACGGGTCTGTGCCATGAGTACAACGGTGAAGCTGGACCGGCTGAACAATGGAGTCCCGTGGCTGATCGAACAGTACCGCGCCCACCTGCACTGGGGCCGGTTCGACCAGGCCATGGACTGCATGGAACAGGCGTCGGCGCTGGCCGTTGCGGCCTGCCGCCGTGAGCTGCGGCAGCTGGGGATGGCGGCCACAGAGGATGAGTTGACCAAATTGCTGTGCGAACGGATCCGCCCCCACCGGAACCGGGGGAGCTTGAAAAAACGCCATAGAGAGCTCGCCCCACAATTCCAGAGTGTCCTCGCCCTGGAAGATGCCGTGGGGCTCCGTACCAAGAGGAGAAGAAAACTCTGGCGGGCAGATGGCTGGAGCTGGCCGCCGCCTTTGCGGGCGTCCCCATCCAATATGAGGCGGAGCAGATAAAACAGCGGGAAACACAGCCAACGCTGAACATGGAACTGGGGGTGACCCTATGACAACGACAGAACTGCTCCCTCTGATCCTGCTGGGCGGCGGAGCGTTCCTGCTTATCGGCGCGGCAGTACACTTCACAGGGGTGGGCTCTCTGAACAATATCAAGTCCAAGACCGTGGGTGACGGCCAGCACGGCACCGCCCGCTGGGCCACGAAGCAAGAGATCCAGAAGACTTACCGACATATCCCTTTCCGGCCGGATCTGTGGCGCAGGGGCGAGGATCTGCCTACTGCCCAGGGACTGGTTCTGGGCTGCGTGGGAGGCCGAGGTCTGAAAAAGCCTGGAAAACTGGCGGAAAAGGTTCGCTCTCTCTGGAGAGGGAAAGGAGCTCCGAGAAGGAAGCGTCCAAAGCAGAAACCGACAGCAAAACCGCTCTGGGCTATCGTGGATGTCGATGACATCCATTGCCTGATGATCGGGGCCAGCGGTGTGGGCAAAACGGCTTTCTTTCTCTACCCCAATCTCGAATATGCCTGCGCCAGCGGTATGAGCTTTCTGGCGCTGGATACCAAGGGAGACTTGGCCCGGAACTACGGGACCATTGCCTCCCAATGCTACGGCTATCAGGTGGCGGTTATCGATCTGCGCAACCCCACTCGCTCGAATGGATACAATCTGCTGACCCTCATCAACCACTACATGGATGTCTGTCGTGAGGATGAGAAGAACCTGGCCGCCCGCGCAAGGCGGAGAAGTACGCCAAGATCCTTGCAAAGACCATCGTCAACCCGGAGGGGGACGCCTCCAACTACGGGCAGAACGCATTCTTTTATGACGCGGCAGAGGCTTGCTCACCGCCGTTATCCTTTTGCTGGCAGAGTACCTGCCGCCCACAGACAAGGCCCCGCAGGAGCGGCGGCACATCGTCAGCGTGTTCAAACTGGTGCAGGATCTGCTGGCTCCCAGCAAGACAAAAGGGAAAAATGAGTTTCAGATCCTGATGGACAAGCTGCCGGATACCCATAAGGCACGGTGGTTTGCCGGAGCGGCTCTGAATACGGCGGAGCAATCCATGAACTCTGTCATGTCTACGGTTCTCTCCCGCCTCAATGCTTTCCTGGACTCGGAGCTCGAGCAGGTCTCTGCTTCGACAGCGCCATCAACGCCGAGGATTTTGCCTCGAAGAAGTCCGCCATCTTTCTCATACTCCCGGAGGAGGATCCCAGCAAGAACTTATGGCCGGCCTCATGATTCAAACGCTCTCCCGTGAGCTGTTCGCTGTGGCGGACGATGAACGGTGGGAAGCTGAAAAACCGGGTGGTCCTCTTCTGTGATGGACTGGGCACCATGCCCGCTTTTGATATTCTGCCCC
>ENA-OUNI01001301-OUNI01001301.1-human-gut-metagenome-genome-assembly--contig:-NODE-1301-length-10005-cov-2.828710_pt1 | contig 10005 bp, 11 predicted proteins | sample MGYA00242499_ERZ504580 | MGnify/ENA primary metagenome ERZ504580 (study PRJEB26092, sample SAMD00036315) | human gut metagenome | host: Homo sapiens | study: EMG produced TPA metagenomics assembly of... | reverse complement strand
CCCGCGCCCAAGCTCGAACGCGGCGGCAAGAGCGGATTGCGCGGCGGCACCACCGTGGAGCCGGCCGGGCCGATGGTGAAGGTACCGGGAACAACCTGCACGTCGTAATTGGTATTGCGCAGGTAGTTGGCCGTCAGCACCTCCGGATAGAAGCCAACCTCCTCGGTATCGTTGGTACGCACGAAGGAGATGGCGCCCAAGTCGCTCGGCTGCACGAGATGCCCTTCCACAATGGCGCCCGTGAACTCAGGATCCGCGGTGGAAGCGATCTTGTAGGAGTCCTCCACGGCGATGGTCACCGGACGCGGCAGGATCTTCATGTCGATGGAGCCGGACAGGGTGCCATGGTCGGCGCATTCCACCGTGTAGTTGATGGTGCGGTTGCCGGCGTTGGTGTAGGCGGTCGGCCCGTCGAAGCTGATCGTTGCCTTCTCGGCTTCCTCAGCCGCCACCTCGTAGCTGATGGAATGCTCGGCGCCGTCGTAAACGCCCACGTAGCCTTCCACCTTAACGGGACAGGCGGAGCTGACCACGCGGATAGTGCCCAGATCGGCTGCCACCGTGTAATTAGCTTCCTTGGCCGTGTAGCCATTGGTGCCATCGGCCACGTGAGCTCGAAGCCGTTCTCCACCTCGTCGCCCACCTGGGAGCCGCGCCCGTCGCACGATACCCGATCGTCTCGCCATTCTGCAGGCCTGTCACCGCAATGCCAGCGCTTGTGGCGGTGTTACCGTCGAAGGGATAAATGAGCGAGCTCGTCGTCACCGTCAGCGTCGCCGGCTCAATGACCACCGAAACGCCCGTGATACGGCTCAACTCCTTGCCCTTGGCATCGCAGATGACCACGGTGAGATTCTCGGCCGTATCAGCCACGTCCTTGGCAAAACGCTGGGAGTTCGCAATGGGGCTTCCATCGGCCGCCAGCAGCGTCAGCGTTTCGCGTCCTTCATCTTCAACGCGCTCGGCAGCGCAATGCCGCGCTCGCGTCCGTTGTAGGTGCCCCGGAAGGAGAACGCCGCGGCATCCAGGCCGCGCACGTCCAGCTTCCACTGAGCGTAGTAGGTCGTGGTGCCCGCAGCGAAGGTCGCTGGGAAAGCCGCTACGACATCGCCCGTGCCGTCGGCCTTGGTGTTCCAGCCGTCAAACACATAGCCGTCGCGGGCATAGCCCGTGCCCTCGGGGAAGCGCCCGGCACGTTGCCGTCGGTCACGCCCTCAACGCCGGTCTGGGAGCCGGTGGCATCGCTGGCATTGCAATCGAAGAGGATGGTGGCACAATTGGCCGTCCATTTTGCGTAGAAGGTGGTCTCGCCAGCCGGGGAAAGTCTTCGGCAGCGCCGTCAGTGCGTCGCCTTCGAAGTCCTCGTTGTCGTACCAGCCCGCAAACGTGTAGCCCTCGCGCACGGGGGTCGGCAGCGCGGCATCCACGACCCCGTCGGTTACGCCTGCAAGGGTCTCGACGGCCGAGCCACGGTTGGACTCGAAGGCGATGGAGGCCGACAGCGCCTCGTACTGGGCCACCAGGGTGAGTGCGGTCTCGACGGGGCGCTCGAAGAAGCTATCGCCCACAGTCCACCCCGTGAACTTGTACCCGGCATAGGGGGTCACGCCGGGGCACGCCGGGAAATCGGAGCCCTTCAGCAGGTGATACTCAACGGCCTCGGGGGTCGCGAGGTCCGCATCGTCGGCGCCTTCGAGCGACAGCTCGCCATGGACGCCCGCCTCGAAGCGAATGCCCAAGCGCTTCTGCAGGTACACCTTGAACGTGAGGGGGGAACCCGCCTCGTAGGTAACCTGCATAGTGGTGCGTTCCTCATCGAGCGCGTAACGCTGCGCCTTGAAGCCTTCAATGGGCTCGACGCCCAGCGTAGCGTCGGCCTTCCCGGGCTCCAGGAAGGACAGATCGTATCCCGCCGTGGTCTTCCCGATGGCGCGCTCGGGGATGTCGTAAAGCGAACCCTCCCGCACGTTCTGCAATATGGAGGCATAGGAGCGCACCGGCCTCGCCGGATAGGCGCCGTCATCGTCCATGACGTAGTATTCGACAAAGTAGGGAACCGTATCAATGGAGGTAGCATGGTTGTAGTCGAAGCGCGCTTCGAAAACGGTGTCGGCGCACTTCCCGTCTGCCCAGTTGAGGTACTTGGCAGCCACTTCGGGAGTCAGCTCTGGATTGCTCGAAACCAGCTGCCACGATTCAGCCTGGCCGTCTTCCCCCTGCGTCACCTTGAACCAACCGGCGAAGAGTAGTACTCCGGAAGCTGCGACGAGCCACCGCTCCCTTGAGCCCCTCGGCATGCGAGCCCACCAGGTTGCGGTCGACGATCTCGTGACCCTCAGAAGCAAGGGAATTTCGCTGGGAAAGCACGCCCACGCCATAAGTACGATAGGTCACCGTGTAGTACTGATCGGGGTCTTCCACATACTGGGCGTACAGGGTCATGGTGCCGCCGGCGAAACGGTCGGGCAGCGCGGTGAGCAGCGGGCCGGAGCCATCAGCTCGGTGCACCATCCCACGAACTTGTAGCCAGCGCGCACCGGCGTGGAAGCCACCGCATGGTCGACCAACGCGCCGGTTTCACCCTCAAGGGTGATCGTCTGGGCGCCGCCGCCGAAAGAACCGCCGACGGCGTCCAGCACGATAGAGGAGGGAGAGGCTTTCCACGATGCCGTGTATGCAATGCTATCGGCACCCATCACCAGGCCAACGCCAGCCGCGAAGAGGCTTCCCGTGCTCTGATTGGTCCACCCGAGGAACTCGTAGCCAAAGCGGCTCGGCGCCTCGGGGAGCCAGTACGTGCCGCCCTCATCGGCCTGGAACGTCTTGGTAGGAGCGCCGTCGCCAAAGACCCCTCCATTGGCGTCGAACGTCGCTTCGGATGCCTCCTGGGAGAGGTAGCGCGCGTAGAACGTGGCCGACTCGTGCCCGTCGTAGGAGGCACCGGCACGCTGACGATAGCGGCCGTCCTCATACCAGCCGTCGAAGTAGTAGGTCACGCCGTTTTCGCTCATATGCTGCTTGGCTGATAGGTGGCACCGTCCACGGTAATGAGCGTCTGATCGTCGGCCTCGAAGTTATAGCCGGGAAGCGCGATAGCCGGATCGCCCGTGCGATGCAGCACTCCGTGGGTGAGCAGGCCCGTAGGCGTGGCCACCTTGTACGTAACCGTGAACAGGTCGGCGGTCTGGATATGCATCTGCACATAGACGCGCACGGCAGAGGCAGGCTGCAGCGGATTGCCGTCGTAATCGCTGCACGAGGCCTTGCCGTCGATGCGAACGACCTCGTAGGAGTATCCCGTGATGTCGCTGTACTTTATCTTGGAGCGATTCTCGTCGAGGCTACCGTTGTAGTAGGCAGCTAGGCCGAGGCCCACTTCCCGCGCCGAGGGACCGGAGACGACAAGCTCGTTCAGATTCACAACCTTGTTGCGGATCTCGTTGCCGTTGGCATCCTTGCTGAGAGGCAGCACCGTGCCATTGAGCAGGGCGCTGTGTCCGTCATAGCCCGAGGGCAGTTGCACGGCGCCCGACCCGAGGAACGTAGCGCCGCTCATGTCGCTGCCAGCCGCCACCGCGGCACCGCCGTTCAAACCATTCTCGGAGGGCGGCAGGAAATAGAAGTAGGCAAGCTGGGGGCCTTCGGCGTCTTCGGTCAGAGCCGGACGCACCGTGACGTTGATCGTAACCTCGCCGCAGCGCACCACCGCGTCTCCCGGAGCGACCGCTGTCACCTTGCCCGTGGTGGCAACCTCGGCCACAGCCGGGTTTTCGGAAGCCCACGTGCCGCCAGAAGCGGCGAAACGGTGCAGATCACGAACCTCGCCCACATACAGGGTGAGCTGATGCTCGTTGTCCGAGTCATCGACGGGCTTGTTAGCGGCGGGCTCGGACGGCGCAGGCTGCTCCGGAGCGTCCACGTCAGCGTCAGTGCCTGTACCGGTATCGCCGTTATCGGTGCCAGGCAATTCACCTTCTTTGCCGGAACCGTTGCCGTTTTCAGCGTTGTCGCCATCGCCTTCATCGATGTTCTCATCACCGTAATTACGGCTGCTCAGGATTGGTCGGATCGGCAGGCTCGCTCGGCTCATCGCCCTCCTTTTCGGACGTCGGCATGGCGAACGCAAAGGGAGCATTGAGCAACTCGGTGGAGAACGTGAGAGCGTTGGGATTGATATCGCCCTGAGTCGTAAGGGGCTTTTCCAGCGTTATTTCAGTGACCGTTTCGGGGCCATCAATGCGGTACGCCTTCATTTCGCCCGCAAACGTGCCGCGCCACGTCACGGTAACGCGGTAATCTATGCCAGAAAGCGTGAGCGGGTCGCCCGACTCGTCAACAAGGCCGAGGCGATAGATGCGGTACAGCCCGTACCCCTCTTCCAGGGCCTTCTCCATGGCGGTCTTGCCTTCGTCGTTTTCCGCCACATCAACCGTCAGCCGCGCTCCTTCGGGAAGCGCGCCCGCAGCGGTCAGCTTCACCGTCACATCATCGGTATCGACGGTCAGGGCAGTCGCATCGTTTTGCAGGCCATCGGACGTCGAGGAATCGAGGGAGCCGTCGTCCTTCTGGCCGGGCGTCTCGCTGGCGCCATCATTCGTCGGCGTCGAAACGCTCTCGGACGTCTTCTCCGGATCATTTTCAGGCGGCGTTGGCTCCGTCGTCTTCTCGCCCACTTCGCCATCGAAGCCTTCGACGGCCAGCGCAGCATCGGCAAACACCGAGACGTTCAGGAACGAGAGCGCCATAAGCAGAGAGAGCGCGACCGCCACGATCTTTCCCTCGAGGCAGTTACGCGCGTCGGCGAGTCGCTGTATTGTGTTCATTTCCACCAACTTCTCCTTAACCCTGGCGGCTTTTTCGCCGCCTTGCATCCTCACATTTCGGGCTGTGAGTGCGATACCGAAAACACCGGCGATACGCGTAATGCAGAGTGATTTCAATATCGATGAGAATTCTACGCAGCTTTAAAGAGGGAAGCCGCTTTTTGCGGCAAGTTGATAGGATATTGATAGGGTAATGACATTGCATTTGATACGAATTTGTCATTCTTCTGTTCTGAAATGGAAATGACAGGCAAGAAAAAGCGGCCGAAGCCGCCATAAAGAAAGTCGTTCAGAGAAATTTGCTAAACGGCGCCGCGAACCAGAGAGGCCAGTTCATTGCGATCATGGAACTCCCTGGGGCGATCGGGGCGTGAAACCTCCACGACATCGCCTCCCAGGTGCTCCCGCGTCACCGAACTTCGAGGAATGCACGATGCGCTGGAAGCGCACCCGTGAGTTGGCAGGCAGCTCGGCTAATTCGAACCCATAGGTAAGGTTCGAGAGAATCGCCTGCAACGCGTCGACCACCTCATCATCGGGCTCAGACGCACCACTCCCATCTCGCTGTTGTAGAGCAGCCCCGGCGCAACGAAGATTGTGCGGATCCGTTCCTGGCGCTTCTTTTCGGCCCAGTGAATGGCAACGCAGGCAGCGGCAATAACGACCCACCAGACAACCGTCACCACAATATCGAGGGGGTTGTCCACGAGATCGAACTGCAGCGCATGCCAAATCCAGAGGAAGGCAACGGAAGGAAGCCAGCAGAAGCACAGCGGCTATGATCCAGTTGCTCTTTCGCATACGACGTGACTCCTGAATGTTGCTTCTCGCGGGGTAACTCATTTTCATTTTGCCAATTTTACCCCTTTAAGGTACGACAGGCTACCTCATTTTGCGTGTTCATTTACTCAATTCGCAAGAAAGCCCGCTGCAGCAGCAACGGGCTTTCAATGGATTTCGATAAAAGAGACTCTGGAAGACTCCGCGCTCAATCGCACTTACCGAAAATTGAGAGCTAGTCCTCGACGATCTCCGGGATAGCGCCCATGGGGCACTCCTCGACGCAGTCGCCACAAGCGATGCAAGCTTCCTCGTTCACGGCGTCGGCAACGCCATTGACGACCTCGAGCACTTCCTGGGGGCACGCGTCAACGCAGATGCCGCAGCCGATGCACTCGTCAGCTTCAATTACGGGATGAGACATGGGAAGCTCCTTCGTTCTCGGGCGATAATCCTCGTCTATGAAGCAGGGGCTTTCCGCCCCCCGTTACTTCACTGCGCAAGATACCATGAAAGAGCCGAAGCGCAAGTAGAAACAGAAAACTTTTCAGGGGGCGGCTAAGGAGTGCGTAACGAACTAGCAGATGCGGGGGAGCTGTTCGCCGACGAGCATGTCCAAGATGCGGGCTACCGAAAGCGGTGCGCAGGAACACCTTGGGGCCGCGGGCCGGGTCGGCCTCGGTCACGCGCCCGATAATGGCGGCATCGGCGCCATAGGGACTCTTCCGCATGGCGGCCAGCGCCGCCTCGGCCTCGTCAGCGGCCACCACGCAGACCATCTTGCCCTCGTTGGCCACCTGCATCACGTCGTAGCCGAGCATCTCGCAAGCGCCCAGCACGGCATCCTTCACGGGAATGGTATCCTCGTCCACGGTGATGTCGGTGCCAGACTGCTCAGCGAGCTCGTTCAGCGTTGAGGCGATGCCGCCGCGCGTGGGATCGCGGAAGCAACGAGTGTTCGGCGCCGCAGCCAACACATCGGCGATGAGGTGGTTCAACGGCGCCGCGTCGCTTTCGATATTCGCCGAGAAGTTCAGACCCTCGCGACAGCTCATGATGGTAATGCCGTGGTCGCCCAGGGTGCCGCTCACCAGCACCGCATCACCGGGGCGGATTTGCGCGCCACCGAGGTTCACGCCCTCGGCAAGGGCGCCCACGCCGCTCGTGTTGATGTAGATGCCGTCGCCATGGCCCCGGTTCACCACCTTGGTGTCGCCGGTGACGAACCGCACGCCGGCCTCGCGCGCCGCCTCAGCCATGGAAGCGCAGATGCGGCGCAGGTCATCCATGGGAAAGCCCTCTTCCAAAATGAAGGCGCAGGAGAGGTACAGCGGGCGGGCGCCGGAGGTAGCCACGTCGTTCACGGTGCCGCACACAGCCAAACGGCCGATGTCGCCGCCGGGGAAGAAATGCGGTGTCACCACGAAGCTGTCCGTGGAATAAGCCAGTCGCTCGCCGGGCGCGAGGGCCGGCAGCACCGCCGCGTCATCGCCGCGCAGAAGCTCATCGGTGCCGTAGCCTCGAAGAACACCTCGTCGATGATGCGCTTCATCATGGAACCGCCGGAACCATGCCCCAGCATTACCTTCTCGTCTGCCATTACATAAACCTTCCCGTGGTGGTGAGCACCAGCTTGCCGTTCTTCACACCCTTGGTGCCCAAAATGAGGTTCGCCACGCTTTGCACGAGGCCCGTTTCACCGCGCATGACGATGACTTCCAGGCACATGTGCTCGTCCACATGTACGTGCATGGTGGAGATGATCGTGTCGAAGTAGTCGTGCTGAATGGTGTGCAGCTTCTCCTGCAGATCGTTGGAGTGGTGGTCGTAAATAATGGTGAGCGTGCCCATGACAAGGCCCCCAGGCGTTGCGCACTCTTCTTCCACGAGGGCGTCGCGCACCAAATCACGCACCACTTCGCTGCGGTTCTTCGCCAGGCCGCGGCGAGCCACCAGCTGGTCGAACTCCATGAGCAGCCCCTCGGGCATGGCCACGGAGAAGCGAACGAGGTCGTTGCTCATCGGTCGCGCCGCCTAGACGCGGGCGACGGTGAAGCCGGCGGCATCCTTCGCGTCGTCTTCCATGGCCTCTTTGGCCTCGTCCAGGGCGGCGCGCACCTCGTCGAGCAGGTGCATCACATCATGCAGCTTCTCCCCCACCGTGGCGAACCCGGCGTCGGAGGCCAGATGCCCCAGATCGTGCGCATGGCGGCGCTCGAGCTTAATGTGGTCGTCGATCTGGTCGATCATCATTCCAGCTGGCCGGTGTTGACTCCATTGGTGCACATGGGCGCCTCCTTGGAATTTGCTACTATATGCAGGAATGTTTTATCGCGAGTGCGGGCGCAGCGCAAGAGGGAGTGTGATTTCTTCCGTGAAGAGTAACATTTTTGAGGTAACGGGCGAATCGGTACTCATGCTGTACGGCAGCCACCTGACCGGCGCGCCAACCTCCACGCTGCTCGTGCTGAGCGAGACCCCCTTGGGCGACGCAGCCTGGAGGCCCTGGAGAAGTCGGCGGCGAGCCTGGAATTCGGCGCCGCCCCGCTAGCACGGGTGGTCGTGGAAACCGACGAGGGCAAGCTGGGCGCGGAAGACGTGCGAACTATCGTGGAAGGCCTCGACCCGGTGGCCCTTGTGGCCTGCGACGCCTTCGCTGCCGAGACGCTTTCGGCCGCCTACCGCACGCCCGTGACTCTGGACGCCGACAACCGCCTGATGGGCCGCACCGCCGTCATCTTCCAAGACTTCGAGGGCATGATGAACACCCCCGCCGACAAACAACGCGCCTGGGCCCTGCTAAAAAAGCTGCGGTAGAGAGGCCTTCTGAATAATGAAGTTTTGATTTCACTATTATTTCACTATTTCGTATTTTAGATCCCTCGTCCAAGCGGGAACTGCCATCGATCTCCAATTTCGTGTACAGCCTGTACACGAAATTTCGGATTTTCATGTACAAGCTGTACACGAAATCGGAAATGCACCAAGCAACCAATTGCCCTATAGCATTTCCTCGGATGCACTCTACGGTCGCACGACCCGGTAGCTCCTTATGCGCTGCTTGACCAACTGGGGCTCGAGGAGCCCGACCTCGGCCAAGGCGGCGCTCCAGTTGATCACCGTGCGGTTGGTCACGCCGAAGGCCCGCGCCGCATCGATGGGCGCAAACTCCTCCACGCCCTCGTCGAGAAGATGCTCGTAAAAGGCCCGCTCCTTGGGCGACAGATGGGAGAGCGAGGCGTTCAACTGGCTTGAGGCCGCCTCGTTGACCAGCTCGCTGGTCTTCTGGGCGTAAAGCTGCACCATGCGGAGAAAGTACTCCATCCAGATTTCCGGATGAGGCGGCCTCTCGCGTCCGCTGTAGTATAGGGCGGGAAGGCCCATCTGAAGCGACGAGTAGTACTCGTCGACGTCGTAGGCAAAGCACTCCTCGAGCGACCCCATGCCGCCGAAGCCGTAGCCGCAGAGGTCGAGGTAGTAGCCGGACATGAGCCGCGCCGTGCGGCCGTTGCCGTCCTCGAAGGGATGTATCGTCGCGATTTGGTAGTGGATGACCCCGGCCTTTACCAGAGGATGGTCGTCGGAGTCTTCCACATAGGAGAAAAGCTCGTCGAGCAGCGCCGGCACCTCTGACGCCTCGGGCGGGATGTAGTCGGGCACTCCGGTCACGCTGTCGTAGATAGCGAACAGCACTCCCGGCGGCATCGGACCGCGCAGGCCGATCTTCTCAGCGCTCGAACCGGCGACGACCGTGCGCTGAATTTCCAGGAGCAGCTCCAGAGAAAGCGACGCCTCTTGCTTCAGGCGCTCCTCCATGATCTGGAGCGCCGCATAGTAGTTCCGCACCTCTTCCTCCGGCTTGAGAAAGTGGCGATGGACGTCTTCAAGAGCCTGCTCGGCCTGCTCCTCTGTGAGAGGGTTTCCTTCGATCTTGGTGGAGGCGTAGGAGGACTTCTTCCTGGAGTTCTTGCGCATGCGGCTGGACAGCGAGGCGGCACGCGATCGCCCTGGAATGTGGTCTTGCACTGCTCGATAGCGAGAATGCTGTTGAGCATGGGCGTCGTGAGCGAGACCGATATCACGGGCACCTCCCAAATAGTGAAATTCCAATTTCACTATTATTTCACTATTTTGGAAGGTTCGCCAGCATCATTCCAAAAAGACGGAATGCCTTTGGACTTCCGATTCCCCAGATTTCGTCTAGAAGATCGGAGCATCTCGCTCGGTACCGTTGAGCGGGCGGCTCATGGTTGCGTTGCGGGGCCGGAAGCGGTATATTCGCCGTAACTCTACGTCAACGAGAGAAGGAGACCCACTATGAACGGGAAGCGATCGGGGGTCGCTTCTGCGCTTCGGGCTGGCGGCGGTGCTGGCGTGCGGCTGGTGCCCGCGGCCGCCTTCG
>ENA-OUNI01001300-OUNI01001300.1-human-gut-metagenome-genome-assembly--contig:-NODE-1300-length-10008-cov-2.490031_pt1 | contig 10008 bp, 12 predicted proteins | sample MGYA00242499_ERZ504580 | MGnify/ENA primary metagenome ERZ504580 (study PRJEB26092, sample SAMD00036315) | human gut metagenome | host: Homo sapiens | study: EMG produced TPA metagenomics assembly of... | reverse complement strand
GGTGTTCTCGTCGAGGGAATCAGCCAGCGCCTCGGCCTTCTCCACAATGGCGGTGCGCTCCTCGACGCCTTGGCGATAGCGGCCTTGCGTGCCTCGGTCAACGCGGTTTTCTTGCTGCGCCTTCCTCCTTCAGCGCCTCGAACTGGGCCTTGAGAGCGGCCAGATCACCCACCACTGCCGGCTGTTCGGTTTCCGCGGACAGCGTCTTGATGGTCTCGTCGATTTCGCGGGACTCACATTGTTGGACTTGAGCTTGTTCGCGAACAGGTCCAACTTGGCCTTCAAATCAAGGTAACGGCGGGCATACAGAGCCAGCGCCTCTTCCTTGGAGGCATCAGGGAACTGACCGACCTCACGTTCTCCTTCGCCGTCCTTGACGAACACAGTACCATCGTCGGCGACACGGCCGAATGCTTCGGCGGTCTTCACATCGGCATCGGAGAAGCCGGTGGATGCGGCAGCCGGAGCGGTGTGCTGTGGAGCTTTCTTGGCGAAGGCCGCGGGGCTCGGAGCATGGGGCTTCATCGAAGCCGGGCTCGGAACGGCCGGTTTGCTGGCCTTGACTGCGGCGTCGTTGCCTGCTCGGTGGTTTCATTGGTGTTCTCGGACGCGGTGACATTCTCGTCGCCATGGCCAGCTCCTTTAAGTAAGCTTCATGTAGTGCAGGGGATGCGGATCGTGCGAACGTGCTTTCAAAGCCTGAAAAACGCGCTGCATTTTCCGCAACCTCATTTATTATAGGGAATCGTGCAAAAGGCGCATCTATTTCAGGATTTCCAGAGTGGCTCCCCTCTGAACGTGTTGTGGAGCAGCGTGTTATCGACACGCTCCGTGAAGTTTTCGAGCTCAATGGCTTCATTGGCATTGAAACTCGTGCTGTTGAGCAGGGTTCGAGTCTGCTCAAGAAGGGCGAAACCAGCAAGGAAATTTACCTGCTGAGCCGCTTCAGGAGGTCGGTCATGAGTCCGACACTCCGATTGAGGACCGCCTTGGTCTGCACTTCGATTTGACTGTTCCGCTGAGCCGTTATGTGGTCGAACATTCCGGCGATTTGGCATTCCCTTTCAAGCGTTGGCAGATTCAGAAGGTCTGGCGTGGCGACGCCCGCAGGAAGGTCGTTTCCGCGAGTTCGTGCAGGCCGATATCGATGTGATCGGCAACGGTGATCTGCCCGATCATTACGAGGTCGAGCTGCCGCTGGTCATGGTATCGGCATTGGAACGTCTGCGTGAGTTCGGTTTGCCGAAGGCCACCGTGCATGCGAACAACCGTAAGCTTTCTGAAGGTTTCTACCGTGGTCTTGGCTTGACCGATGTCGAGGGCGTGCTCCGTGAGATCGATAAGCTCGACAAGATCGGTGCCGACGAAGTGGCCAAGTTGCTGGTCGAAGGCTGTGGAGCCGACGAGAATCAGGCACGTGCGTGCCTTGAGCTGGCTGAACTGACCGCAGCTGACGGCGCTGAACTGTCCGGCAAGTTCGACACGCTGTGCGAGAAGCATGGCATTGCCAATGATTCCGAGGCGTACGTGCTCGCACGTCAGGGTCTTGACACGTTGGCGATGATTGTTGACGAGGCCGCTCGTATTCGCCCGGGCTCCGTGATCGCTGATTTGAAGATCGCGCGTGGTCTGGATTACTACACCGGTTCCGTGTATGAGACGTTCCTTGACGGTGCTGCGGCTCTTGGTTCCATCTGTTCCGGCGGTCGTTACGACAATCTCGCATCGCAGGGCAACAGGAAGTATCCGGGCGTGGGCCTGTCCATTGGCCTGTCCCGCTTGGTTTCGTACATGCTGCACACCGCCGGTGCCCACGCGAATCGCGTGTCCCCGGCTTCCGTGCTCGTGGCCGTGTGGAACGAGGAGGACCGTTCCGCTTCCAACCAAATCGCCAACCAGCTGCGCGCCCGTGGCATCGCGGCAGATGTGGCTCCGACCGCAGCCAAGCTTGGCAAGCAGATCAAGTACGCAGACAAGCTCGGCATCCCATACGTGTGGTTCCCCGCGGACAAGTCCGCGCAGGACGCTTCGGACGAAGTCAAGAACATCATCACGGGCGACCAGCAGCCGGCCAACGCACAGTCTTGGGAGCCGGATACTGTGTATGCCCAGCAAACCGTTACCGTAGAAGCCTGAAATCGCAAGACTTCAATCAAGAGAATAAGGAATAGGGGAAGCATGAGCCAGACGGCTTATAGAACACATCATGCAACCGAAGTGACCGAGGAACTCGTCGGTCAGAAGGTGACGCTCTCCGGTTGGGTTGATCGTCGTCGCGACCACGGCGGCGTGGCCTTCATCGATCTTCGCGACAACACCGGTTTGGTGCAGGTTGTCATTTATGACGAGGACATGGCACGTCCGCTGCGTTCCGAGTTTGTGATTCAGGTTGTAGGCGAGGTTCGCCTGCGTCCGGACGGCAATGAGAACGATCATCTGGCCACCGGCAAGATCGAGGTCGTTGCCGAAAGCATCGAGGTGCTTGCCAAGTCCGATGCGCTGCCGTTCCAGGTGTCCACCGCTTTGGAAAACGAGTCCGAGAACAAGCTGCCGGGTGAGGAAGTTCGTCTCAAGTACCGTTATCTCGATCTGCGTCGTCCGTCCATGCAGCGCAATCTGAAGCTGCGTTCCCAGATGTCGAAGGCCGCACGCCACGCTCTGGAGGAGATGGGCTTCGAAGAGATCGAAACTCCGACCATGATCAAGTCCACGCCGGAGGGTGCCCGCGATTTCGTGGTGCCGGCCCGTTTGGTGCCGGGTTCCTGGTATGCTCTGCCGCAGTCCCCGCAGTTGCTCAAGCAGCTGCTCATGGTCTCTGGCGTGGAACGCTACTACCAGCTGGCACGTTGCTACCGTGATGAGGACTTCCGTGCCGACCGCCAGCCGGAGTTCACCCAGCTTGATATGGAAATGGCATTCGTGGATCAGGAAGATGTGATGGCCATGGCCGAAAAGGTCATCGCCGCCATCTGGAAGTCCGCAGGCTATGAAATCCAGCTGCCGATTCAGCGCATCACTTGGCAGGAAGCCATGGATAAGTACGGTTCCGACAAGCCGGATCTGCGTTTCGGCAATCCGCTGATCGAGCTGACTGACTACTTCAAGAACACTCCGTTCCGCGTGTTCCAGGCTCCGTACGTTGGTGCGGTGCTCTTCAAGGGTGGTGCAGCCACGCCTCGCCGCCAGTTCGACGCTTGGCAGGATTGGGCCAAGCAGCGCGGCGCCAAGGGCCTCGCTACGTGGTGTTCGCTGAGAACGGCGAGCTCAAGGGACCTGTTGCTAAGAACCTGTCTGAAGAGGAGCGCGCTGGCCTGAAGGAAGCCGTTGGCGCAGAAGACGGCGATGCCGTGTTCTTCGCAGCAGGCCGTCGCACCTCCGCTCAGGAGCTGCTGGGTGCCGTGCGTGTGGAACTCGCCGATCGTGCCGGTCTGCTTAAGCCCGACGATTTCGCTTTCACTTGGGTTGTGGACTTCCCGCTGTTCAAGCCCACCGACGATCCGGATGATGACGATGTGGCAGTCGGCCACTCCAAGTGGACTTCCATGCACCACCCGTTCACCATGCCGTCTAAGGATTGGATCGACACCTTCGACAAGGATCCGGAACACGCCATGTCTGATTCCTACGACATCGTGTGCAACGGTAACGAAATGGGCGGCGGTTCCGTGCGTATCCACCGTGATGACATTCAGGATCGTGTGCTCGATGTGCTCGGCATCACTCCTGAAGAGGCTGCCGACAAGTTCGGCTTCCTGCTTGAAGCCTTCAAGTACGGCGCTCCGCCGCACGCTGGCATCGCTCTCGGTTGGGATCGTACCGCCGCCATCCTGGCTGGCGCCGACTCCATCCGCGACGTCATCGCCTTCCCGAAGGCTGGCGGCGGTCGTGATCCGCTGACCGGCGCCCCGGCTCCGATTTCCGACGAACAGCGTGCGGAAACCGGCGTTGATTATGATCCGGAAGAAGACGAAGACTGATAGTGTTTTCGCTTTGAGATAACAGGCTGTCTTTGCATGAGAGACCGTGCAAGGACAGCCTGTTTTTATTGTTTACGTTGTCTATTTTCTCTTGCTACCGGTATGGTGGAGCGAAGATGAGTATCTGAAATATTATGAGAAAGAACTGAATCTGTAGTATGAATTTGAAGCAATCGTTGGAAAAACATGATTTTCATGGTGTCTGGATGCGACTTCTCGCGTTGGCGATGATACTGATTGTGGCAGTGAGTGCACTCATCGCATCCCCAGTCAGCGCTAACGCCGCCGAAGTCGGAGATCCCGCCGCAGTCAAGGGCAAAACCTACGCGGTTGGTACTGATACCACGTTCGCACCGTTCGAATATCGGGAGAACGGCAAGATGACCGGTATCGATATGGAACTGATCCGTGCCATCGCCCAAGAAGAAGGATTCGAAGTCACCATCCAATCATTGGGTTTCAATGCGGCATTGCAGGCTTTGAGCTCCAATCAGGTGGATGTGGTGATCGCAGGCATGTCAATCACCGACGAACGCAAGGCGACCTACGATTTTTCCAATCCTTACTTCCAGTCCGGCATTCAAATGGCCATCGCTGAAAACAACGATAGTATTACCAGCTACAAGGATCTTGACGGTAAAACCGTTGTTGCAAAAACCGGTTCGGAAGGTGAATCCTACGCCAAGCAGCATGCGAGCGAGTATGGCTACACCGTGACTTCTGTGGACCAGTCGTCAACCATGTACGAGATGGTCAAATCCGGCAATGCGGACGCGGTATTTGACGACTATCCGGTGCTTGCCTACGGTGTTTCCCAAAATAACGGTTTGAAGATCGTGACACCGAAGGTGCCGCACGGCGAATATGGTATGGCCGTGAATAAAGGCAAGAATGCCGATCTGCTGGCCGCCATCGACGATGGTTTGAACAAGCTCATCGCTTCGGGTGAATATGAGACGATCGTCGCGCAGTATTTGGGCGAATCCGGCGCGAAGGAACAGGTCGAGGCGATTTCCGGCAAGGTCACCGATAATGGTGCCGATGATGCGGCTCAGAAGAAGGTCGGTTTCTTTGGGCTTGTCAAACAGTCGATGCCGGCTTTGCTGACCGGTCTGAAGAACACGTTGCTGATTACCTTGCTGTCGTTTGTGATCGCGCTGGTTCTGGGTGTCGCTTTTGGTTTGATGAAGGTGTCTGAAAACAAGATTCTGGAAGGCATAGCAAGGTTTACATTGCAGTGTTTCGTGGTACGCCGATTCTGGTATGGGCGTTCTTCTTCTATTTTGGTGTGCCGCAGCTGATCGGACACAGTGTGAACATTTGGGTTGCGGGCGCGTTGACGCTGTCGCTCAATTCCGGCGCATATCTGGCGGAAATCGTGCGTGGCGCCGTGCAGTCCGTTGATTCTGGTCAGATGGAGGGCGCACGTTCGCTTGGCCTCAACTATCATCAGGCCATGGCGCGCGTGGTCATGCCGCAGGCCACTGCGATCGCCATGCCGTCGATCATCAACCAGCTGGTCATTATGATCAAGGATTCCTCGCTGCTGCTGGCCATCGGCTTCGGTGAATTGCTGTACCAGGCGCAGCAATTGTATGCGGCGAACTTCCGCGTTACCGAAACGTTGCTGATCGTCGGTGTGATGTACTTCGTGGCCATCACCATCCTCACATGGCTGGCCAATATCGTTGACAGGAAGGTGAATCGATGAGCGAGAACGGCAATCACGGTAACAATGATGGTGAAGTGATCATCGACGTCAAGAATCTGCATAAAAACTATGGCCATACGGAAGTCATCAAAGGCGTCGATCTTACGGTACGCAAGGGCGAGGTAATTTGTATCATCGGACCGTCCGGTGCCGGTAAATCCACCATATTGCGTTGCCTGAATGGACTCGAACAGGCCTCCAGCGGCCAGATTGTGGTCAACGGCCATGATTTGGGCGATCCGCACGTGAACATCGACCAGGTGCGTGAGCAGGTTGGCATGGTGTTCCAGCATTTCAACCTGTTCAACAACATGAGCGTGATCGACAACATCACTCTCGCGCCGAAACTGGTGCACAAGAAAACCGACGAGCAGGCACGAGAACATGCAATGGCATTGCTGAAACCGTGGGATTGGCGGAAAAGGCCGATGTTATGCCGAAATCGTTGTCAGGCGGTCAAAAGCAGCGTGTGGCCATCGCGCGCTCCTTGGCCATGCGCCCGAAAGTCATGCTGTTCGATGAGGCCACATCGGCGCTCGACCCGGAAATGGTCGGAGATGTGCTCGAAGTCATTCGTGAACTGGCCGAAGAGGGAATGACCATGGTGCTGGTGACCCATGAGATGGGTTTTGCCCGAGAAGTGGCCACCCGTGTGATCTTTACGGATGCGGGCGTAATTGAAGAGGAAGGCACTCCGGATGAGATCTTCAACCATCCGAAGAGCGAACGTCTGAAGACATTCCTTTCCAAAGTGCTCTGACGGTTTTGACAGGGTGGCATGCGGATTACGGTGGTAACGTGATGGTCCCGCCATCGTAAAAGGTTCGCATACGAACCTGCATGTAAAAGACAGGCGAATGTAGGATGAAATTCATCTTGCGTTCGCCTGTTTTGCTCTTTCTCGTTGCCTGGCGTTCCTACGTTGGAATACATGAGTATTGGTGATATGTGTCGCCGCGTTATGGACGGTTTCAAATCCAAGGTTTCCGAACGAGTGGTGTTCGGTGCGGTGGCTGTATTGTTCGTAATAGTCGTGCTGGCTATCGAATTACCGCGATTGTGGTAGCTGCATCATGGTGCGTGAGATACCAGTATTGCGGTCGATAACGCGTTATGATGCATTTTGAGACAACGTCGTCTCACATTTCGAGCACGTCAGGGGTGGTAACAGCCGCAGAAACATGGTTTCCATATACTATCCGTATGACAGATATCAAAGAAACGCAAGAGACGCGCCCGATCATGCCGGGTACGGAAGACAGCGACCGACCGTTGGTCGAATTGACCCACGTTGAAAAGCATTACGGTGACTTGCATGTGCTCAAGGACATCAACCTCACCGTCAAGAAGGGCGAGGTGCTGGTCATCGTCGGTCCATCCGGTTCCGGCAAGTCCACGATGTGCCGCACCATCAACCGTTTGGAAACCATTGATTCCGGTGATATTCGCATTGATGGAAAGCCATTGCCCCAGGAAGGCAAGGAGCTCGCAGCCTGCGTGCCGAGGTCGGCATGGTGTTCCAGTCGTTCAACCTGTTCGCCAACAAGACAATTCTTGAGAATGTGACGCTTGCGCCGATCAAGGTGCGCCACATGGATAAGAAGGCGGCCGAGGATCTCGCCATGGACCTGCTCTCCCGAGTGGGAGTGGCTTCCCAAGCCTCCAAGATGCCGTCACAGCTTTCCGGCGGTCAGCAGCAGCGTGTCGCCATCGCCCGAGCGCTCGCCATGCAGCCGAAGGTCATGCTGTTCGACGAACCGACGTCCGCACTTGATCCGGAAATGGTCAACGAAGTGCTTGACGTCATGGTGGAGCTGGCTCACGAAGCATGACCATGCTGTGCGTGACCCACGAAATGGGCTTCGCACGCAAGGTGGCCGACAAGGTCGTGTTCATGTCCGACGGCCAGATTCTTGAGCAGAGCACGCCGGAGGACTTCTTTGAAAATCCGAAGACCGATCGTGCCAAGGACTTCCTGTCGAAGATTCTCACCCACTGAAATGACTGACGGGAATAAGACAGAAGAAGGATTTTCGATATGAAACTTTCTATGAGGGCGAAGCGTATGCTACGCAGGGTTATAGCGACTTTCTGCGCATGCGCATGCGTGTTCGCAGTGTCCGCCTGTGGCGCGGACGACGCCGATGGCAAGATTCGCGTCGGTATCAAATTCGACCAGCCTGGTCTGGGCTTCAAAAAGTCCGGCACGTATGTCGGCTTCGACGTTGACGTAGCCAAGTACATCGCCAAGAAACTCGGCTATTCCGAAGACCAGATCGTGTGGAAGGAAGCACCGTCGAAGCAGCGTGAAGCCATGCTGCAGAACGGTGACGTCGATTACATCGTCGCCACGTACTCCATCACCGACGAACGCAAGAAGGTCGTCTCCTTCGCCGGACCGTATTTCGTGGCGGGTCAGGATCTGCTCGTTCGTAAAGACGAAACCTCCATCAAGGGACCTGAGGATCTGAACGGCAAGCGTCTGTGCTCCGTAACCGGTTCCACTTCCGCGGTCACCGTCAAGGAGAAGTTCGCCAACGAAGTGCAGCTCATGGAGCAGCCTGGTTACGCGGAGTGCGCTACCGCACTGTTCTCTGGCATTGTTGATGCGGTGACCACCGACGACATTATTTTGGCTGGTCTTGCCTCCGCGTCCCGCGGCCGTCTGCGCGTGGTCGGCAAGCCGTTCACCCAGGAGTATTACGGCGTCGGCATCAAGAAGGGCGATACGAAGCTGGCCACCCAGATCAACAACGCCATCGCCGATATGATCCAGGATGGTTCTTGGCAGCGTGCCATTTCCGACAACACGAAGGGCACCGCATACACGCCGAACGCGAAGTACAATCCGCCGGAGCCGACTGAGGGGGAGAAGTGATGGAAGCGTTCATCTCATTGTTCAGCCAGTACAATGTGCCGGCTGCGTTCCTGGTGAACATCGAACTGACCTTGTGGTCGGCGTTGTTCTCCACGATTCTTGCGTCATCCTCGTGATGATGCGCATCTCGCCGGTCGCGTCGCTGCGTATGGTCTCGGGTGCTTACGTCGAGCTGTTCAAGAACCTGCCGTTGACCATCATCATGGTGTTCATGGTGCTGGGTGCGTACGCGCAGCTGAAGCTCAGCTTCTCCGACACGTTCGCCACCAACTTCTTCTGGCTTGCCGTCACCGGTTTGAGCCTGTATACGGCGGCCTTCGTGTGCGAATCGCTGCGATCCGGCATCAACACCGTGCCGCTTGGCCAGGCTGAAGCCTGCCGTGCGCTGGGATTGAACTTCATGCAGTCCGCCACCCAGGTCATTCTGCCTCAGGCGTTCCGTGGCTCCGTGGCACCGCTGGGCAACACGTTGATCGCATTGCTGAAGAACTCCACGGTTGCGGCCGCGGCATCCGTCGCCACCGAAACCTCGTCGTTGATGAGCGAAATGATCGAATACCGTTCCGACGTGATTGTTCCGATCTTCCTGATCTTCGCATTCGGTTATGTGATTCTGATCATTCCGATCGGCATGCTGACCACGTATCTGTCCAACAAGCTCGCGGTGAGGAGGTGACGCACCATGCAAGCGATGAAAGCGCGGTGCTGTTCGACCAGCCCGGTCCTAAGACCCGTAAAACCATTCGTATCGTCAACTGGATTGCCGGCATTGTCTTCGCAATCGTAGTTGTGCTCATTCTCATGAGGCTTCACAATCCGCCGGATGGCGAGAACCAGCTGAGCTGGGAGTTGTGGAAGCCGGCGCTTGACGCTGAAGCATGGACCGATTTCTATCTGCCCGGATTGTGGGCCACGATTCGAGCTTCCGTGTTGGCAGTGATCGGCGCAGTGCTGTTCGGTCTGATTTTCGGTATCGGCCGTCTGCTGCCGAATATCGTGATTCGTGCGATTTCCGGCGCCATCGTTGAGTTCGCACGTGCGGTCCCTGTGCTGCTGCTGATGATCTTCTTCTGGCGTTGGTTCGCTTTCGCAGGCATGTCAAGCCCCGCATACTGGGCTGTGGTGCTCGCATTGGTGATCTACAACGGTTCCGTGGTGGCCGAGCTGGTTCGTTCCGGTGTCGGCAACCTGCCGAACGGCCAGCGTGAGGCGTCGCTCGCCTTGGGCTTGACCCGCACGCAGTCGCTGATGGAAATCGAAGTGCCACAGGCCATCTACGCCATGCTTCCTGCCGCCGTGACGCAGTTGGTGGTGGTACTGAAGGATACCGCTCTCGGCTCGATCATCATGTACACCGATTTGCTGCAGGAATCGCGTCGACTTGGTTCGATGTACTTCAATATTCTGCAGACATTGGTTGTGGCTGCCGTCATCTACTTCAT
>ENA-OUNI01001299-OUNI01001299.1-human-gut-metagenome-genome-assembly--contig:-NODE-1299-length-10028-cov-3.407030_pt1 | contig 10028 bp, 11 predicted proteins | sample MGYA00242499_ERZ504580 | MGnify/ENA primary metagenome ERZ504580 (study PRJEB26092, sample SAMD00036315) | human gut metagenome | host: Homo sapiens | study: EMG produced TPA metagenomics assembly of... | reverse complement strand
ATCAAATATACTGAATGTGCATTGTGATCTATTTTTCCATAAAAACAGTCCTTTTTGATCTTTTACCTTATCGACTGATTCTATTATACCATGAATCGCGTTGCAGAACAAGTGTTCTTTTTTGTTTTTTTGCAATTCATCTCCCACCTATAGAGGAAGGAGAATTCTTGCTATATATTATGTTAAAACTTACAACAAAAAACAGAGTTTCTGCAAGTCCTGTAATTCCCCATGAGAAGATATACAAAAGATACAGTGATGAAATCGTCTGGAAATGTGCAAATACTGTATAAATCCAGACAATACGAAATACGCAGGAGCCCAGGATAACGATAATGGTAGGCGGAATACTTTTTCCGATGCCTCGGGATGCGGCGATACTGCCATCCATAAAACAGCTAAACGCATAGCTGAATGCCATAATACGAATCCTCTGCATACCAGCATCAATAACTGTTGGTTCCGTAGCGAACAGAGAAAGAAACTGTGGGCCAAATACAAGGAGTAGTCCACCCAGATTGCACCGAAGATGAAGGCATATGTAAGGCTGACCTTATAAGATTTCAGCATTCGTTTTTTATTACCGGCACCCCAGTTCTGACCGATAAAGCTTGCACATGCAGTATAAAAAGAAAACATGACATTATAGATCAGGGAGTCAGCATTTGCAGCAGCTGCATTTCCGGAAACCATCACTGCATCAAAAGAGTTGACACCAGTCTGCACAAACAGGTTTGCAATAGCAAAGATTCCGTTCTGAAGACCTGTAGGGATGCCAAGCATGAGAACTGCTTTGCAGGCCTTGGGGTGCAGACGGATTTTGCGCAGAGACACTTTGCAGTCATCGGTTCTTCTGAGGAGATGGATCATCACCAGAGAAGCAGAGATATACAGAGAAATTGCGCTGGCTGTTGCAACGCCTGCGGCTGCCATATGACAGACAATAACAAAAAACAGATTCAGAAGAACATTGACCACACCTGCAATGGAAAGGTAGATCAATGGTCGTTTCGTATCGCCTATGGCACTTAATACGCCGTTTCCGAAATTGTATACGGCCATTGCAGGCATTCCCAGGGAATAGATCTTCATATATAAAATAGCCTGATCAATAAGTTCCGGCTTCGTGTTCATCATGGACAGCATCCGCCCGGAAAACAGAAGACAGATGGCGCAGACGAGCAGACCTGTGATTGCGCACAAAAGAAGAGAAGTATGGATTGTTTCTTCTGTGCCTTTTTTATTACCGGCACCCAGTTCGTGAGCTACGCGGACATTGACACCGGCACCCATTCCGATAAGGATTCCGGTAAACAGAGTAACCAGCAAAGTTGTGGAGCCGACGGCACCTAGTGCCATATAATCTGCAAACCGTCCAACAACGGCAACATCGCTTAAGTTAAAAAGAACCTCCAGTACCTGTGATCCCATAAGAGGAAGGCTGAAGAGAAGTATATTTTTCCAGAGAGATCCTGTGGTCATCTCAATGGAATGATATTTCTTTTTTTCATTTTCACACATAAAATTACCTCATAAAAATTACTTCATTGAATTATAATCATTGCTCCTACTGCATTATAGATTATATGTAGTATGACTGCTCCCCACAGACAGTTAGTCCTTTTATATACAGCATCACAAAAGAAATGTAAGTCGAGAAGCGATACTATATACTGCTGATAATAGATAATACATCAAAAGATACTGCTCCAGATACGACCCATTTTACAGGATAATATATGGACAAAAAAGAACAGAATTAATTCCAATCCTTCTAATGTTCTCTTTGCGCATCTGTTCCGGGATCATGGATTCCGTCTGCAGTGCAGCGGAGATATGCTTCATGGAATCTGTAAAGACTGTGAAAACAAATCCGATCAGCTGTGATCTGTTTCAGATGCAGCATGATGGATCTGGCGAATCACACATCTGATTGATACCGGTACTGTAAAAAGGCAGGCAATCGCCCCAGACAGCATGATTGCAACATCCTGAAAAAGAAATTTGGAATTGAGAATAATTTCCAGGTTATATTGCTGTGTCTGAACATAGGCAAATAACAGAATAGAGCCTCCAAGATAAGCAAAAAGCAGCGTATTTACAGTTGTTCCTATAATTTCTTTTCCAACCTGATAGCCGGAAGAAGTAAGTTCTTTCGCTGTCAGGCTGTTTTTATGTGTCCAGACTTCATATACAGAAGAAGTTACAGATAAAGCAGTATCAATAACCGCTCCAAGAGTACTGAAAACAGTTACAAAAACTGCCACATGAAGCATATTAATATGGATATCCGTACTGTAATAATACATAAAATCATCTTCTGAAAGCTGAAGCTCATTCAGTCCATAGCTTCCTGATCTCCATATAATAAGATAAATCGGAATAAATAAAAGCAGCATCACAAGCAAGGTAGCCAGAAAAGCCGCCCGTGTCTTTGGATTGTTTCCATTCTGGTAGAACAGGGAATTATAGCAGACTCCTGCCCCTGCAGCCAATATCAGAAGCAGAGCCGGGAAACCAATGGACATCAGAAGAATCGAAATAAACAGAATTACAATATTACCGGCCAGTGTCATAAGAGAAACTGCTCCGCGCTCCCCACCAATCAGAATCATTAAAATAATCAATACCAGTGCAAGAAAAATTATCATTTTTTGTCGCTCCTTTTCAGAGATGGTAGTTTCATGATAATAGAAGAAATAAAAACAGATACAGGGATTGCCAGTACAATTCCTATACTTTCAATCAGAAAACGACAGATATCATATGGAATATGATATCGTATGATCGTTATAAACCTGATCTCATTGTTCATTTTCAGGATAAACATAGGAATCATACTGCTTGCCAGAACAAAAAGCAACACATTTATCATGGTTCCCATAATGTCATATCCGATTTCCCGTCCTGAATGTATTAATTTTCTCAGAGAAACATCTGGATTTTTCCGGACAATTTCCCCTGTTGCAGCACTAATAGTTACAGCTACATCCATGATAGCTCCAAGTCCTGTCAGCATAATATCTGTCCAGAATATATCAGCGGAATTACTCATACTCCCCAGATATTCCAGATTAGAATAATCCAGATCTCCAAAAAACTGAATAGAAAATTCAAATAATGCCATGATCAGAAACAGTACACATATGGTTGAAACAACAGAAGCCCATGTTTTTCTGTGGATTCCATTCAGACAGATCAGAGTTGTTATCGAAAATAGAAAAGCAATTACATTGCAGATATTTAAGATATTTTCCCCTTTCATAAAAGCCTGAAATCCAAATGCGAATATAATTGTGTTCAATATCAGCGATATGATCGTATAGAATCCCTGTTTTCCTGTAATACAGATCAGAAGAAAAAACAGACCACCTGCCAGCAATGCCAGATAACCATCACGCTTTATGGAACGTATGGATTCCCTGGATTTTCCCTTGAACCGCTTAAAAGGACCGTGTCTCCTTTGTGATATTTCTGATTCTGAACCTGAGACGATGTATATTCATTAGAAATAGAAATCTCTTCCCCTTTATGGGTACCGTTTAATATACGCGCTGTAATTTTCTGAGTATAATAATACTCTTCTGCATCCCTGGTTCCTTTTCTGCTCATTGTTTCCTTTTCTGTTACTGAAGATATCTTCGCCAGAGGCGTATGATAAAACCTGGCGTTAAAGCAGGTAAATATAACACAGATAATATAGATGCCTGCTAAGAAATATTTCATCTGAAATACATGAGATTTCATAGGATTCTTTTTTCTCCTTCTTACTTAATAAAAAATATTGCAGCCTTAAAGATACTAATCAGTTACTTTTTATCGAAATACTGTGAGTTCTATATCTTTCAGCTGTTATAATAATCCAGTATTTTTTTCCATATCCGCATTTTCCACTTCTCCAATTAACTGTTCACAGCCAAATAATTCTCTGACTGCATTTTCATATACCACACATTTCTCAGCCTTCTTAATCTTTTTGGCATATTTTTTATTGTTTGTAAACATAGGTGCCAGATAAGACCATAATTCTTTCATACGGAACAGGATATTTCTGTCTCCGGACAGGTCTTCACAATATTCATTGTACATCATATCATGAAATCTGCGGATTTCTTCCTTTGACGCAGGTGCACCGCCACGGATTTCTCTGGCAAGTGCAGGATTCTTCAGTGTTCCTCTGCCTGTCATAATGCAGTCCAGGGTCGGAAACATGTCCTGTAATCTGGTACAGTCCTTTGCTGTGACGATATCTCCGTTATAGCAAACCGGGCTCTTGGCCCGCTCCACCGCCTCCCCAAATGTTTCCAGACGGGGCTTATTTTTGTAATAGTCTTTCTGCACTCTTGCGTGAACAATCAGCTCTTCCAGTGGATATTTATTGTAAATCATCAGCAGATCCTCAAATTCTTCCGGATCATCCATCCCCAGACGGGTCTTGATGGAAATCTTCATATCACATTTACTGAAAATCTCATCCAGAAATTTATCCAGCTCATCCGGTCTGTCCAGAAATCCTGCACCTCTGCCCTTCGTTACAACAGTCTTTGACGGACAGCCAAGATTCAGATTTACTTCTTTATATCCATATTCTTGCAGAGTTTCCGCTGTCTGGATAAAATCCTCTGCATTCTTTGTGAGAATCTGGGGAACTGCATACATTCCCTCATTATTCTCAGGCATAATGTCTTTCTTTTCTCTGGTGCTGAGATGTCCTTTCTGGTTTGGAAGGATAAAAGGAATAAAATATTTATCAAAACCTCCAAAGCACTGGTACAGTGCCCTTCTGTATGTATATCCTGTGATTCCCTCAAGGGGGGCTAAATATATTTTCATGTATCTCTCCTGTTGTATTTGTATTCAGGCGGATAAAATCATCCGCTTCGCTGCGTAGCTCTGCACCGAATAACTGCTCCGCAGTTTGTTCGGTTAAATTCTTCATTCATTATACTGTAATCATTCTGATTTCTCAATGCAGATTTGAAACATCCGCTGCAAAAATCAACACAAAAAGAGATACCCTTTTTGCAAGCATCTCTTTCAATAAATTTCTCTGTTCTTTTTATAGCAATCCTCGTAAATAATGCATTTAAGACAGTTCAGCAGCGTGCGAAAGACAAGGAAAATATCTGCAGGCGTGCTGACGCACGGCAAAGATATCTGACGCAGGATTTCACACTCTGATGGGCTGGATTAAGATGCATTATTTTAGAGGATTGCTATAGTAACGTAGATATTCGTAACCTCCACAGGTGACTTCCTTGATTTGATTAAACTCCCCTGAGAGAATATACTATATAATTCTATAAAACCTTACGTCCATTTACTGTCAGTTTAAAAGTTGTTCCAAGTATTTCCGCAGCTTTTCTGCAAAGCATCATACGCTCAAGGAAAAATCTCAAAGTAATCATACATGGAACAGATTTTTTCATCAATCTGAAGGTTCAGTGCAATAACTGATTTGTCTTCTGCAATCTTCAGTTTTGCATCTGTAACTGCATAATTTACCCTGTCATGGATATCGTAAGCGGAACGCTCTTTCTGGCGCACACGGCTTCTTCTTACATCTGTTTTATCTGCAATAATAAGTGCCGCTGAAACCACATCCTCAGGGCTTCCTGTTGATTCGTCATGATTACCGATGGCTGCTATTACAGTTATTCTGTCTTCCAGAGACATATCTGTTTCTTTCAGTAAATCATTTGCGAGCAGTGCGCCATATTCTGCATGATGAGTTCTGTTGATGGCGTTTCCGATATCATGCATATAACCGGCAATCTTTGCCAGTTCAATTTCATGTTCTGAATATCCCAGCCGTTTCAGGATTTTTCCTGCCTGACGCGCTACCTGTACGCAATGTGCCTGTGAATGATCTGTAAAACCCAGCTGTCCCAGATTTGCATTACCTTTCTGCAGGTACGCATTAATTTCTTTGTTATTTGCAATCTCCTTGTATTTCAAATATTTCGCTCCCTTTACACAGGCTCAAAGCCTTTTTATTGCATCCATTGCAAGTGCAGATCGTTCACACTCTTCCGCAGATAATGTGATCTGCCAGCAAAGTGGACTGTTCATCATATATTTTGCCGCATAGCTCAATCCATTTGTTCTTTCATCAAGAAATGGCCTGTCAATCTGTTGTGGATCTCCCAGTAATATAATTTTTGTTCCATGTCCGGCACGGGTGATAATTCCCTTCACCTGATTCGGTGTCATATTCTGTGCTTCATCGATGATCAGATAAGTCTTTACAATAGATCGTCCTCTGATGAAATTCAATGCTTCCGTCTGAATGATCCCTCTTTCAAAAATCTCTGTTATCTTATCTCTTAGTTCATCCTCATCTTCATATCGTTTCTTCTCATCTGAATCAATAATCTGTTCCAGATTATCAATGACCGGACGCATTAATGGAGCTATTTTTTCTTTTTCATCCCCAGGAAGGAAACCAATATCATCATCAAACTGTGCGTTTGGCCGACATACGATCACACGGCGGTATTCCTGTGAAGGATTGTTATATACCTTTTCCAGTCCCACAGCAAGAGAATAGAAAGTTTTTGCAGTTCCTGCCATCCCCTTTATGATCACAAGCGGCGCTGTCTCTGCATCTGTCATAAGAGCTTCCTGCATAAAATACTGTCCTACATTCCTGGGAGAAATTCCATAGGGTTTACTTTTCTTATAAACCAGCGGAACTATTTTATCGCCTGATACTCTGCCAAGAAGTGTCTTTTTAACAGACTGATCTGGCTTTAAAATAACAAATTCATTCTCATGAAATGTCAGTGTACTCCTGTTTCCTTCCTCATCGCTCTGGTAGGCATCTGTAAGGGGAATACCTTTCTTTTTAAATTCTTTGACCTTTTCCTCCGGAAAATATATTTCCGTGCGCCCTGTATATTGTGCATCATCTTCTGAAATACGTTCCCGTTCAAAATCCTCAGCCCTGATTCCCAGTATCTGTGCTTTCAGGCGTAATACAATATCCTTTGTGACCAGTATGACCTGTCCCTCTTTTTCTGTTTCGGCAAGCCCCTTACATACTTTCAGGATTCTGTTATCCGGCTTATCGTCCGGAATATCCTGCGGAAGTTCGACCTGTACAAAGTTTTTTTCGATTCTTAATATTCCGCCTCCCGGAAGTTTCACACCCTGTAATAAATCTCCTTTTTGCCTGTAGCTTTCCAGCTTACGCACTGCTGCTCTGGCATTTGCACCTTTTTCACCTTCAGCCTTCTTTAAACCATCCAGTTCTTCCAGCACTACCAATGGCAGCACCAGATTATTCTCTTCAAAACACTCTATTGCATATGGTGCCTGAATCAGTACATTTGTATCTATTACATAGGTTTTTATCATATATCCGATTGCTCCTTTTCTCTGATTTTTCAATGTTGTCTGTGTCAGCCTGTCCATCAGCATCAAAAATCATATTCTTGTTTATCACCAGCTTTATTAAGCATATCAGAGAAAAAAGCACTCTGCCATCACACAATTGTACAGAACAGGTAAAATAATTGTAAAAAGGTTACTGTTCACTCCGTTCTCAGTAACACGCTTCGCGATGCACAGAATTTATGCTGATCGCATAAATTCGCGCAGTATGTCTCGGGTTTTCTGTGACCTTTGCTCACAAAAAACACCTCGCGGGATATTACCAGTGAACAGTAACGTAAAAAGGCTCAAATTTTTCTGGAAAAGCACCAACGCCCTGTCCTTGACATAAACTATATAGAAATCCCCTTCGAGGTAGCGATTTGAAGGCCTTTCAAAAACCTTTGTCCATATCCCAGGAAAAATATTATCTTCAAAAATATCAGGAGGGTGATTCTCAGGCAAAGAATATCCTGATCGAGCATAATCTCCGGCTGGTAGCACATGTGGTCAAAAAATATCAGGGAACCGGTGAGGATACAGATGATCTGATCTCTATTGGAACCATCGGACTGATCAAGGCTGTCACAACCTTTAATCCCCAGAAGGCTTCCCGGTTATCCACCTATGCTGCCAGATGTATAGAAAATGAACTGCTGATGTATTTTCGTGCTAAGAAAAAGCATTCAAAAGAAGTGTCCCTATATGAACCCATAGGAACAGATAAAGAAGGAAATGAGATTAATCTGTTAGATGTGATCGAGAGTGCACCTGTAGATATTGTAGAAGACTGCTATATCCGCGAAAATACCGACTATCTTCTACGCTCTCTGAAAAAAGTCCTGTCAGATAAGGAATATCAGGTGATCTGCTGCAGATATGGGCTCTTTGGCATGGAGGAAGAAACTCAGCGGGAAATTGCCCGAAAACTGTGTATCAGCCGCTCTTATGTCTCCAGGATCGAAAAAACTGCTCTGCAAAAGCTTCGAGGCCTTTTCCCGCAAATGCAGTAAACGCAGCCAACAAATTTAACGTTGGCTGCGTTTATTAATCACTCTGCTCTTCTTAACAGATCGTAAACCTGGATTTCGGTTCCCAGGTCGATAAACAGCTTCTGCTGTGCATGAGGCGCGCTCTCCATGGAATTGCCTTCCTCATCATAAATTCCCTTCACAGTGACAGCTACATTCTGTCCGTCCGGTTTCATAATTTCAATTGTCTCACCTACAGAGAATTTATTTCTCTGAGTGATCTGCGCATAACCCCGTTCATCCACTGCCTCAGCAAATCCCAGATACGTATATTCCTTCTGATAAGTATTATTATCATAAATCTGTGTATTCTCATCCGGTTTTCCATAGAAGAATCCGGTTGTAAACTGTCTGTAGGTACAGTTGGAAATCTGTTCCTGGTACCATGCATATTTGCCTGATATTTCTCAGGGCTCTCCATATAGTCGTCTATTGCCTTGCGGTAAGTTCTGGCAACTGTTGCGACATAGAGAGCGGTTTTCATACGGCCTTCTATCTTCAGACTGTCGATTCCGCTGTTAATGATATCGTCCATATGCTCGATCATGCAGAGATCCTTGGAATTAAAGATATAGGTTCCTCTTTCATTTTCAAATACCGGCATATATTCTCCCGGACGTTCTCCTCAACAATGGAATATTTCCAACGGCAGGGATGGGTACAGGCTCCCTGGTTGGCATCACGTCCTGCCAGATAATTACTGAGCAGACATCTTCCGGAATAAGAAATGCACATAGCACCATGGATGAATGTTTCAATCTCCATATCCTCCGGAATATGCTCTCTGATCTCTTTAATCTCCGCAAGCGAAAGCTCTCTGGCTGTTACCACACGCTTTGCTCCCAGATTGTACCAGAAACGATATGTCTCATAGTTAGTATTGTTTGCCTGTGTACTGATATGACGTTCGATTTCCGGGCATATTTCCTTTGCATACATATAGATTCCCGGGTCTGCAATGATCAGTGCATCCGGCTTCAGTTCTTTCAGTTCTGTCAGATATTCCCTCACACCCGGCAGATCATAATTATGGGCCAGAATATTTACAGTCACATAAACTTTCACTCCATGTTCATGGGCAAAAGCGATTCCTTCCTTCATATCTTCATGGGAAAAGTTCTTTGCTTTGGCACGAAGTCCAAAGGCTTCTCCACCGATATATACTGCATCTGCTCCGAAATAACAGCAATCTTCAATACCTCAAGACTGCTAGCCGGAACCAGCAATTCTATTTTTCTCATATTGTTCACTCCTGTTTCACACTGACTGTAACTCCGTCTCCCAGGGGAATGATCGAAGTTATCAGGGATGGATTATGTTTCAGTTCATACAGATACTCACGCATTCTCTTATATATGGTTCTGTTTCTGCGCTCTACCAGATAATGGGATTCTATGATATCTCCCTCCTGAAGCACATTGTCAGAGATGAGAACACCGCCATTTTTCATAAGACGCATCACATCCGGAAGCCAGTTGATATACTGTCCCTTTGCAGCATCCATAAAATCATGTCAAACGAATCTTCCAGTTCTTTTAATATCTGTCCTGCGTCTCCCTCAAGCAGAGTATCTGCGCTTCCCGTCCGGCTCTCCTGAAATTCTCTTTTGCGATGGGAATTCTC
>ENA-OUNI01001297-OUNI01001297.1-human-gut-metagenome-genome-assembly--contig:-NODE-1297-length-10033-cov-2.186251_pt1 | contig 10033 bp, 15 predicted proteins | sample MGYA00242499_ERZ504580 | MGnify/ENA primary metagenome ERZ504580 (study PRJEB26092, sample SAMD00036315) | human gut metagenome | host: Homo sapiens | study: EMG produced TPA metagenomics assembly of... | reverse complement strand
GTGGTCGCCGCCTTTAAAAAAGGAAATTCTCAGGAACTGAACGGGTATCTGAGTGATAAAGTGGAACTGATTCTGGAGAGTCGTTCAATCAATGTCGACAACCAAGCGGCAGAGAAAAAGATGGCATCTTTCTTTTCCGGCAATCGGGTGAGCGGTTTTACGGTGAATCACCAGGGAAAGCGCAATGAGTCGAGTTTCATAGTCGGTACGTTGACAACCGCGAACGGAAACTTCCGGGTGAATTGTTTCTTTAGAAAAGTGGCAGGCAAATATGTGATACACCAAATAAGAATAGATAAGACAAATGAATAAGGAAGAAGAATTGATTGACAGGCTGATTGACCTGGCCTTTGCCGAAGATATAGGCGATGGTGACCATACCACCCTTTCGTGCATTCCTGCTACGGCAATGGGCAAATCCAAGCTTTTGATTAAAGAAGCCGGTATTCTTGCCGGTATCGAGGTAGCTAAAGAAGTGTTCCGTCGTTTCGACCCCACCATGAAAGTGGAAGTATTCATCAATGACGGTACTGAAGTGAAACCGGGCGACGTGGCTATGGTTGTGGAAGGCAAGGTGCAGTCTTTGTTGCAGACCGAACGCCTGATGCTGAACATTATGCAGCGTATGAGCGGCATCGCTACCATGACCCATAAGTATGCCGAGAAGCTGAAAGGTACGAATACCCGTGTGCTCGATACCCGTAAGACAACTCCGGGCATGCGTATTCTGGAAAAGATGGCTGTGAAGATAGGTGGCGGCGTGAACCATCGAATCGGTCTGTTCGACATGATTCTGCTGAAAGACAATCATGTTGACTTCGCCGGCGGTATCGACAAGGCCATTACCCGTGCCAAGGAATATTGCAAGGAGAAGGGCAAGGACCTCAAGATAGAAATTGAAGTACGCAACTTCGACGAACTGCAACAGGTACTCGATTTGGGCGGCGTAGACCGTATCATGTTCGATAACTTTACACCCGAAATGACGAAGAAAGCCGTAGAAATGGTAGCAGGCCGTTATGAAACGGAATCTTCCGGCGGCATCACCTTTGACACACTGCGCGACTATGCCGAATGCGGCGTAGACTTTATCTCGGTAGGTGCTTTGACGCATTCCGTAAAAGGATTGGACATGAGCTTCAAAGCCTGCTGATAAAGGCGATATAATACAGGAGAAAGCCTCTCATAGGGAATGCTGCCCGTCAGGGCAGGTCTGTGAGAGGCTTTTTTCTTATGTTATAAAGGGCAAATGATGAAACGGAAAGATATGGATAACCTTATTCTTTAACTTCTTTTTAGAGATTCTATTGCAGCATTCTGCCGGATGCTGCGTCTAACCAACAAACGACGCGAAGAGGCGTCCGTAAAACGAGCACTGACATTGGAAAATGAGATAGAACTGATAGAGGGCTGCCGGGCAGGAAAGGATTCCGCCCGAAAGGAACTTTACACTCTCTATTCCAAGCAGATGCTGGCGGTATGCTACCGTTATACGGGCGATATGGATGCGGCACACGATGTTTTGCACGATGGCTTTATCAAAATCTTCACTCGTTTCACGTTTCGCGGTGAATGTGCATTGGGCACGTGGGTAACGAGGGTGATGGTGACACAAGCTATCGACTATCTGCGACGGAAACACCGTTTCAGCCAACTGGTGGTAAACGAAGAACAACTTCCCGATGTGCAGGACGAAGCGAGTATTGCCGAAAGCGGAAGCGGGCTTTCAGAGGAAGTGTTGATGGCGTTCGTGGCGGAACTTCCCGACGGCTGCCGTACCGTGTTCAACTTGTATGTGTTCGAGGAGAAGTCGCACAAGGAGATTGCGGAACTGCTTCATATCAAGGAGCATTCGTCTACCTCGCAGTTGCACCGTGCCAAGTGTATGTTAGCGAAAAGAATTAAAGAATATACTGAATATGAGAGAAAAAGATGAAATAACCGGATTGTTCCGCAGCCGTCTGTCCGGCACAGAGATGACGGTACGCGATGGCTTTTGGGAGCAGTTGCAGGAAGACGCGGCATCTCCGGCTGCAGGCCGGAAGAGAGCGGCTGTTCTTTCTCCTAAATATTATCGGGTGGCAGCCGCCGCATCCGTTATATTTGTGCTGGGAGCCGCTTCGGCCGCTTTCTGGTATTTCTCTCCGAAAGAGGAGATAAAGGAAGCCTTTACGCAAGTGGCTGCTTTGACGCCGGAAGGCAGTCTGGACGGAGATGTGGTACAGGAATCTTTTCCATCTATCCATCAGGCGACCCCGATGGTACGGAATTCCGGTACAAAACAACCTGCCGATGGAATTCCCGCAGGCATGACTGCCCAATCGGAAACTGAGAGCGAGTCCGTTTCCGTCCGGCTTTCCATCACTATCAGGCAGCGGGTGCAGCAGACCGGTGACGGTTACTTCAGCAATAGTGCCGTTGCACAAACCGGCAGTTCTTATCAGAACACCACCGGCCGGGTAAGTTCTGCTTCGGACACCTTTTCCGCTGTTCCTGCGGAAGAAGAGCAGGCAACTACTCCTTTAAAATACCGGAAATCGCGTAAGTGGGCGTTGAAAGCAGCTCTTGGAACCTCTCTTCTTAAAGGGGACTACAATATGCCGCTGACGGCGGCAGTTACAGTGGAACGCAGTCTGAATAGCCGGTTCGCGTTGGAAACGGGTATTCTGTATAATCGTTTGCATGCCGACCGCACGCTCCATACTTTAGGGATTCCCGTAAAATTGAATATGACATTGGCAAGTACTCCCAAACTCGATTTATATGCCACTGTAGCGGAACTGCCGAAAAGTGCATTGCCGGCGCTGCGGATAACGGCTTTAATGCGGAACCCGTTCAACTGTCGGTAGCGGCAGGAGTAGGGGTGCGTTACAGATTGAATGACCGGTTTGCTTTGTTTGCCGAGCCTTCGGTTTCCCACCATTCGGTACGGACTCCGAAACCGGAACCTTGCGGACGGAACGTCCTACGAACCTGAATCTTTTGTGTGGAGTGCGCATGACTTATTAACCTTAAAGACAATACAACAAAATGAAGACTTTCTGTAAACTATATAAATACGGATATCTGATACTTGCAATGGCAGCTTGCCTTATGCTTGCATCCTGCGGTAAAGAATCGCTGGATTACAATCATCCGGATGTAGATTTGTTTGTAAAACAACTGAAAACCGGCAAATATTCTACTCAAAGTCCTGAAGGACTGAGTAATGTTCCCAAGTTTGCCAAAGAAGATATTGAAGAACTCCTGAAGTATGCCGAGGATTTGACGGTAATACCTTCTTTTCCGTTGGCTCCCGTATCCTATTCGGCAGGCGGAAACTGCGGTTAGGCGAATGTATCCTGTGGACGGTGGAAACGATTCGTTTGGGGCATAATGCTTCGATGGGGTGTAAGATGGTGCATACCGATGCCGAGAATTATGAAGGCATCTACTTCCTGACCGATGAGGAGGTGCTCGATGCAGCCGCCCGTTACCGCCGTTGGTGGGAAGGCCGGAAATATCCGCGTACCATGTGGACTATAGACCCTTGCTACGATGAACCGCTTTGCGGAAGCAGCTATATGTGGTGGTGAGATTAGGTATAAAGTGTAAGGTATAAAAAACAATCGGGGTGAAGTATTCTATTCTCTTTTTGGGGTTGCTTTGTGCGGTAACCTTTCCTCTTTACGCTCAAGAGTGGACGCCGCAAGACTCTTTGCGTCTGCACCGGTTGCTGGATGGCGGGGGAGAGATGAAGCTGAATCCGGATGTATTGAAGGAAATGGGCGTTGATGCTCCTTTGGGCTCTCCAAAGCTGATGTAAGTAAGACGTGGATGGACTTTGATGCTTCCTTACCCGCAATGCCTCGGATGCCGGAGAAAAAGGTAGTGCTTACCTTACGGCCTTATACCGCAAACACCAAATACAACTGGGATCCCGTCTATCAGAAGAAGATTACGGTGAACAAGAATACATGGCGGGGCAATCCGTTCTACGAACTGACCAGGCTTAAAATCTATACAGACTGGGCAAAGCGTCCGTTGGATGCCGGGCCGCGTGAGAGTATCGAACAGATAGAGCTACCGGTTTGCGCTATATGGTGACCGAACGTGCCAACAATATGGCCGTGGGGAGTTGGCGAAGTGTCGGCGGTGGTGGCATTGCAGGTGATTTCATGCGTCCTTTTACAAAAGATTTCTGGAACAGGAAAGCTGCCAGACGCCGTGCACGTACTTTGGAAGTATTAAGGACTTACGGTGATTCCATAACTGCCCGCCGTAAAGAGACGATTATCAAATAGGGATATTCCGCTTTGAGTATTGAACTTTATTTCTCCGCTTCTTGTTTTCATAAAAATAAACCTTTAAAGGATAAATTAATGAATAGAATAACTTCTTTGTTTGGAATAAAATACCCCGTCATCCAGGGCGGTATGGTATGGTGCAGTGGCTGGCGGTTGGCGTCGGCAGTAAGTAATGCCGGTGGTTTGGGGCTGTTGGGTGCAGGCTCCATGCATCCCGAAACCTTTACGTGAGCATATACGGAAGTGCCGTGCGGCTACGCATCATTCGTTTGGAGTGAACATTCCTTTAATGTATCCCCAGATAGAGGAAATCATGCAGATTGTGGTAGATGAGGGGGTGCGTATCGTGTTTACTTCGGCCGGAAACCCTACGACATGGACCGCTTGGCTGAAGCAGCATGGCATTACAGTGTGCATGTTGTTTCGTCATCGCGTTTTGCCATGAAAGCCGAGGCTGCCGGTGTAGATGCCATCGTAGCCGAGGGCTTTGAAGCCGGCGGACATAACGGGCGTGAAGAGACGACTACGCTTTGCCTGATACCTGCTGTACGTGCAGTTACCTCACTGCCTTTGATTGCTGCCGGCGGCATTGCTACCGGTGAGGCGATTCTTGCCATGCGTGCTTTGGGGGCCGATGGTGTTCAGGTGGGTAGCGGTTTGCTTTGACCGAAGAAAGCTCAGCCAGCGAAGTGTTTAAAGAATATTGCCTGCATCTGAAAGAGGGGGATACCCGTTTATTATTGAAGAAACTGTCTCCGGTACGTCTGGCCCGCGGTAATTTTCAGCAGGCAGTGGCGGCTGCCGAAGCTGCAGGGGCTACGGAAGAGGATTTACGTATCCTTTTGTCGAGAGGACGTGCCAAACGCGGCATTTTTGAAGGAGACCTTGAAGAGGGCGAACTTGAAATAGGTCAGGTTTCCGCCTTGCTCAATGAGAAAGGAATACAGACGGTAGCAGAAGTGATGGACGAACTGGTAACAGGTTATCAGCAGGCATGCGAAACGCTTGCCGCCAATGTTTGCGAGCGTTGGGACGTTTGACAGTTGATATAAACGATTTTGCCTATAGTGAAAAATCCTTTTGACGTACATTGTACCGGATTTCCACTATAGGCAAAATTATATGACAGCAAGCCTGCCTTTATCCTTTAGGGGGAATGTTCGGAGCTTTACCGCTGTTGTTGCTGTTGTTTGCTGACGGAGCATTGCCCGTGGGAGAGGCAACGCTTTCGTTTGCAGTGGCCGAAGCGGTTGTTCCGGCAGTTGCCGTAGCCGTGGCGGTTTTGCCTGCAACTTGTGCAGCCGGTTGTTCTTCCCAATGGAACGGTTCGAAAGTGCTGTTCGGGTCAACCCAGCTCGCTTCTTGGAAGCGTAGATGATGAACGGAGCAATCACCACGACAAGTGCGCCGATGATAAGTACGGAGAACCATACGGTATTGCTGCCGGTAGAAATCTGGCTGGGCGGGATGAAACTCAGTACGAATGCAAGCAGTGAGCCGCAGAAGCCGAGGCCGCCTACAAGCCACATCAGACCGTTGCCGCCTTTACCGATACGGAACGGACGGTTCAGTTTCTTCATCTTATAACGCAATACGATGGCTCCGGAGAACATCAGCATATACATGATGAGATAAAGCACCACCGTCAGTTGTGAAAGAATCTGGTAGAAACTCTGTACCGAAGGCATCACCACGAACAGAAGGCTTAATACGGTTACAGCGCCACCTTGTACGAACAGAATGTTCTTTTGTACACCCAGCTTGTTTGTTTTCTGGAAGAATGGGGGCATATAACCTGCCTTGCCCACGGCAAAGATACCTTTGGACGGACCGGCAACCCATGTCAGCACACCTGCCAGCACGCCGAACCGCCAGGTACGGCAACGGTATAACCGGCGACAGCAGGAAGCATGGATGTAACGGAAGTAATTGTCGAAACCTACCAGCAGGCTTTGTGTAAGGCTGATGTCCTTGGCCGGAATAATGACACCCAGAGCGAATGTGCCCAACACGAAGATAAGCACCGTAATCAGTGCACCGATAAACACAGCCTTCGGATAGTTCTTGGACGGATTGTTTACATCCTTCACGTGGATACCGCCCATCTCCATACCTGCATAAAAGAGGAAGATACTTGCGGCAAGCACCACATTGTCAAAGTTCGTCAGGTCGGGGAAAAAGCTGCTGTGGAAGTCCATATTGGAATGTCCGCCTGTGGCAAGGTAGATAATGCCGAGGACAATCAGTAATCCGGCAGGGATAATCGTACCTACCAGACCGCCGACTTTGGCTACCTTTCCTACCCAGCTCATACCTTTCAGGGAAATGAAAGTTGCCAGCCAGTAGATAACGAGCACCACGACCAGCGTATAGTACTTGTTGTTTGCCAGCGACATGTCGTGTACGTCGTTCATGCCGATGAAAGCGATGGACACAGCACCGAACGTCAGTACCGTAGGATACCAGATTGTACTTTCAATCCACTGCACCCAGATAGCGAGGAAGCCGAGTTTCTTTCCGTAGGCTTCACCCACCAGCGGAACACACCGCCTTGTTTGTCTTGAAACATTGCAGCCAGTTCCGCAGCCACGAGTGACGTAGGGATAAGAAAGACAATGGCTGCAAATAAATAATAGAAGCCGAACTCATTCCGTACACGGCCTCGGCGGCAGTCCACGCAGGGATACTACAGCCGTCACATTCATGATTGCCAGGGTAAACACTCCCAGCTTCACTGTTTGTTTAATATTTGCCATAAGTTAAGGTTTTTGGTGAAAAATATATTCGAAATCAGCGTTTATAACAACCCTTGGGAACAGTTGTTCCCGGCGGTAGAGGAAAATCCCAGCTTTAACAATTAAGGAGCGCTCTTTGCCGGTTCCTGTTCTATCTTTTTGTAATAGTCTTGCTTTTCCTTGTTGCGCCGCTCTACCAGGCTCGTTACGTATACTGTGAAAATGGGGAACATCATCATGCCCAGCGCTGCCAGCAGCACGGACAGTACCCGCCCTGTGACGGTGACCGCTATTATATTGGAGCCTACCGTAGTCACATCCATGAACGCCCACCACAAGGCGTCGCCATACCCCTTTACCAGAGGGTTGCTCCCATGCTCCATGACGTAGAATGCAAGGTTGAGAAATAGACGGTAGCCAGCAGCATTGTCAGGTAAGATACGAACAAGCCCGATGCGCGGTTGTACGTCAGCCATCCCACCACGATGGCCATGGCATAGCGCCCGTACCAATGGATGAAACGCAGCATATAGGTGACTTCGGGTGAGAAAGTCCAGCCATATAGGCAATGATATTCTGATAAGGAATAGCCACCAGCAGAAAGATGAAATGAGTGGCTACATAACGCATCTTGTCTGTTGCCAGGAACCATTCCAGTACAAAGTCCGCCAGGAACAATGCGCAAATCCATAGCTGTACTTCCATGTACACCGATTGCTCGTAGAAGGGGATGCCTTTGAACGTATCAATGGAGATGCTGATAACCAGGAACAGCGAAAGCAGCAGGATGATGACATGCAATATGCCGTATATCCCTTTCTTTCGTAAAACGAATTCCGATAGAGCCATTTTCATAATGAAGGTCTGTTTGGTTACGGAATTGCCGTCGGCAACCCGTAATTCATCATTAAAGAGGTTGCCCCTCAGCGTCCGTAACGCTTTCGGAGCAACCTTGGAAAAAAGAGTACGAGAGATTATTCTGTAATTGTCACATTGTCGCCGTTGAATACGCCCAGGCCGAGCTTGTTCATGATGAACTTGACGGCCAGTTGCGCCTTGACGGAGTTACCGGCTTCGTCCAACGGTGGAGCGAAAGCGGAAACGCCCATCACACCGGGCAATACGGCCATTACGCCACCGCCTACGCCGCTCTTGGCAGGTATGCCGGCAGTGTACATCCAGTCGCCCGAATGCTCGTAGAAGCCCACGGTAGAAATCATTGAAGTGATTTTCGGTGCGAGCCCCGCATCGAATACGCTTTGTCTGGTAACGGGATTGACGCCGTTGTTGGCAATCGTTCCGGCTGCAATGCCCAATTGTTCGGCTGTGATGCCCAGCGAGCATTGGCGGGTATAAAGGTCGAGCGCCACATCCGGATCGTCGTAGATACGGTTGTAATTCTTCAATAACCAGGCAATGGAGCGGTTGTTGAAGTTCGTAGCCGTTTCCGATTTGTACAGTTCGTCGATGAGTTGCGGAGCGGAGCCGCACAGTTCTGTGATATTCTGTACAATGGCATCCCACTTCTTGTCCGGATTGCCCACCGGCTGTACCATGGAGCAAGCGGAGATAGCGCCTGCATTTACCAACGGCGTAGAGGGATGGTCGTTTTCCAGCAAAATGGCAATGATAGAGTTGAACGGCAGTCCTGTTGCATCGGCGCCAATCATATCCAGCACTTTCTGTGCACCGTATTGGCGCAGGATAAGTATGGCGGTATGCACTTTTGAAACGGATTCTATGCCGAAGCGGTAGTCCGTATCTCCGATATTGATGGTCTGTCCGTTCATCAGGCAGATGCTGAGGCCGAACAGCTTGGAGTCTATGTTGGCAAGGTACGGAATATAATCCGCATTCTTGCCGCCGGTTTGTTCTTTCACCTCATTATAGGCTTCCAGGGCAACTTCCTTGATTTGAGAGATTGATATTTTCTTTTCCATAATCTATATATAGAGAGAGTTTATATGGAATAAGGAATAGGAGACTGGAGTTTCAATCTCCTAAAGCCTTATCCGATACATGGTTTAATGTATGAAAGCAATAAAGCGGTAAGCTGATTCTTGCTTTATTATTTTTTGTGGTGTCTTCCGCCGTGATTGAAGATTTTGCTTTCTACCGGCAGATTCTTATCCTGTGCCATGCGGGTGGGAGTGGGGTAATCCAGTTTCTCCAGTTCGACAATGGCGTTTTTGATGTCGCCCAGCAGCATATCTGCCATGTCGCGGCTGAATCCCTGGCGGACAACGACACGCATTACTACGTAATCTTCCAGTTTGGAAGGCAGTGTATAGGCGGGAACCATCCAACCTTGTTGCGAGAGTTTATCCTGCAAGTCATACAGGGTCCATTTGGCGGTCTTTGCATACTCCGGTTTCAAGTACCAGATGAACAACGGGTTCACTACTTCATCGGAATAATTCACGAACGGAGCCATTTTTCCGATTTCGTCGTGGATATACTTGGCGATTGTGAGCGAATTGTACTGTACTTCTTTGTACCCCTGGAATCCTAAGCGGATAAACAGGTAATACTGTCCTAAAATCTGTGCGGCAGGACGGGAGAAGTTCAAACCGACTTGCGTGATATTGGCGCCGAGGTAATTTACGCTGAATGACATCTCTTCGGCAGATACTCTTTGCCTTTCCAGCAAACCCAGCCCAGACCCGGATAGACCAAGCCGAACTTGTGACCGCTGACACTGATGGAAAGCACCCATTTCAAACGGAAGTCCCACTTTTTCTCCGGATACAGGAACGGGAGGATGAAACCGCCGCTGGCAGCGTCTACGTGGATGGGAATGTCGTAGCCGGTCTTGGCATTGTATGCGTCGAGCGCTTTGTCGAGCGCTTCAACATCGTCATTCAGTCCTGTCCATGTAACGCCTTGGATAGGCACGATACAGATGGTGTTCTCATCACACATCTTCAAGGCTTCTTCGGGGTCGAGTGTGGTTTTGTCAAGAGTCAGGGGACTTCGCGCATTTCAATCTGCCACAGTTGGGCAAACTTTTCC
>ENA-OUNI01001296-OUNI01001296.1-human-gut-metagenome-genome-assembly--contig:-NODE-1296-length-10046-cov-4.687771_pt1 | contig 10046 bp, 13 predicted proteins | sample MGYA00242499_ERZ504580 | MGnify/ENA primary metagenome ERZ504580 (study PRJEB26092, sample SAMD00036315) | human gut metagenome | host: Homo sapiens | study: EMG produced TPA metagenomics assembly of... | reverse complement strand
GTGCGCCATCGTTCGGGAGTGCGCACAGGCAGATTTTCACAAGGATTACACCTACAACCGCCAAGCCTACGCTGCGCCGAGTTACTGTGCCGCCTACATGGTCGCGCATCGGTATGGGCTTGACACCACCGCTTTCAACTTTGACCGCGTGGTTGCCTTGTACCGCAATCTGGGCACAGAACAGCAGCGAGGTTTTCTGTCGGATGTGAACATCGTTGGTGGTGGGCTGCTGCGCAGTCTGAGTCGCACGCTGGCTGTACAGACCCGCGAACCGCCCACCGCAGAATACGCTGTTGCCGTGCCGTCTGCCAAGAAGCAATCTCGCCAGCAGGAGCGCGGCTGATTGTTTTCCGTTTGTTTTCAAATGACGGATAGCTATTGCGGCGGTTCTATGGTATGTTGGCGATAGGAGGTGCAAAAACAATGACAGAACGTAAAGTCAAACTTGACCGTGCTAACAAAAGCATCCTGCTCCGGGCGCTGGGCGATGTCTACTACGGCCAGCGTGCCAACGGCGGCAGCACCGAGGTGACCGGACGGCTCATCCTGCGGGTGAACGATCTGCCCGCAGGCGGCAAGCTGACGCTGTCGGCGGCAGAGTATCGGCTGGCAAAAGCCGCCCTCAACCAACTGCGCACCAGCGCTTGGCAGAGGGCGGGTACACCGATGCCGTGGATGACGCACTGACCCGGCTGCTGCACGCGCACACGCCGCTGTTTATCTGGTGAATCCGACTATGACATGGGAAAAATTCTGGTCGATCATTGACCGAGTCCGCGCCCAAGCAGATATGCAGGATGAAGCGTCCGTGAAACAGTTCCTTTACACGGAACTCATCAAATTGCCGCAGGATGAACTGCTCGGTTTTGATTGCGCATGGCAAAGCTACCGCAATAAAGCCAACTTTCCCAAAATGGTTGCGGCGGCTTGCATCATTAATGACGGCAGTTCGGATGACAGATTTACCGATTTCCGTAACTGGCTGATTATGCAGGGGTACGATGCTTATCGGCAGGCGCTGATTGACCCCGATAACCTTGCGGCGCTCAACATTCCGTTCCGAGATACTGAGTGGATGGGATGCGGGAATGTGGCGTGGTATGCCTACGCGGGGCAGAAGCTGCGCACCTATTTTGAGAAAGCAGGTATCGCCGCTGAACTGCACCGAAAGTATCCAACCCTGCTGAAATCGTCTGCCGATTTACATCAGGCAATCATGCAGGAGCAGCTTGCGCCCCACCGTGCGCAGGAAACCGAATGGGAACGGCAAATGCTGCGGACGGAAGTTAAGCATTACATTGAAGTCAGTGACTTGGCATACAGCTACAACAAATTCTATGCCCAAAACATGCCCGACAAAGTGGCATGGGAAACACTGCAAAGCGATCTGTTTGCAAATCTGCCGCAAATCAAGGCGGAACGTATGCCGCAGGACTTTTCCGTAGTTTTGCCGAAGTTGTGGAGAAAGCGTCAGGCATGGGATGCTGAGCGTACAAAGCGCCCGCCCTATCGCGGTGAAGAAAGGTAGTCCATCACGCCGGGAAGGAAGAACCCTTGGTGGGTCTGGCTGCTGCCCCTGCCACTTGTGTGGTGGGCGGCGCTGGCGGTGGCTTGCCGCTGGCAGCCGGGCATGAAAATAACGGCTCTGCTGGATGCGCTGAACAGCGCACTGGCAGAGCGTTTGCGTTGGCGTGGAGTCAAGACAGCCCACGCTTTTTGCTTGTGTTCACGGTGGTTTATGCGGTAGCGGTTATCGTGGCCGTGACGGATCAGAAGAACACCCGCCCCGGTGCGGAGCATGGCTCGGCGGCATGGGGCGATGTGTTCCGGTTAAACAAGTTCTACATGGACAGGCGCGGACCGAACCTGCTGCTGACGCAACACTTTCACATCGGGATAGATGGCTACAAACACAAGCATAACACGAACATCCTCATTGTCGGCGGCTCCGGCGCAGGCAAGACGCGCACCTATGGTGTGCCGAATGTACTGGAATGTGCCTGCTCAATGGTCATTACTGACCCAAAATCCGAAATTTTGCGTAAGACCGGGAATTGCTGAAGCAAAAGGGATATGGGGTTATCGTTTTTGACCTTATAAATCCCGCTGCATCGTTCTGTTACAACCCGTTTGTGTATGTTCATGATGACCGTGAAGTGCTGTCCTTGATTGAAAATCTGATTCAAAATACCACGCCATCACATTCAAAAAGCAGCGACCCTTTCTGGGAAAAGTCCGAAACGGCGCTGCTCCAAGCCCTCATGCTGTACCTGCTGCACGAAGCTCCGCCCGAAGAACAAAACTTCCCGATGGTGATGGAGATGATAGCCGCCGCCGAAGTCCACGAGGACGACGACAACTACCAATCCCCGCTGGACATCTTGTTCGAGCGCTTGGAGATGCGCGAACCCGACAGCATCGCCTGTAAGCAGTACCGCATTTTCAAACAGGCGGCGGGCAAAACGGCGAAGTCGATTTTGGTAAGTGTGGGTGTGCGCCTTGCAGCATTCAACCTTCCGTCCATCGCCAAGCTGACGATGACGGATGAACTGCATTTGCAGGAATTGGGCGAACGCAAAATCGCTTTGTTCTGCTGCATTCCGGATTCGGATAAGTCGCTGAATTATCTGGTCGGCATGATCTACACCCAACTCATCCAGACACTGTACCGACAGGCAGACCGCGTACACAAAGGACGCTTGCCTGTGCCTGTGCATTGTCTGATGGACGAGTACGCGAACATTTCCTTGCCGAAAGATACATTCCTGTCGGCGCTGGCCACTATGCGTTCCCGCGCTATTTTCTGCTCCATCATCGTGCAAAACATGGCGCAGCTGAAAGCCATGTACAAGGACGATTGGGAATCGCTGGTCGGTTTGTGCGACGAGTTCCTCTATCTCGGCGGTACCGAGAAAGAAACCCACAAGTACGTTTCGGAACTGCTGGGCAAGGAAACCATCTCCACGACCAGTTACAACCAAAGCAAAGGGCGCAGCGGCAGTTACAGCATCAACCACCAGCAGTCCGGGCGCGACCTTATGACCCCGGACGAGGTGCGTCTGCTCGACAACAGCAAGTGCATCTTGTTCATCCGAGGGGAGCGACCCGTGATTGACCTGAAATATAATCTGCTCAAGCACCCGAATATCCGCTACACCGAGGACGGCGGCGCAGCCCTTACGACTACACCGCTGCGACAACGCGCTGGACGATCTGCCCGGTGCACCCGAAAATTACGAACTGCTGGATATTGACGATTTTCTGCCCGCCGAAGCCGCAGAAATGAAGCCAACCATACAAAGAATTAGGAGGCCCAAATGAAGCTGAATAACAACAAAAAATCCGTAAAAATTTCTCGCAGCCTGTTCATGCTGTACGCCGTCATGGTGTGCGGCATTGTTTTGCCCTGCCCGCCTTTGCCGCAGATGACCCGCTGGTCGTGGTCGAAAATCTCTCCACATTCATCTTTTCGCTGATTCGCGCCGTGGGTCTTATCCTGCTGGGGTGGGGCATTGTGCAGGTCGGTCTGTCGTTGCAGAGCCACGACCCCAGCCAGCGCAGCCAAGGTTTTCTAACGCTGGCCGGTGGGCTGGTTATCACGTTCGCAAAGGAAATCCTCGACCTCATTACCGCGTGAGGACGGCACCAAGAGGAAAGGCGGTGATGCCCTGTGGGTGAGTCATGGATCGTATCGAACCTGAACGCCGCGCTCTCCACATGGAACGACAAGCTGGCGGAAATCTGGTCGCTGCTGACCGAAAGCCCGCAGACATTCAAAGGCGGGCAGGTCTGGGGCGTTATGACAGGCATCCACGGCGCGTTGCAGGCAATCGGTTATGGGCTGCTGGTGCTGTTTTTTGCCGTAGGCGTTATGAAAACCTGCGGCAGCTTTGTCGAGGTCAAAAAGCCGGAACACGCCCTCAAGCTGTTTATCCGCTTTGCACTGGCAAAGGGTGCGGTGACGTATGGGTTGGAGTTGATGCTGGCGGTGTTCTCCATTGTGCAGGGCATGGTGTCCACCATTATTACCCAATCGGGCAGCTCCGGTATGAGCAGCGTATCGCTGCCGCAGGAGTTAATCGACGCCATCAACAATGTGGGGTTCTGGGATTCCATTCCGCTGTGGGCGGTTACGCTGATCGGCGGGCTGCTGATTACGGTTTTATCTTTTACCATGATTCTCACGGTCTACGGCAGAATGTTCAGCCTGTGGATGTATGCAGCCATTGCGCCGATACCGCTGTCTACCTTTGCGGGTGAACCCACCAGTAGCGTGGGTAAAAACTTCATCCGCAGTTACGCAGGTGTCTGCTTGCAGGGCGTGGTGATTGCCTTGTCCTGCATTATTTTCTCCGCCATTTCGTCCAGCCCGCCCGCCGTGGATACCGGTGCATCTGTGGTGACGGCAGTGTGGACGTATGTTGGCGAGTTGGCTTTTAACCTGCTGGTGCTGGTGGGAGCCATCAAGGGCTGTGACCGCATCGTGAAAGAGATTATGGGATTGTAAAGCAAAAGCGACGCACCATTATGGTGCGCCGCAAATATTATGCCTGATGATAGAGAATCCATTCCAGCAAATCCGCTGCCTTTGCACGACCGCTTGCAATTTGCAAAATAATGTCAATCAGTTCTTCCTGCGTGTAGTCAAGTTCAATTCCGTTAATTGCCAGAAAAACCAGCATAACGTGGGCGCCGATGCGCTTGTTGCCATCCACGAATGGGTGATTGCAGACTAAGCCAAATCCAAGCTGTGCCGCCTTTGCCTGCACGGATGGATATAGATACTGCCCGCCGAATGTAGCAAAAGGAGCATTCAAAGCAGATTCCAATAAACCATCGTCACGGATACCGGCAGTACCGCCAAATGTCTCCAACAGAGCGTTATGCAGCCTTAAAACCTGTTCCTTGCTCAGCGTTTTCATTTGGCAAGTACCTCATAGGCTTGCTTGTTTTTGGCAATCAGACGCTTGGAGATTTCGAGAATGTCCTCGTCTTTAGCCTGTTGCTCGTCCTCGACTTGGCTGAACTCCATTAGCACATAACGCGGGACATTATTCTTTAAGATGACCGCCGCGCCGTTCTCATCAACCATCCGTGCTACACGGGAAAAATTCTGGTTGGCCTCCGTGATGGATACAAGATTGTCTGTGTTAATAACCATAATTCAACGCCTCCTTTGAATATAGTATACACGAATTATAGGATGAATTCAACCTATTTATTAAAGAAAGAAGGAATGCAGTATCGAAATCAAAATACCGAAAGAAGTCCGCGACTACCATGAAAACATCTTTTTCGGGCTGAATACGCGGCAGTTTATTTGCTCGGTGCTGGCGGTCGGCGTGGCAGTAGGCATCTACTTTGCCTTGCAGCGTATGTCGGCACCGAAGAAATCGGCTGGATGTGCATCTTGGGCGCTGCGCCGTTTGCCGCCTGCGGCTTTTTTACCTACCACGGCATGACCGCCGAACAGGCGCTTTGGGCGTGGTTCAAGTCTGAAATCCTCTGCCCGAAACGCCTTGTGTTCAAATCCGACAGCTATTACTACGAAGCCATGCAGCCCGCCATCCGCGCGGGCTTGAAGCGAAAGAGAGGGTTGCCTATGAAGAAAAACACGCATACCAGCGAGGAGACCGCTTGATTAGAACCCTGTCGAAAGCGCAGAAGATGGAACGCGAAAAGCTCCGGATTCCGCGCAGTGTACAGGACGCCATCCCCATCCGCCGCATCTTTGCAGATGGAATTTTCCGGGTTGGGAACCGGTATTCCAAAACATGGTCGTTTACCGACATCAACTACGCCATCGCCGGCAAAGAGGACAAAACATCCATGTTTCTCGACTATTCGGAACTGCTGAATGCCCTCGATTCCGGCGCATCGGCTAAAATCACGATTTATAACCGCCGCATCAACAAGGCCGAGTTCGAGCGCAGCGTCCTGCTGCCGGACAAGGATGACGGCTTAGACGAATACCGCCACGAATTCAACCAGATGCTGACCGCACAGGTCACCGGCACCAGCAACAGCATTGTGCGGGAGCGTTATCTGACCGTAAGCGTGATAAAGCGCAACGCGGACGAAGCCCGCAGCTACTTTGCCCGTGTCGGCACGGATCTGGTGACGCACCTTGCCCAGCTTTCCTCGGTGGCAACCGAACTGACGCTGAACGAGCGCCTGCATATTTTCCGCGACTTCTTCAAGGCAGGGGAACAGGCTGCGGCAGAGTTCAACATCCACGAACACGCCAAGCGCGGGCAGCATTTCAAGGATTGGTTCTGCCCCGACAGTATGGAATTTGCCGCGGACCATTTTAAGGTCGATGCGCGGTATGGCAGGGTGCTGTATTTGCAGGACTACGCGAGCTACATCAAGGACAGCTTTGTGTCCGAACTCTGCGACCTTGACCGCGACTTGATGCTGTCCATTGACATCCTGCCGGTGCCTACGGACGAAGCTGCCCGCCAGCTGCAAAGCACACTGCTGGGCGTGGAAACGAATGTCGCCAACTGGCAGCGCCGCCAGAACGCCAACAACAATTTTACCGCGACAGTGCCTTACGATATGGAACTCCAGCGCAAGGAAACCAAGGAGATGCTTGATGATCTGACCACCCGCGACCAACGAATGATGTTCGGGCTGGTGACGCTGGTGCATCTGGCTGACAGCAAAGAGCAGCTCGACAGCGACACCGAAACGCTCTACTCCACGGCGCGTAAGCACCTGTGCCAGCTTTCGACGCTGCGCTGGCAGCAGAAGGACGGGCTGGACACGGTGCTGCCGTATGGACTGCGAAAAATCCAAGCCCTGCGCACGCTCACCACCGAAAGCACCGCCGTGCTGATTCCGTTCCGTGCGCAGGAAATCATGCAGCCGAACGGTCTGTATTATGGGCAGAACGCTGTCAGCAAGAACATGATCGTAGCGGATCGCCGCTTGCTGCTCAACGGCAACAGTTTTCGTTTGGGCGTTTCGGGTTCCGGCAAGAGTATGAGCGCCAAGGAAGAAATCGTGCAGATCGCGCTTTCCACCGAGGATGACATTCTCATTCTGACCCGGAAAGTGAGTTCGGCTATCTGACCGAAGCCCTCGGCGGCGAGGTCATCCGCATTTCGGCTACGTCTGACACCCACATCAATGCGCTGGACATGGACCGTGCCTACGGTGATGAGCGCAATCCCATCGTCAGCAAGTCGGAGTTTGTGCTGTCGCTGTTCGAGCAGCTCATCGGTGACGGATGGTAACTGCAAAAGAAAAGTCCATCCTTGTCGCTGCACCGAGCAGGTGTACCTGCCCTACATCCGCAACGGCTACCAAGGCACGCCGCCCACGCTGCAGGACTTTTACCGTTTGCTCCAAATGCAGCCCGAACCCGAAGCACAGGGCTGGCGCTTTCGTCCGAGTTGTTCATTACCGGCACACTGAACACCTTTGCCCGGCACACCAACGTGGACACGCAGGCGCGGATCATTGCCTACGACATCCGCGAATTGGGTGAGCAGCTTATGCCGCTGGGTATGCTGGTGACGCTGGATGCTATCTACAACCGCGTTATCCAGAACTGGAAGAAGGGCCGCAGAACGTGGATTTTTTGCGATGAGTTTTACATTTTGTTCCGCTATGAGTACAGCGCCAATTTCTTCTACAAGCTGTGGAAACGCATCCGCAAGTACAACGGACTTGTGACCGGGCTGACGCAGAATGTGGACGAACTGCTGCGCTCCGACACCGCCCGCCTGATGCTGGCAAACTCGGAGTTTCTGGTAATGCTGAACCAGAGCGCCACAGACCGCGCGGAACTGGCGAAGCTGCTGAACATCTCCGACAACCAGCTTGGCTACGTCACCAACGTCCCCGCAGGCTGCGCTGATTCGCTGCGCGGGCAATATCGTACCTTTTACCAACAGTTTTCCGAAAAATACGAAGCTCTATGGCTTGATGACGACCAAGCCGGATGAAGTGAGGAAGGAGTAAGTCAATGATTTGCAAAAATAGAGGACCGCCGAAGCGACCCTCTACTGTGCTACAAACAGGTATTTATGGTGCTTTTGAGTGTGGCGTTCTTTGCCGACACGCCGGACGAATTGCGGCAGGAAACCGACGCACTGCAATCGGCAGCCGCCAACTTTAACTGTCGCTTTACCGAGATGCGCTTTCAGCAGGAGAACTGCTTTAACACCGCCATGCCCTATGGGCTGCGACGTGTCGAGAGCAGCCACATGATGTTGACCCGCAGTGTCACGGCGCTGGTGGCGTTTGTGGCGCAGGAAATTCAGGACTTATGGGATTTTTACGGCAAGAACGCTATTACCGGTAACCTGATTGTCGGAGACCGCAGAAAGCGCGTAAACGCAATGCCATGGTCATTGCAACATCGGGCAGCGGCAAATCTATGAACGTAAAAATGGAGATTATAATGGAGTTTCTGCGCTGGCCTAACGCGCGGTTTATTCTTGTAGATCCCGAAAACGAATATGCTCCGCTTGTAAAAGCGCTGGGCGGCGAGGTAATCAAGGTGTCGGTGGACAGCCGGACACACTTTAATCCGCTGGATTATCATTACGACCCCAAGACCGATGTGCCGCCCGATGTTGCCAAAATCGAGTTTGTGCTGTCGATGCTGGACAAGCTGATCGGCGAGAATGGGCATCTTCAGCCGGAGGACCGAAGCCTGATCGCCGCCAGCCTCAAAAACATTTACAAACCGCTGATTGCCTCCGTCTACACAGCGCCCTGCCCGACGCTCGGTGATTTGTATCGGGATTTGAACAAATCCAACCTGCGCCGTGCAAAGCAGCTGGCGTTGATGCTGGATGTATTCGCCAACGGCAGCTTGCAGGCGTTTTCCCACACCACCAATGTGGATATGAACAACCGCCTGATTTGCTTTAATATCCAAAGTCTGGGCGACCAGCTCCGCCCGATTGCCATGATGTCCCTGCTGGAGTTCATCAATATGCAGGTGATGACCAACCGCCGCAAGGACGCCACGGCGGCTACATGGATCTACTTTGATGAGATTCATGTGCTGTTAAAGGACCCTATGAGTTCCAATTTCCTGTATTCCTCTTGGAAAAGATTCAGAAAGTACAATGCCTACGCCACCGGCATCTCGCAGGATATTCAGGATTATCTGGATAACCCCGTGGCGTATGCGCTGCTTTCCAACAGCGAGTTTGTCATTATGCTGCGGCAATCGAAAAGTCTGGAAGCCTTGGAACGCCTGTACGGGCTGTCCAAGCCGCAGCTGGAATTTTTGCGCAACGCCAGCGAGGGACACGGCATTATCAAGATGGGCAACAGCATGATACCGTTCTCCAATCTGGAACCCAAGGATACGGCGGTGTATAAGCTCATCACGACCAAACCGGGTGAGGCAACCGCAGAGAAATGATTTTGCATAAAGAAAAGGCGGGCCGAAGCCCGCCTTAGAATTAGTGGCAGTTTAGTGCTGCCAGATATTGTTTTCTAAATCACGCAGACGCGCTTTGTAGTCGTTAATAAGCGCCTGTGTGTTTTCTGTATCCGGAAAGTTGACAATATAGCCGTCCTCGGATTCGTGAAAGCCGACAAGACCCGCAAGCCCTGCCATCTCCGCAACCTTGACCAAGGTGTGGTACAATGACCTGATTGGATATGCAGACCTTGTTTTGAACGGAAACCCCGAAATTTATCTAAAAACTGTAACTGAATGTAAACCCTTAGATTAAAACTCAGCCCTCTGCCTTTTCCTTGGCAGAGGGCCGTTTTTGCTTAACAGTTATTGAGCATCCCTTAATTGCTCTACAACACTGCATTTCGCTGCATTGTCATACATCATGCAAGGAATCAGCCACCCCAGCAGAAGAAATACCGGAATTGTCAGCAGGACAGGCAGAATGGTGAATCGATACTCAAAGAACCAGAACATACTGCCCAGCATTTTTCCTGCAAGAGGTCCCACCGCCAGCGACAGAATAAAGGCCGCCGATACGGAGGACATTGCGTAAAACAATCCCTCGTAGATCAGCATGGTTTTGAGCTGCCGGTTCGTCATTCCTACAGCCTGA
>ENA-OUNI01001295-OUNI01001295.1-human-gut-metagenome-genome-assembly--contig:-NODE-1295-length-10047-cov-1.635282_pt1 | contig 10047 bp, 16 predicted proteins | sample MGYA00242499_ERZ504580 | MGnify/ENA primary metagenome ERZ504580 (study PRJEB26092, sample SAMD00036315) | human gut metagenome | host: Homo sapiens | study: EMG produced TPA metagenomics assembly of... | reverse complement strand
GAAGACAACATGAGCAACAGATTTGAAAATGTAAAAAAGAATTTTGGATTCGGATGCATGCGCCTTCCAATGAACGGCGAAGAAGTAGATCAGCAGGAATTTACCAGGATGGTAGACACCTTCCTGGAGCCGGATTCAATTATTTTGACACGGCCAGAGGCTACTTAAAAGGAAAAAGCGAGACAGCCATCCGGGAATGCCTTGTAAAACGGTACCCAAGAGAAAGCTTTATTTTGACAGACAAACTGACAGAACCATACTTCGAGACAGAAGAAGATATCCGCCCATTCTTTGAAAGCCAGCTGGAAGCGTGCGGCGTGTCCTACTTCGATTTCTACCTGATGCACGCACAGAACGCAGAAAATTATAAAAAATTCCAGAAATGCCACGCCTATGAAACAGCTCAGAGATTAAAAGAAGAAGGAAAAGTGGCGATGGTTGGGGACGGGATTAATGATGCGCCGGCTCTTACGCGGGCGATGTCGGAATCGCCATCGGAGCAGGAACGGATATCGCTATTGATGCGGCGGATATTGTGCTTATGAAAAGCAGGTTGAGCGACGTGCCTGCCGCTGTGCGCATGAGTCGGGCAGCGCTTCGCAATATTCATGAAAATCTTTTCTGGGCATTTTTTTATAATGTGATCGGCATTCCGCTCGCAGCGGGAATCTGGATTCCTATCTTCGGGTGGAAATTAAATCCGATGTTCGGGGCAGCGGCAATGAGTCTGTCAAGCGTATGTGTTGTAAGCAACGCCCTGAGGCTGAATTTGTTTAAATTATATGATGGTTCTAAAGATAGAAAAAGAAGTCAAAAAAACAAGAAAAATTCTGAAGAAGAAAAGGAGAATAAAACAATGAAAAAAGTAATGAAAATCGAAGGAATGATGTGCGGACACTGCGAGGCGAGAGTGAAAAAGGTTCTTGAAGCGCTGGATGGAGTGGAACAGGCGGAAGTCAGTCATGAACCGGCACGGCAGTTGTTGAAATGACAGAAGAGGTTGCTGACGAAGTACTTAAAAAGGCAGTGGAAGATCAGGATTATAAAGTGTTGGGGATTGACTTCTGACAATTTGAATAGTAATATAGGTATGTAGCTATCCATTTGAAGAACGGATTTCTGAAAAGTGGGTAGCTTTTTTAACGAGCATCGTTCTTTTAAAAAGAACGGAATAAAAGGAGGAAAAACAATGAAGAAGAAAAATGCTCAGCGCATTCTTGTGTGCAGCTATGGCAGTCACTCTCGTTGCAGGGTGCGGAGCTCCGGCGGCAGACGCAGGCAAAGACAAAGGAGGAGACTCCAAAAAAAGAGGCGTCGGAAGGAATTCCGAAAGATGAAATCAAGGTAGGATTGTACATATTTCCGATCCGAGCGATATGGGATATACATACATCATGATCCTGGGAACAAAGGAATGCAGAAAGAACTGGATTGAGCGATGACCAGATCATCAACAAATATAATGTGCCGGAAGATGCAGAATGTGATACAGCTCTTAGAGAACTCGTAGAAGCAGGATGCAACATTATCTTTGCAACAAGCTTCGGGTTTGAAGACTATGTGAAAGAAGTAGCCGCAGAGTATCCGGACATCCAGTTCTGTCATGCGACAGGATTCCAGGCATCGGATTCAGGACTGGATAACTTCCATAATTATTTTGCGTCTATTTATGAGGGACGTTATCTGGCAGGTATTGCGGCAGGACTTAAGACAGAAACAAATAAACTCGGCTACGTAGCGGCACATCCGTTTGCAGAGGTTATCAGCGGATATACAGCGTTCTATCTTGGAGCAAAAAGTGTGAATCCTGATGTAACAATGGATATTATGTATACAATTCATGGAATGATCCGACAATCGAGTCTCAGGTTGCAAAAGCTCTTATCGACCGCGGATGCGATGTGATCTCCCAGCATTCGGATTCTACAGCTCCGGCAACGACAGCTGAGGATAATGGAGTATGGCAGGTTGGATATAATAATGATATGATTGCCGCTGCACCGAATGCGTCTTTAGTTTCTCCTCGTATTGACTGGGGAATTTATGTGACAGAAGCTGTTCAGGCAGTGATCGACGGAAAAGAAATTCCGGCTGACTGGTGCAAAGGATATGCCGACGGAGCCGTTTATTTGTCTCCATTGAATGAGAAGATCGCAGCAGAGGGAACGCAGGAGGCGATCGATAAAGCGGCGGAAGCGCTGAAAAACGGAGAACTTTTTGTATTCGGCGGTCCGCTTAAAGGAGTAAGTCCGGACGGAGAGAAGATTGAAGTTGCAGAGGGAGATCATTTCCCGGAACAGGAAGAGGCTTCTGCACCGTCATGGCAGTATATTATCGAGGGATGTAACGTAGTTCAGTAATTGTATAAAGTAATTCTAAAAAATAAATCCGAAAGAAGATATCTTCGGAAAATGAAAACAGAGCCGTCTTCGGACGGCTTTGTTTATAACATTAAATGTTTTTTAAGCGGAATACCGCTTTGTTCTATGAGGATTTCATGAGGAAATGAGAAAGATACGGCAGGAGAGAAGAAGGAGGAAAAAAATTTGGGAGAAGCAGCGCAGTATGCAATAAAAATGCATCATGTAACGAAAACATTCGGTAAAGTCGTTGCCAATAAAAATGTAGATCTTGAACTGAAAACAGGGGAGATCCTTGCGCTTCTCGGTGAAAACGGAAGTGGAAAAACAACATTGATGAACATGTTGTCAGGAATTTATTTTCCGGATTACGGAGAGATTTATGTAAAAGGGAAGGAGGTAACGATTCGTTCCCCGAAGGATTCTTTTACTCTCGGAATCGGAATGATCCATCAGCATTTTAAGCTTGTGGATGTGTTGACGGCAGCGGAAAATATCGTGTTGGGATTGGAAGGGAAAACGGTGTTAAAACGCCGTGAGATCAATCGGAAAGTAGCAGAATTAGCACAAAAATATGGCTTTGATCTTGATCCGACAAAGAAAGTTTACAATATGTCGGTTTCTGAAAAACAAACGGTGGAAATATTAAAAGTGCTGTACAAAGGCGCGGATATTTTGATTTTAGACGAACCTACGGCGGTTCTTACTCCTCAGGAAACGGAAAAGCTGTTTGCTGTTTTGAAAAACATGAAAAAACACGGGAAATCGATCATCATCATTACACATAAATTAAATGAAGTAATGGCGATATCAGATCGTGTTGCGATCTTGCGAAAGGGAGAATATATCGGAGTTGTGGAAACTTCGGAAACCGATCCGGATCAACTTACGGAAATGATGGTCGGCCGGCCGATCAGTCTTGAGATTGAAAGACCGGAAGTAAAACGGGGCGGAAAAACGTCTTCGGGTGATCGATCTTACCTGTTTGAGCGGAGACGGAGTGAAGGCTCTTGATAATGTTTCGTTTGATGCTTATGCAGGAGAGATACTGGGAATCGCCGGAATTGCAGGAAGCGGACAAAAAGAACTGTGCGAGACGATTGCGGGACTTTATCCTTCTGTCGGGGGATCTGTTTTGTATTCTGAATCATCAGAAAAAGGGGCGGTAAAAGAACGTATTTTAGGATTAAGCCCGGATGAAATCGCCAAAAAAGGAATTTCAATGGCATTTGTTCCGGAAGATCGTCTTGGAATGGTCTTGTTGCCGGAATGGATATGACAGATAATGTCATGCTTAGAAGTTATAAGTCGAACAAAGGTATTTTGTAGATCGGAAAAGTCCGAGAGATCTTGCGGAAAAACTGATTAAGGAATTAGAAATCGTAACTCCGGGCGTGGAAACTCCGGTAGGAAGACTTTCGGGAGGTAATGTGCAGAAAGTTCTTTTAGGAAGAGAGATAGCCTGTCAGCCGTCGGTTCTGATTGTCGCATATCCGGTAAGAGGTCTTGATATCAATGCGTCTTACAGAATCTATGATCTTTTGAACGAACAGAAGAAAAAGGGAGTTGCGGTTGTATTTATCGGAGAAGATCTTGATGTGCTTATGCAGCTTTCGGACCGCATCATGGTTATGTGCGGAGGAAAGGTAAGCGGTATTGTCGATCCGAGAAAAGTGACAAAAGAAGAAATCGGATTAATGATGATCCGTACAGAACAAGATGGAGAAAAAGAGGAGGTGACAGAATGAGTTCCAATGTGACACATGCGAAAGAGCCTTTGTTCCGAATGGTAAAAAGAGATGCGATTCCTCAGAAAAAAGCGTGGATGATCCGTGCGGCTGCTTTTCTTTTATCTTTGGCTACGGGCGCTGTCGTGATCATGATGCTCGGACATAATCCGTTTTCGGTATATATTTCCATGATAAAGGGAGCATGGGGAACGAAGACTGTTTCTTATGAGACGATTAAGATCGCAATTCCGCTTCTTATCACGGCGATCGGAATTTCTTTTGCGTTCAAAATGAAATTCTGGAATATAGGGGCGGAAGGACAGATTTTGGTAGGTGCAGTTGCGCAGGTGCGTTTGGTCTTTTTACTGCTCATATTTTTCCGAAGATCCCACTTGTAATTCTTATGATGCTGGCGGCGATCGTAGCGGGCGGTTTGTACGGTTTGCTCCCGGCTGTCTGCAAGGCGAAGTGGGGAACAAATGAGACGTTGTTTACACTGATGTTAAATTATATTGCTCTGGCATTTATCAAATATCTTATGAACGGCCCGTGGAAAGCTCCGGGAAGCAGCTATCCGAAAATAGCGATGCTTGTTCCGGGAGCGCGTTTGACAAAAGTATTCGGAGTGCACTGGGGATGGATCTTAGCGCTTATTCTCGTTGTCGTATCTTATATTTATTTTAATAAGACGAAACAAGGCTATGAAATTGCTGTTGTAGGTGAAAGCAATAATACTGCCAGATATGCGGGAATCAATGTGGGACGGGTATTCCGCAGAACGATGTTTTTATCCGGAGCGCTTTGCGGACTTGTCGGAATGCTTCAGTTTGCGGGATCGGACTTTACGATTACGGAAGGAACTGCAGGCGCGTCGGATTTACGGCCATTACAGTTGCATGGCTCGCAAAAATGAATCCGGCGGGAATGTTGGTTGTATCAGTATTTATCGCGATGCTTGAGCGAGGGGCGAACGCAATTCAGACACAGTTTAAAATTCCGGCATCTGCGGCCGATCTGTTGATTGGTATTATTTTGTTCTTTATGCTCGGATGTGAGTTTTTTATCACATATAAGTTGATCGGAAGAGGAAAGGAGGAACATCATGCTTAATACGTTGAATGGATTATTTATTGCGGCAGTATTGGCCGGAACGCCGCTTCTTTTAGGAGCGCTCGGTGAAATACTGACAGAAAAATCAGGAAACTTAAATCTTGGTGTAGAGGGAATGATGTTCATGGGGGCGATCACGGGACTGGCAGGTTCGTATTATTATGAACAGGCAGTGATCGGTTCGGGCGGGAACCCGAACGGAGCGGTTTCTTCTGTCATAGCTCTTCTTACTTCTTTTGCGGCGGGTTCTCTTGGGGCACTGATCTACAGTTTTTTGACGATTACGCTCCGGGCAAATCAAAATGTAACAGGTCTGACATTAACAATTTTCGGAACCGGTTTCGGAAATTTTTTCGGAGAGTATATCGGACAGAAGGCCGGCGGTTATGTGGCGGTATCTGAAGTGACGAAGAAAGCATTTTCAGGGATTGATATCCCGGTTTTGTCAGATATCCCGGTGCTTGGTCCTCTTTTATTCCGGTATAACTGGGTCGTTTATTTTGCAATCGCGGCAGCGCTTTTTATGACATGGTTTTTTAATCGTACAAGAGTGGGACTGAATCTTCGTGCTGTCGGGGAAGATCCGGCAACTGCGGATGCGGCGGGTATCAATACGACGGTATATAAATATATGGCGACTGTGATCGGCGGAGGGATCTGCGGAATCGGTGGTATGTATATGAGCATGGTTACAACATCAGGCGTATGGGTGCATAACTGTGTCAGCGGGTATGGATGGCTTGCGGTAGCGCTTGTTATTTTTGCAACATGGAGTCCTGCAAGAGGAATGCTTGTGGCGCTTGTATTCGGCGGTCTTACGATCATGCGTATGTATATTAATATTCCCGGACTTCCGGCTCAGATTTATGATATGTTCCCGTACATTGCTACGATACTTGTTCTTGTGATCACAAGTATGCGCAGAAGTAAGGAGCATGCACAGCCAAAGAGCTGCGGACTGAATTATTTCCGCGAGGAAAGATAAAGGGATTCGTATATGAATATTTTATTCAGCTATGCATAGTGATTTCCGATGACGGTAATGGGTTTTGATATGTTTTCGGAAAAGTGCATAGCTGAATTTTTGTATAAGCGACGGGTCAAAGTCGGGGTGTGACCGAGATCTTGGCGAATGTTTATAATACCGGAATGTGCTTTTGGAACTTCCGGTAATTGTTTTATGTACGGTTGTTCTGGCTGTGGAAGCTGCGCAATGATAACTGTCATGGGATTGTGGGAGGCATAGAAATATGATATCCTAAATGAAAATTTATTGTATGAAGGCTGATCGGCATTTTGGGGTTATACCGTGCTGAAAAATATTCGGATATATTATTCGCAAAAATAGTGTTGACAATTTAAAGAGGGTATAATACTATAATAGCAGAAGCGAACAACTGTTCGATACTAAAAATCGTTATACAGAAGGAGATATTTTATTATGGCGGGAAATGATGAAAAGAAAAAAGCGCTGGATGCGGCGATAGCAAAACTTGAGAAGGATTTTGGAAAGGGCGCGGTGATGAAACTCGGAGAATCAGGAGCTCATGTTGCGGTAGAGACAGTTCCTACAGGCTGTTTGAGTCTTGATATTGCGCTTGGATTGGGTGGAGTTCCGAAAGGACGCGTGATTGAAGTTTACGGACCTGAGTCCAGCGGTAAGACAACGGTTGCGCTTCATATGATTGCGGAAGTGCAGAAACGCGGCGGTATTGCGGGATTTATTGATGCGGAACATGCGTTGGATCCGGTCTATGCAAAGAATATAGGAGTGGATATTGACGAACTATATATTTCCCAACCGGACAGCGGTGATCAGGCTTTGGAGATTGCAGAGACGATGGCACGTTCCGGCGCAATCGACATTATCGTTGTAGACTCTGTTGCGGCTCTTGTGCGAGACAGGAGATTGAAGGAGATATGGGAGACAGTCATGTGGGACTTCAAGCGCGATTGATGTCACAGGCACTTAGGAAACTGACTCCGGTTATCAGTAAGTCGAACTGTATTGTGATTTTTATCAATCAGCTGAGAGAAAAAGTCGGGGTCATGTTCGGAAATCCGGAGACGACAACCGGAGGAAGGGCGCTTAAGTTTTATGCGTCTGTCCGAATGGATGTCAGAAAAACAGAGACTCTGAAACAAAGCGGAGAGATGGTCGGAAACCATACCCGTATTAAGATTGTGAAAAATAAGATAGCTCCGCCGTTTAAGGAGGCGGAATTTGACATTATGTTCGGAAAAGGAATTTCAAAAGAAGGAGATATCTTGATCTGGCTACTAAGTAGATCTTGTTAAAAGAGTGGAGCATGGTATGCATATGAAGGCGATAAGATCGGACAGGGCCGGGAAAATGCAAAGACATATCTGTCTGCTCATCCGGAAATAATGGAAGAGTTGGAAAAGAAAGTAAGAGAACATTATCAACTTGGGACAGATTCTTCGGAAAAAGATGAGAAAGAAGTGAAAAAGGAAAAAGAACAAAAAGGGAAAAGTGACGATCTTGCATTAAAAGGTGATGAAAAATAATGATAGTCACTAAAATAGAGCCATGTACAAAAACGAAGTTTAAAATTTATATAGATGAGACATTTAAGTTTGTACTTTATAAAGGAGAGGTTTCCCGTTTCGGAATTCGGATCGGGGAAGAAATCCCGCCGGAAACAGAAGAAAAGATCCGAACGGAAGTGCTTTTGAAGAGGGCGAAGCTTAGGGCGATGCATCTTCTCGAGGATATGGACCGAACAGAGTCTGCCCTTCGCGAAAAACTTCGTCAGGGTCTGTATCCGTCTGACGTGACAGAGGCGGCGATTGAATATGTAAAGTCATTCGGTTATCTTGATGATGTCCGGTATGCGGAAAACTTCGTGAGGAGCAGGCAGAATGTGAAGAGTAAAAAAGAAATCGGCACGGCGCTGCTGCAGAAAGGGATTTCGTCGGAAATAGCAAAGCGCGCTATGGAAATCTGCTATGAAGAAATGGGAGAAGAAGAGGCAATCCGCAAAATTTTAAGAAAAAAAAAGTTTGATCCGAATAAGGCGGAAGAAGCTCAAATGCAGAAATATACGGCTATCTGGGGCGCAAAGGATTTCGTTATGATACAGTCCGTCAAGTGATACAAAATTATAATGACGATGCTTGACATTGTTGTGAAAACAGTATAAAATTTAACTGTTGTATTTAAGTAATATGTACAATGAAAATTTAATAAGGAGGTGCTCCTGTGCAAGTAGATTTAGTGATCGCTATTATACTTGCTGCGGCACTCGCTTTGATAGTTGGGATGGTTTCTCGATTTCTCACAATTTCCGGTTTGAAAAAAAATGCAGAAAGTAAAATCGGAAATGCAGAGGCAAAAGCAAGAGAAATCATCGATGATGCTGTGAAAACTGCTGAAACAACGAAAAAGGAAGCTCTTCTCGAAGTGAAAGAAGAATCGATCAAGACAAAGAATGATCTTGAGAAGGAGACAAAAGAAAGAAGAGCGGAATTGCAGCGCTATGAAAAAGAAGTGCTGGCAAAAGAAGAGGCAAGTTGATAAGCGTTTCTGATGTGTTAGAACATCGGGAGTCGAAGCTTACGGCGAAAGAAGACCAGCTTCGTCAGCGGGAAGCCAAGGTAGAAGAGCTGAATCAGAAACGTGTGCAGGAACTAGAACGAATCTCAGGACTTACCTCCGAACAGGCAAAAGAATATCTGTTGAAAACTGTTGAAGAAGATGTTAAGCATGACACCGCAAAAATGGTCAGAGAATTGGAAACACAGGCGAAAGAAGAAGCAGACAAGAAAGCAAAAGAATATGTTGTCAATGCAATTCAGAGATGTGCGGCAGACCATGTTGCGGAAACGACAATTTCCGTTGTGCAGCTTCCGAGCGATGAAATGAAAGGTCGTATTATCGGTCGTGAAGGAAGAAATATCCGAACACTTGAAACATTGACCGGTGTGGAACTGATTATTGATGATACACCGGAAGCGGTTGTTTTATCGGGATTTGATCCCATCCGCCGTGAAGTTGCAAGAATTGCACTTGAACGTTTGATCGTAGACGGACGTATTCATCCGGCGAGAATTGAAGAATGGTAGAAAAAGCGCAGAAAGAAGTCGATACAATGATCAGAGAAGAAGGAGAAGCGGCAGCGTTAGAAGTAGGCGTGCCGGGAATTCATCCGGAGTTGATCAGACTTCTCGGTCGTATGAAGTTTAGAACAAGCTATGGACAGATGCGTTGAAGCATTCGATTGAAGTGGCTCAGTTGTCGGGACTTCTTGCGGGCGAAATCGGTATAGATGTCAGAATGGCGAAACGTGCCGGACTTCTGCATGATATAGGAAAATCTATCGACCATGATGTAGAAGGGTCACATATTCAAATCGGTGTGGATCTTTGTAGGAAATATAAAGAATCCTCAACCGTAATTAACGCGGTGGAATCGCATCACGGAGATGTTGAGCCGCAGACATTGATCGCATGTGTAGTGCAGGCAGCCGATACGATTTCGGCAGCAAGACCGGGTGCAAGACGCGAGACGATCGAAACATACACCAACAGATTGAAACAGTTAGAAGAGATTACCAACCAGTTTAAAGGGGTGGATAAATCTTTTGCCATTCAGGCGGGCAGAGAGATTCGAGTTATGGTAGTTCCAGAGCAGGTATCTGATGATGATATGGTGCTTATGGCAAGGGATATTGCAAAACAAATTGAATTTGAACTTGAGTATCCCGGACAGATTAAAGTCAATGTAATCCGTGAATCACGGGCAACAGATTATGCGAAATAGCAATGAATCATAACAGCAGACGAAAGGAACCAGCCTTGTCGAAAGACGAAGGCTTTCTTTATTA
>ENA-OUNI01001293-OUNI01001293.1-human-gut-metagenome-genome-assembly--contig:-NODE-1293-length-10062-cov-1.966482_pt1 | contig 10062 bp, 14 predicted proteins | sample MGYA00242499_ERZ504580 | MGnify/ENA primary metagenome ERZ504580 (study PRJEB26092, sample SAMD00036315) | human gut metagenome | host: Homo sapiens | study: EMG produced TPA metagenomics assembly of... | reverse complement strand
AAAACGTAATCAGGTACTTTTTGTTATCAATCAAGACCAGTATCGTGCCAAAGCCGATAAGGTACGTGCGCAGTTGAAGAAAGATGAGGCTCAGGCCCGTAAGGCTGAACGTGACTGGAACGTATCCGGCCGTTGTATCAGCAGAATGCTGCCAGCCAGCTTGACCTTGATAATGCTGTAGCTGCATACGAAACGGCTGTGGCCAGTGTTGGTATGAGCCGTGCTGATCTGGATCAGGCAGAACTTGAATTGGGATATACGATTGTTCGTTCTCCTATTTCCGGTCAGATAAGTGAAAGACACGTCGATTTGGGAACTTTAGTAGGCGGAAGCGGTAAATCGTTGCTTGCTACTATCGTGAAAAGTGATACAGTGCTTGTCGATTTCAGTATGACGGCACTCGATTATCTGAAAAGTAAGGAGCGTAATGTTACATTGGGACAGAAAGATTCTACTCGCTCATGGCAGCCTACTGTTACTATTACTTTGCCCGACAACAGTGTATACGAACAGAAAGGTGTAGTAGATTTTGCGGAGCCTCAGGTTAATCCGAAAACCGGAACATTCTCCGTACGTGCAGAAATGGCAAATCCTGAGCATGTTCTTTTGCCGGGACAGTTTACCAAGGTAAAACTTTTGCTTGATGTACGTGAAAATGCTACCGTTGTTCCACAAAAATCATTGATTATAGAAAAGGGTGGAGCCTATGTTTTCGTAATGCGCCGTGACTCTACTGTAGAAAAGCGTTTTATTGAACTTGGACCTGAATTCCAGAATAATATGGTAGTAGAAAGAGGACTAGCACCAGGAGAAATGATTGTAACTGAAGGTTACCACAAACTGACTCCGGGACTGAAAGTCCGTGTAGGTGAGGCTCCGAAGGCAGAGTCGGAAGAGCAGAAAGAGGATTAACCATATTAACCCATTAAACTTTACGATTCATGAAAGTGAGTTTCTTTATCGACAGACCGGTTTTTTCGGCTGTCATCTCTATATTAATAGTTATTGTGGGTATTATCGGACTGCAAATGTTGCCGATAGACCAGTACCCTCAAATCACTCCTCCGGTAGTGAAGATCAGTGCATCTTATCCGGGTGCAAGTGCCGTGACTGTATCGCAGGCTGTTGCTACACCGATAGAGCAGGAACTTAACGGTACTCCTGGTATGCTTTATATGGAGTCGAACAGCTCCAACTCAGGAGGTTTCTCGGCAACTGTGACATTCGATATTTCAGCAGATCCTGATTTGGCTGCGGTAGAAATACAGAACCGTATCAAGCTGCGGAATCGAGTCTTCCTGCCGAAGTTATCCAAAACGGTATTTCGGTGGAAAAACAGGCAGCCAGCCAGTTGATGACCATCTGTCTTCGTTCGGATGATCCGAAGTTTGACGAAATTTATTTGAGTAACTTTGCGACAATCAATGTGCTTGACTTGCTTCGTCGTGTGCCTGGAGTAGGACGTGTATCAAATATCGGTAGCCGCTATTACGCGATGCAGATATGGGTAGATCCGGCCAAACTGGCTAATTTCGGACTGACTGTACAGGATGTTCAGAATGCTTTAAAAGACCAGAACCGTGAGTCGGCAGCTGGTGTGCTGGGACAGCAGCCGGTCAGCGGATTGGATATTACCATTCCTATCACGGCTCAGGGCCGTCTTTCTACGGTTAGCCAGTTCGAAGAATCGTGCTTCGTGCCAATGCCGACGGTTCGCTTATCCGTATGCGTGATGTTGCACGCGTTTCACTCGAAGCTTCCTCGTATACTACGGAGAGTGGTATAAACGGAGGTAATGCGGCTGTATTAGGTATTTACATGTTGCCTGGTGCAAACGCAATGGATGTAGCAGAAAAAGTAAAGGAAACGATGGAGGAAATCAGTAAGAATTTCCCCGAAGGATTGCAGTATGAGATACCGTTTGATATAACGACATATATTTCAGAATCTATTCATGAGGTATATAAAACCTTGTTCGAGGCATTGGTTCTGGTTATTATCGTGGTATTCCTTTCTCTGCAAAGCTGGCGTGCAACGGTTATCCCGATTGTGGCTGTGCCCATCTCCTTGATCGGAACATTCGGCTTCATGCTTATATTCGGCTTCTCGCTCAATATGCTTACTTTGCTGGGATTGATTCTTGCCATCGGTATTGTGGTGGATGATGCCATTGTGGTAGTAGAAAATGTTGAACGTATCATGGAAGAAGAAAAGCTCAGTCCATATGAAGCTACTAAGAAAGCTATGGACGGACTGACAGGTGCTTTGATTGCAACTTCAATGGTTCTTGCAGCAGTATTCGTTCCGGTAAGTTTCCTGTCGGGTATTACAGGCCAGCTGTATCGCCAGTTCAGTGTGACTATTGCCGTATCTGTAATCCTTTCTACTGTTGTAGCATTGACTTTGAGCCCGGTAATGTGTTCGCTCATTTTGAAGCCAACCGATCCTAATAAGCCGAAAAATCGTGTGTTTACATTCATCAATAAATGGCTTGCTATTGGAAATACTAAATATGTAGCAGGTATAAAGCGAGTTGTCAAACATCCGCGTCGGGTGATAGTCGGTTTCGGTATCGTAATTATATGTATATTTATGTTCCACCGTCTGGTTCCTACCAGCTTCCTTCCTACTGAAGATCAGGATTCTTTACCGTAGAGCTTGAACTACCGGAAGGTACTACACTGGAAAGAACCCGTGAGGTAACCGACAGAGCTGTAGCTTTCCTGATGAAAGATCCGTCTGTAGAATATGTTCAGAACGTTACCGGTAGCAGTCCGCGTGTAGGAACCAGTCAGGCCCGCAGTCAGCTTACCGTGATACTGAAAGAATGGAAACAGCGAGATGATACAACTATCGGACAAATCATGCAGGATGTTCAGGATGAACTGAAGCAATATCCTGAGTGCAAAGTCTATTTGTCTACTCCTCCTGTTATTCCGGGATTGGGTACTTCAGGTGGTTTTGAAATGCAGCTTGAGGCTCGTGGAGATGCAACTTATGATGATCTGGTTCGTGCTACCGATACATTGATGTATTATGCTTCGCAACGTAAGGAGTTTGCAGGACTTCTACTTCGTTGCAGGCTGAAATACCTCAGTTGTATTTCGATGTTGACCGTGATAAAGTCAAATTGTCGGGAGTGCCGATGGCAGATGTCTTCTCTACCATGAAAGCATATACAGGTTCGGTATATGTGAACGATTTTAATATGTTCAACCGTATTTATCGTGTATATATTCAGGCTGAGGCCCCTTATCGTGAGCACCGTGACAATATCGGCTTGTATTTCGTGAGAGGAAGTGACGGCGATATGATTCCGCTGACTTCACTGGTACAACCGATTATACGACTGGTCCGGGTAGTATTAAGCGATTCAATATGTTTAATACTTCCATTATTCGCGGTACGGCAGCCAATGGCGCCAGCTCCGGACAGGTAATGGAGATTCTGGAACAGATTGCACGCGAAAAACTTCCAAGTAACATCGGTGTAGAGTGGAGTGGACTTTCTTATCAGGAAAAGCAGGCGGGAGGTCAGACTGGAGCCATTATCGCATTGGTATTCTTGTTTGTATTTTTGTTCCTTGCTGCACTGTATGAAAGTTGGAGTATTCCTATTGCCGTGCTTATTTCACTTCCGGTAGCTGTGCTTGGAGCGTATGCCGGCGTAGCTTTATGTGGATTGGAAAATGATACCTATTTCCAGATTGGTTTGGTTATGTTGATTGGTCTGGCAGCCAAGAATGCCATTTTGATTGTTGAGTTTGCCAAAGAGGAAGTAGATAATGGAAAAGACCTGGTGGAAGCAGCTTTGCATGCAGCTCATCTTCGTTTCCGTCCTATCCTGATGACATCACTGGCTTTCATTCTGGGTATGGTTCCTATGGTTATTGCAACCGGACCGGGTTCGGCCAGCCGTCAAGCTATCGGAACGGGTGTATTCTTTGGTATGATTGTCGCCGTGACGGTAGGTATTTTGCTTGTGCCTTTCTTCTTTGTGATGATTTATAAGGCGAAAAACAAGCTGAAAACAAAAAAAGCTAATTAACAAAACCTGAAACGTATGAAACGAACGAAATATACTTATCGCTTTTTATACATGCTGACAACTCTGTTGTTTTTGGGCAGTTGTCAGTTGGGCAAACATTATACTCGTCCGAAACTGGACTTGCCCGAAACGCTCGACAGCATGAGTGTAGACACTGTTTCCATCGGAGATTATCCGTGGGAACAGCTCTACACCGATACGACCTTGCAAGGATTGATACGTAAGACCTTGTCGTATAATAAAGATATGCTGATAGCCGCAGCGCGCGTTAAGGAGTTGGCTGCAATGAAACGCATTGATTATGCAAATATGTTCCCGGCAGTCGGTGCAAAGGTGTATGCTGAGAAGGAAGCGGAGAATTATGGAGGCAATCATTATAAGTCCGATTATGAGATTGATGCCAAGGCTTCTGTTTCGTGGGAGCTTGATTTATGGGGAAATCTTCGTTGGGCACGCGATAAGAGTCTTGCCGAATTTATGGGATCTGTCGAGAATCAGCGTGCGCTTCGTATGAGTCTGGTTGCACAGGTTGCTCAGGCTTACTTTGAACTGGTTGCGTTGGATAATGAATTGTCTATCGTGCAAAAGACAGTAGATGCCCGTCGGGAAAGTTTGCATTTGGCGCGCGTGCGTTACGAAGGTGGACTGACTTCTGAAACTGCTTTTCGTCAGGCGCAGGTGGAGTTGGCACGAACAGCAACATTGGTTCCTGACCTGGAGCGTAAGATTTCTCTGAAAGAAAATGAAATCGCATTTTTAAGTGGCGAATATCCACATCATATCAAACGTTCGGTGTTGCCCGAAGATGTTATGCTTTCTGCCAGTTTACCCGTAGGTTTGCCTTCAGCATTGCTGGAACGTCGGCCGGATATCCGTCAGGCAGAGCAGGCTGTCATTGCTGCAAATGCTGCAGTAGGAGTGGCTTTTACCAATTGTTCCCTCGCATAACGTTGACTGCTACTTATGGCAGCGAGAGTGCTGCATTGAGTGATGTACTGAAATCGCCTTACCATTTGTTGAGTGCTAACATTCTGCAACCGATTTTTGCTATGGGAAAGAATCGTGCGATGCTGAAAGCAAAGAAGGCAGCTTGCGAACAAGCAGCTTATGCATACGAAAAAGCTGTACTGAATGCCTTTAAAGATGCTTATAATGCCATAGCCGAATTTAATAAGATAAAGGAAATCTATGAAACTCGTCTGCGTCTTGAACAGGCATCGAAAAGTACTCTTGACCTTGCACAGCTTCAATATCTGAACGGAGTTATCGGTTATATGGATTTGCTGGATGCACAACGTGGATATCTGGACGCTCAGATAGGTTTGAGTAATGCCGTACGCGACAAGCAGATTAGTATGGTAAATCTTTATAAAGCACTTGGAGGAGGCTGGCAAGAATAACCTGTATGACTTGTTTTTTACAGTCGGGAGATAAGTTTTTAAAAAAGATGTAGATTATTTTAAGAAACATATTCGAAATATGCCAATAAATCTTTATCTTTGCATCCCGAATTGTGATGTACCCTAATGTGTAGTTTAGTGAAACAGGTAAAGAAAAAAGGTTTTACTCCGGATTCGAGATTGCAGAATTTGATTCAGGCAGTGGTGGAAAACAGAGGTCTTTTCGGGATTTCGTTTTCTCGAAGCTTTCCTTTTTTCTGAATAATGCTACATTAGGCATTACTCATTCTGATTTTTTCTTTTGTAAGATTTTAAGCAAATGCGTTAATAATAAAAATACCTGGAATTACTTTTCAGTAAGTTCAGGTATTTTTGTATATATAGAGTAGCCAACTAAACGATACGAAATAATATGGAACCGCTAAAGCATGAATGTGGAGTAGCGATGATTCGCTTGCTGAAACCACTAGAGTATTATCAGGAAAAGTATGGCACGTGGATGTACGGGCTTAATAAGTTGTATTTGCTGATGGAAAAACAGCATAATCGCGGTCAGGAAGCTGCGGGACTTGCGTGTGTAAAACTTCAGGCTGATCCGGGAGAGGAATATATGTTCCGCGAAAGAGGATTGGGAGCTGGAGCCATTACTGAAATATTCGGAACGGTACACAGCTATTTCAAAGATCTTACAGCCGAACAGCTTCGTGATGCTGAATATGCGAAAAAGTGCTTACCCTTTGCCGGAGAGCTCTATATGGGACACTTACGTTATTCTACAACAGGAAAGAGTGGTATTTCGTATGTGCATCCTTTTCTGCGTCGCAATAACTGGCGTGCCAAGAATCTTGCTTTGTGCGGAAACTTCAATCTGACAAATGTGGATGAAATATTCGCCGACATTACTGCCTTCGGACAGCATCCTCGTAAATATGCCGATACATATATTATGTTGGAACAGGTGGGACATCGCCTGGACCGTGAAGTGGAGCGTCTTTACAATGAGTGTAAGGCTGAAGGCTGGAGGGTATGGATATTACACATGCTATTGAAGACCGTATTGATTTGACTAACGTATTGAAGACATCCAGTCCGAAGTGGGATGGAGGTTATGTGATATGTGGGCTGACTGGTAGCGGTGAAAGTTTTGCTGTACGTGACCCATGGGGTATCCGTCCGGGATTCTGGTATATGGATGAAGAAATCATGGTGCTGGCATCCGAACGTCCGGTTATACAGACAGCATTGAATGTACCGGCTGACAGTATTCATGAGTTATTGCCCGGACAAGCTATTCTGGTAAACAAAAAGGGAGAAATGCGTCTGGCGCAAATCAATGAGCCGAAAGAAAAGGAATGGCTTGTTCGTTCGAACGGATTTATTTCAGTCGAGGAAGTGATATCGATATTTACCGCGAACGTAAGCTGTTGGGTAAGAAACTGGTTAATCCGATACTGAAGGCAATAGATTACGATGTAGTACATACTGTATTCTCTTTCATACCGAATACAGCAGAAGTTGCCTTTTATGGAATGCTGGAAGGTTTCGATAACTATCTGAATGAACTGAAAGTGCAGCGTATTGAGGCCCTGGGACACAAGCCGAGTCATACAGAATTGGAGCAGATTCTGTCACAGCGTATACGTAGTGAGAAAGTTGCAATCAAGGATATCAAATTGCGTACTTTCATTGCTGAAGGAAATACACGTAATGACCTTGCTACACATGTGTACGACATAACTTATGGCAGCTTGATTCCTTATGAAGACAATCTGGTTATTATAGACGACAGTATCGTACGTGGTACTACCTTGAAACAGAGTATTATCAGCATACTCGACCGTCTTCATCCGAAGAAAATTGTGATTGTATCTTCTTCTCCACAGGTGCGCTATCCTGATTATTACGGTATTGATATGGCAAGTATGGAACAGTTCATTGCTTTCAAGGCCGCGATAGCATTGCTTGAAGAGAGAGGAATGCAGCATGTGATAGAAGAAGCATACCGTAAATCGAAAGCACAGCTTGGACTTCCGAAGGAAGAGATGGTGAATTACGTGAAAGAAATTTATGCTCCATTCACCGACGAAGAAATTTCTGCCAAGATGGTACAATTGCTGACTCCGGCTGGTACACAGGCAAAGGTTGAAATCGTATATCAGACACTTGATGGATTGCACGAGGCATGTCCGGCACATTTAGGTGACTGGTACTTCAGCGGTGATTATCCGACACCGGGTGGAGTGAAACTCGTCAATCAGGCCTTTATCAATTACGTAGAAGAGATTTATCAGTCTGAAACGTTACAGAACGAAGTCGCTAGCAGTTTTGGTGCCTTTATATAAAGAAGAAAAACAATATTAAAGAAAACGATATAGATAGAAAATGAGAAATGTTACATTAATCCTCGACGACGGGAGCCGCTTTCATGGCAAGTCGTTCGGTTATGAGAAGCCGGTAGCCGGTGAAGTTGTGTTCAACACCGCAATGACCGGTTATCCGGAAAGCTTGACCGATCCTTCGTATGCAGGTCAGTTAATGACGCTGACTTATCCGCTGGTGGGCAATTATGGAGTTCCTCCTTTCACAATCGAAGCAAACGGTCTGCCTACTTTTATGGAGAGTGAAAAGATTCATGCCGAAGCGATTATTGTAAGCGACTACAGTGAAAAGTATTCTCACTGGAATGCGGTAGAGAGCTTGGGTGACTGGTTAAAGCGTGAACAGATTCCTGGTATTACAGGTATTGATACACGTGAGCTGACCAAGGTATTGCGTGAACATGGTGTGATGATGGGAAAAATCGTTTTCGATGATGAACCAGACAATGTTCCTGAAGCAACTTATGCGGGAGTAAATTACGTAGATAAGGTGTCATGCAAGGAAGTAATCCGTTACAACGAAGGTGAAGGCAAGAAGAAAGTCGTTCTTGTGGACTGTGGCGTGAAATCGAATATCATCCGCTGTTTGCTGAAACGTGATGTAGAGATTATCCGCGTACCTTGGAACTACGATTTCAATTCGCTTGAGTTCGACGGGCTGTTCATTTCAAATGGACCGGGTGACCCTGATACTTGTGATGCTGCTGTACAGAACATTCGTAAAGCTATGCAAAATGAAAAGCTGCCTATTTTCGGAATCTGTATGGGTAACCAGTTGCTTTCGAAAGCAGGAGGAGCAAAAATTTACAAATTGAAATACGGTCACCGCAGCCATAACCAGCCGGTTCGCATGGTAGGAACAGAAAAGTGTTTCATTACTTCACAGAACCACGGTTATGCCGTAGACAATAATACATTAGGAGCCGACTGGGAACCTTTGTTTATCAATATGAATGATGGTTCTAACGAAGGAATCCGCCACAAGAAGAACCCTTGGTTCTCTGCACAGTTCCACCCGGAAGCTGCCAGCGGTCCTACTGATACAGAGTTCCTGTTCGACGAGTTTGTAAAGTTGCTGTAATCCATTAAAAACAAAAGAAAACAATGAAAGAAAATATAAAGAAAGTATTATTGTTAGGTTCCGGAGCTTTGAAAATCGGTGAAGCTGGTGAGTTCGACTATTCAGGTTCGCAGGCACTTAAGGCGTTGAAGGAAGAAGGTATCGAAACTATCCTGATAAATCCGAACATTGCTACCGTACAAACTTCGGAAGGTGTGGCAGACAAAATCTATTTCTTGCCTGTTACTCCGTATTTCGTAGAGAAAGTTATTGCCAAAGAACGTCCGGATGGCGTATTATTGTCATTCGGTGGCCAGACAGCCTTGAACTGCGGTGTTGCTCTTTACAAGGCAGGAATATTCGAGAAATACAATGCACGTGTACTCGGTACTCCGGTACAGGCTATCATGGATACAGAAGACCGTGAACTGTTCGTTCAGAAGCTGGATGAAATCAATGTAAAGACCATCAAGAGTGAAGCTGTTGAAAACATCGAAGACGCTCGCCGTGCTGCCAAGGAACTGGGTTATCCGGTTATCATCCGTGCGGCATATGCACTGGGAGGTCTGGGATCTGGTTTTTGTGATAACGAAGAAGAACTGAACGTACTGGCTGAAAAGGCATTCTCTTTCTCTCCGCAGGTTTTGGTAGAAAAGAGCTTGAAAGGTTGGAAGGAAGTAGAATACGAAGTAGTGCGCGACCGTTTCGACAACTGTATTACGGTATGTAACATGGAAAACTTCGACCGCTGGGTATTCATACCGGTGAGTCTATCGTAATAGCTCCTTCACAGACACTGACAAACAGTGAATATCACAAACTTCGTGAACTAGCAATCCGTATTATCCGTCACATCGGTATCGTAGGAGAATGTAACGTACAGTATGCGTTCGACCCCGAATCGGAAGACTATCGTGTAATCGAAGTAAACGCTCGTCTGAGCCGTTCTTCAGCTTTGGCTTCTAAAGCAACCGGTTATCCGTTGGCTTTCGTTGCTGCCAAGTTGGGTCTGGGTTACGGTTTGTTCGATTTGAAGAACTCGGTTACTAAAACAACTTCTGCATTCTTCGAACCGGCACTGGACTATGTAGTATGTAAAATCCCTCGCTGGGACTTAGGTAAGTTCCACGGAGTAGACCGTGAGCTGGCTCAAGCATGAAGTCTGTCGGCGAAGTGA
>ENA-OUNI01001291-OUNI01001291.1-human-gut-metagenome-genome-assembly--contig:-NODE-1291-length-10078-cov-8.731183_pt1 | contig 10078 bp, 7 predicted proteins | sample MGYA00242499_ERZ504580 | MGnify/ENA primary metagenome ERZ504580 (study PRJEB26092, sample SAMD00036315) | human gut metagenome | host: Homo sapiens | study: EMG produced TPA metagenomics assembly of... | reverse complement strand
AGGGATGGCCGGTGTTGTGGAACGCCCTCGCCACTTGCGGCAGCGCGTCCTTGTAGAACGGCAGCAGGTGCCGACGTTGATGTAGTCGCGCCGCTGATCGTGGCGGTGTCGATGATGTCGTCCGGCAGGAAGCTCATGGCCGCCGCGCCGCCGGCGGCGAGCTGCGCGTTGGCGACAAGGTTGATGGTGACGAAATTGGTGAAGGACTGCGCCAGCGGCGTAGTCTCGCGTACCGTGCGCACCGCGTCCGCTATCTGCTCGCGCAGTGATGGCTGTGTTTGCGGCGATATCCGCGTGTTCGGCGATTCCTCGCTCATAATCATTGCTCCCTACGATGGTCTTGACCAACAGGTTCAAAGGGTCAGGCGTGTGGCCTTTCTCAACTCGCGTACTGCTGCGGGTCCCCCTGCATTGTGCCCTTCAACGCTATGGCCCAATATGGACATTGTGTCTTGCGTTTCTTGAAGGTACGTGGTAATGGCGCCGCTTCGTTGCCGGCATGCGTTGCGTTGCGATTTTTCCGGCCCTGTATGGGGGATACAGGATTGGCGATGGCGACACGCCGTTTTTGTTAATGGTATTTACATGAAATACAGGTAATGAGATATCATTCTTATGATCACCGTGTGGATACCGCATTGGTGCGTATACACTAACAGCAACAGAGCGGCGCGGCAGGCGCTCGTGGATTCAATGAAGAAGGAACGTTTATGGCAGTTCGCAGATTGGTGGCCGCATCGTGGCTTTCGCCGCCACAGTGGCCTTGTCAATACCGTTAGGGTTGTTAACAAATTCAGCGTGGGCGGTCGAGGACGCCACCCGATCCGACTCCACCACGCAGATGAGCTCCACGCCGGAGGTGGTCTACTCCAGCGCCGTGGATTCCAAGCAGAATCGCACCTCGGATTTCGACGCCAACTGGAAGTTCATGCTGTCCGATTCCGTGCAGGCGCAGGACCCGACGTTCGACGATTCGGCCTGGCAGCAGGTCGACCTGCCGCATGACTACAGCATCACGCAGAAGTACTCGCAGAGTAATGAGGCCGAAAGCGCGTACCTCCCCGGCGGCACCGGCTGGTACCGCAAGTCCTTCACCATCGACCGGGACCTCGCCGGCAAGCGCATCGCCATCAACTTCGACGGCGTGTACATGAACGCCACCGTCTGGTTCAACGGCGTCAAGCTCGGCACCCATCCGTACGGCTACTCGCCGTTCTCCTTCGACCTGACCGGCAACGCCAAGTTCGGTGGGGAGAACACCATCGTCGTCAAGGTCGAGAACAGGCTGCCGTCCAGCCGCTGGTACTCCGGCTCCGGCATCTACCGCGACGTCACCCTCACCGTCACCGACGGCGTGCACGTCGGCAATAACGGCGTGGCCATCAAGACCCCGAGCCTCGCCACCCAAAACGGCGGCGACGTGACGATGAACCTCACCACCAAGGTCGCCAACGACACCAAGGCCGCGGCGAACATCACCCTCAAGCAGACCGTGTTCCCCAAGGGAGGCAAGACCGACGCCGCCATCGGCACCGTCACCACCGCATCCAAGTCCATCGCGGCCGGTGCCAGCGCGGACGTGACCTCCACGATCACCGCCGCCTCGCCCAAGCTGTGGAGCATCAAGAACCCGAACCTGTACACCGTGCGCACCGAAGTGCTCAACGGCGGCAAGGTGCTCGACACTTACGACACCGAATATGGCTTCCGCTGGACCGGCTTCGATGCGACCAGCGGTTTCTCGCTCAACGGCGAGAAAGTCAAGCTCAAGGGCGTCTCAATGCATCATGACCAGGGATCGCTCGGTGCGGTCGCCAACCGCCGCGCCATCGAGCGCCAGGTCGAGATTCTCCAGAAGATGGGCGTCAACTCGATCCGCACCACGCACAACCCCGCAGCCAAGGCGCTGATTGACGTCTGCAACGAGAAGGGCGTCCTCGTGGTCGAAGAGGTCTTCGACATGTGGAACCGGTCGAAGAACGGCAACACCGAGGATTACGGCAAGTGGTTCGGCCAGGCCATCGCCGGTGACAACGCCGTCCTGGGTGGCGACAAGGACGAGACCTGGGCCAAGTTCGACCTGACCAGCACCATCAACCGCGACAGGAACGCCCCGTCCGTCATCATGTGGTCGCTCGGCAACGAGATGATGGAAGGCATCAGCGGCAGCGTCTCGGACTTCCCGGCTACCTCCGCCAAGCTGGTCGCATGGACGAAGGCCGCGGACAGCACCCGCCCGATGACCCACGGCGACAACAAGATAAAGGCCAACTGGAACGAGTCGAACACGATGGGCGACAACCTGACCGCCAACGGCGGCGTGGTCGGCACCAACTACTCCAACGGCGCGAACTACGACAAGATCCGCACGACCCACCCCTCATGGGCCATCTACGGTTCCGAGACGGCGTCCGCCATCAACAGCCGAGGCATCTACAACCGCACCACCGGCGGCGCCCAGTCAAGCGACAAGCAGCTGACCAGCTATGACAATTCCGCAGTCGGCTGGGGCGCGTCGCCAGCTCCGCCTGGTACGACGTGGTCCAGCGCGATTTCGTCGCCGGCACATACGTGTGGACTGGCTTCGACTACCTCGGCGAACCCACCCCGTGGAACGCACCGGCTCCGGCGCCGTGGGCTCCTGGCCGTCGCCGAAGAACTCGTACTTCGGCATCGTCGACACCGCAGGCTTCCCGAAGGACACCTATTACTTCTATCAGAGCCAGTGGAACGACGACGTGCACACGCTGCACATCCTCCCCGCATGGAACGAGAACGTCGTCGCCAAGGACTCCGGCAACAACGTGCCGGTCGTCGTCTACACCGACGCGGCCAAGGTCAAGCTGTACTTCACACCGAAGGGCAGCACCGAAAAGCGACTGATCGGAGAGAAGTCCTTCACCAAGAAGACCACCGCGGCCGGATACACCTATCAGGTCTACGAGGCGCCGACAAGAACTCCACCGCCCACAAGAACATGTACCTGACCTGGAACGTGCCGTGGGCCGAGGGCACCATCTCCGCCGAAGCATACGACGAGAACAACAAGCTGATCCCCGAGGGGTCCACCGAGGCAACGCGTCGGTGACCACCACCGGCGAGGCCGCGAAGCTTAAAGCCGATGCCGACCGCAAGACGATCACCGCGGACGGCAAGGACCTGTCGTACATCGAGGTCGACGTGACCGACGCCAACGGCCATATCGTCCCCGATGCCGCCAACCGCGTCACCTTCGACGTCAAGGGCGCCGGCAAACTGGTCGGCGTCGACAACGGCAGCTCGCCGGATCACGACTCCTATCAGCCGACAACCGCAAGGCGTTCAGCGGCAAGGTGCTCGCCATCGTCCAGTCCACCAAGGAGGCGGGCGAGATCACCGTCACCGCCAAGGCCGACGGTCTGCAATCATCCACAGTGAAGATCGCCACCACCGCCGTTCCCGGCACCAGCACCGAGAAGACGGTCCGCAGCTTCTACTACTCGCGCAACTACTACGTCAAGACCGGCAACAAGCCGATTCTGCCGAGTGATGTCGAGGTGCGCTACTCCGACGGCACGTCGGATCGTCAGAACGTCACATGGGACGCAGTCAGCGACGACCAGATCGCCAAGGCCGGTTCGTTCAGCGTGGCCGGCACGGTCGCCGGGCAGAAGATCTCCGTGCGCGTGACGATGATCGACGAGATCGGTGCGCTGCTCAACTATTCGGCCAGCACACCGGTCGGCACGCCCGCCGTGCTGCCTGGCTCGCGTCCGGCCGTGCTGCCCGACGGCACCGTGACCAGCGCGAACTTCGCCGTCGACTGGACCAAGCCCGCCGACACCGTGTACGACACGGCCGGCACCGTCAAGGTCCCCGGCACCGCCACCGTCTTCGGCAAGGAGTTCAAGGTCACCGCGACGATCCGCGTGCAGCGGTCGCAGGTCACCATCGGCAGCAGCGTCTCCGGCAATGCGCTGCGCCTGACTCAGAACATCCCCGCCGACAAGCAGTCCGACACGCTGAACGCCATCAAGGACGGCTCCACGACCGTCGACGCCAATACCGGCGGCGGCGCGAACCCGTCAGCATGGACCAACTGGGCGTACTCGAAGGCCGGCCACAACACCGCCGAGATCACCTTCGAGTACGCGACCGAGCAGCAGCTCGGCCAGATTGTCATGTACTTCTTCCGCGACAGCAACGCGGTGAGGTTCCCCGACGCCGGCAAGACGAAGATCCAGATCTCCGCGGACGGCAAGAACTGGACGGATCTCGCTGCCACGGAGACCATCGCGGCCCAGGAGTCGTCCGACCGAGTCAAGCCGTACACCTATGACTTCGCTCCGGTGGGAGCCACGTTCGTCAAGGTCACGGTCACCAACGCCGACACCACAACCCCCAGCGGCGTGGTCTGCACCGGCCTGACCGAGATCGAGCTGAAGACCGCGACCAGCAAGTTCGTCACGAACACGTCCGCCGCGCTCTCGTCGCTGACGGTGAACGGCACGAAGGTCTCCGACTCCGTGCTCGCCGCCGGCTCCTACAACACGCCCGCGATCATCGCGGACGTCGAAGCCGAGGGCGAAGGCAACGCCAGCGTCACCGTGCTGCCCGCGCACGACAACGTGATCCGCGTGATCACCGAGTCCGAGGACCACGTCACGCGCAAGACCTTCACCATCAACCTGGGCACGGAGCAGGAATTCCCCGCAGACTCCGATGAACGCGACTACCCGGCCGCCGACATGACGGTCACCGTGGGCAGCGAACAGACGTCCGGCACCGCGACCGAAGGCCCGAAGAAATTCGCGGTCGACGGCAACACCAGCACGTACTGGCATTCCAACTGGACGCCCACCACCGTGAACGACCTGTGGATCGCCTTCGAGCTCCAGAAACCCACCAAGCTCGACGCGCTGCGCTACCTGCCGCGCCCCGCGGGCAGCAAGAACGGCTCCGTCACCGAATACAAGGTTCAGGTCAGCGATGACGGCACCAACTGGACCGACGCGGGCTCCGGCACATGGACCACCGATTACGGCTGGAAGCTCGCCAAGTTCAATCAGCCGGTGACCACCAAGCACGTGCGGCTCAAGGCCGTCCACACCTACGCGGATTCCGGCAACGACAAGTTCATGTCCGCCTCCGAAATCCGCCTGCGCAAGGCCGTCGACACCACCGACATCAGCGGCGCGACCGTGACCGTGCCCGCCAAGCTGACCGTCGACCAGGTGGACGCCGACCATCCCGCCACCTTCGCCACGAAGGACGTGACGGTGACGTTGGGCGACGCCACGCTGCGCTACGGCGTGGACTACCTGCTCGACTACGCGGGCAACACCGCCGTCGGCACGGCCACGGTGACCGTGCGCGGCATCGACAAGTACTCCGGCACCGTCGCCAAGACGTTCACCATCGAACTGAAGGACGCCCCGGCGCCGAAACCGGCGCTGACCTCGGTGAGCGTTAAGACCAAGCCTTCCAAGCTGACCTACGTGTCGACGACAAGTTCGACCCGGCAGGACTGGTGCTGCAGCTCAACTATGACGACGACAGCACCGGCACCGTGACCTGGAACACGCAGACGGCCGGCGACTTCACGTTCAAGCCTGCGCTCGACGCGAAGCTCAAGGTCACCGACAAGACCGTCACCGTCACCTACCAGGGCAAGTCCGCGGTCATCGACATCACCGTCTCGCAGCCCGCCCCGACCGTCAGCAAGACGGATCTGGACAAGGCCATCAAGGCGATCGAGGCCAAGAACCCGGATTCGTCCAAGTTCACGGCCGACTCGTGGAAGACCTTCGCGGACGCCATGGCGCATGCCAAGGCCGTCATCGCGGATGATTCCGCCACCCAGCAGGACGTCGATAACGCGCTCAAGGCGCTGACCGACGCCTACGCCGGGCTGACCGAGAAGACGCCTGAACCCGCCCCCGTCAACAAGTCCGAGCTGGACAAGAAGATCAAGGCGATCGAGGCCGAGAAGCTGGACGGGTCGAAGTTCACGGCCGAGTCGTGGAAGGCGTTCGAGACCGCCTGGCGCATGCCAAGGCCGTCATCGCCAGCGATTCCGCCACCCAGCAGGATGTGGACGCGGCCCTTGGCGCCCTGACCTCCGCTCGCGACGGACTGACCGAGAAGGGTGAGGTCAAGCCCGACCCGAAGCCCGAACCGGGCACCGTCGACAAGGCGGCGCTGGATAAGGCGGTCAAGAAGGTCGAGGCCGAGAAGCTGGACGGGTCGAAGTACACGGCCGAGTCGTGGAAGGCGTTCGAGACCGCCCTGGCGCATGCCAAGGCCGTCATCGGCAACGCCAACTCCACGCAGTTCGACATCGACAACGCGCTGTCGATGCTCAACGACGCCCGCGCCGCGCTCAAGGAGAAGCCCGGCCGCATCATCGCCATCATCGATGGCAGCGCACTGAGCAAGACCGGCGCATCCGTCGCCATCATCGCCTCCGTCGCGGCCGCGATGCTGGCGGTCGGTGCCGGCGTCATGGCGTTGCGCCGCAAGCGCTCCTGACCCACACGAGACTCTCGCGAGTCTCCCCCGGTGCCGTCGACGATCATGCCGGCGGGGCACCCGCATATCCGCAGGTTGGATGCTGCCGAACAAGGCGGCGGGCTGTCACCGTCTGCCGTTAGACTCGTGCGAGCATACTAAGTCCCCAAACCGTTCAAACCAGAAGGTGCATTGTGGCTGTTTCTAAACTCGATGAAGTCGTATCCCTCGCCAAGCGGCGCGGATTCGTGTTCCCCGCCGGCGAAATCTATGGCGGCACCCGTTCCGCATGGGATTACGGCCCCCTCGCGTCGCCCTGAAAGACAATATCAAGCGCGAATGGTGGCGCTCCATGGTCGTCACCCGCGGCGACGTGGTGGGCGTGGACACATCCATCATTCTGCCGCCGGCCGTATGGGTCGCTTCGGGTCACGTCTCAGTGTTCAACGATCCGCTGATCGAATGCCTCAAGTGCCACAAGCGCCAGCGTTCCGACAAGCTGGAGGAGTCCTACGCCGAAAAGCACGGCGACAAGCTGCCCGAGAACGGTCTCAAGGACATCGTCTGCCCCGAGTGCGGCACCCGCGGCGAGTGGACCGAACCGCGCGACTTCAACATGATGCTGCGCACCCACCTCGGGCCGGTCGAGGACGAGAACAGCCTGCACTACCTGCGCCCCGAGACCGCGCAGGGCATCTTCGTCGACTTCAAGAACGTGATGACCTCCTCGCGTTCCAAGCCGCCGTTCGGCATCGCCAACATGGGCAAGTCCTTCCGCAACGAGATCACGCCCGGCAACTTCATCTTCCGCACCCGTGAGTTCGAGCAGATGGAGATGGAGTTCTTCGTGGTGCCCGGCACCGACGAGGAATGGCACCAGTACTGGATCGACACCCGCACCCGCTGGTACACCGACCTGGGCATCAACCCCGAGAACCTGCGTCACTACGAGCACCCGAAGGAGAAGCTCTCCCACTACTCGAAGCGCACGGTCGACATCGAATACAAGTTCGGTTTCCAGGGCTCCGACTGGGGTGAGCTCGAAGCATCGCCAACCGCACCGACTACGACCTGAGCGCGCATTCCAAGCACTCCGGCGAGGATCTGAGCTACTTCAACCAGGCCACCGGCGAGAAGTTCGTGCCGTACGTCATCGAGCCGGCCGCCGGCCTGACCCGTTCCCTGATGGCGTTCCTCGTTGACGCCTACGACGTCGACGAGGCGCCGAACACCAAGGGCGGCGTCGACAAGCGCACCGTGCTGCGTCTCGACCCGCGTCTTGCTCCGGTCAAGGCCGCCGTGCTGCCGCTGAGCAAGAAGCCCGAGCTGCAGTCCATCGCCCACGATCTGGCCGCCGACCTGCGTCAGCACGAGTGGATGATCGACTACGACGAGGCCGGTGCCATCGGCCGCCGTTACCGTCGTGAGGACGAGATCGGAACGCCGCTGTGCATCACCGTCGATTTCGACACGATCGACGACCATGCCGTCACCATCCGCGAACGTGACACGATGCAGCAGGAGCGCGTCGCGCTCGACAAGGTCGCCGACTACGTGGCCGCCTGCGTGTCCGAGAAGCGCGTGCGCTACCCCGAGGGCCCCGTCAGCATCACCGGCACCAAGGCCGCCGACGGCGGCACCGATGTCGCCAAGGAGACCGGCGTGGACGAGTCCGCCCCGGTCAAGGTCGCCGAGGCCGGTGGCCTGTACTGATCGATACCCGGCCCGACCACACCGGGCCGGGTGCTGAACATCATTCGGACAGCCCCCTTTTCACCAAGGGGGCTCTTGTACATTCAAGACATGTATGGCATGAGCCGTGCCGATTCGTGGGGGAGAGCCGTGACAGACACCGTTGAACAGACCATCGCCGTCGACGCGCATGAGACCGACGTGCTCGACCCGCGCACCGACGCACCGGCCGGGAAGGAACCGGTCACGATGGCACCAGTCGATCTCGGGCCGATCCACGTGCCGACGCCGGTGGTGCTCTCCCCGATGGCGGGCGTCACGAACTGGCCGTTCCGCGTGCTGTGTGAGGAATACGGCCCGGACGGCCTGTACGTGGCCGAGATGATTACGGCGCGCGCGTTGGTCGCCCGCAATCCGAAGGCGCTGCGCCTGTGCCGGTTCGCGCCGAGCGAGCGCATCCGGTCGCTGCAGCTGTATGGCGTGAACCCGGCCATCGTCGAGCAGGCCGCGCGCATCGTCGTCGATGAGGACATGGCCGACCATGTGGACCTGAACTTCGGCTGCCCGGTTCCCAAGGTCACCCGTCGTGGCGGCGGGTCCGCGCTGCCGTGGAAGACCGACCTGTTCCGCGAGATCATTCAGCGCGTGGTGAAGGTGTGCTCGGCGGCGAACATCCCCGTTACCGCCAAGATCCGCGTCGCATCGATCACAGCCATGAGACGTTCATGGAAGCCGGCCACATCGCGCAGGAGGAGGGGTGCGCGGCCGTCACGCTGCACGCCCGCACCACGGCGGAATACTATGGCGGCCATTCGGACTGGAGCCGCATAGGCGAACTGGTCGGCGCGCTGGACATCCCGGTGTTCGGCAACGGCGACATCTGGGCGCGACGACGCTCTGGAGATGGTCCGCGAGACGGGATGCGCCGGGGTCGCCATCGGGCGCGGATGCCAGGGCCGGCCGTGGCTGTTCGCCGATATCAGGAACGCCTTCGCGGGCAGCGACGAGCGCGTCAACCCTACGCTGGGGGCCGTATGCGACGTGATCATGCGCCACGCCCGGCTGCTCGTCGAGTTCTATGACGGTGACGAGCGCATGGCCGTGCACGACCTGCGCAAGCACATCGCCTGGTATCTCAAGGGATTCCCCGTCGGAGGGACGACGCGCAGGGCGTTCATGGAGTGCGAGAGCCTCGCCGACGTGGAGCGCGAGACCTCGCGTCTCGATCCCGCCATCACCTTCCCCGAACGGGTGAAGGACAAGCCGCGCGGCCGTGTTCGCTTTGCAAAAAAAGTGCATCTGCCGTATGGTTGGCTCGACTCGCGGGTCACCACGCACGAGGAACGAGAGACGCTGTTCGGCGACGATCCGATGGACGCCGGATACTGAGACGGCATCCGGGTCATGGGCCGAATGCGGCCATGGTGTGTCGTTTTGTGCAAATGAGATGGAAAAACGTTGATACACGCCGAGAAAATAGCTTTATAATCAATGGTTCTGCGATAGAGTTATGCGTAACCGTGAGTGACAGGAGACAATGGTGAGCGAGATTGCCCAGACTGACAATTTCAACGACAGGACCAACATCAAAGTCGTCGGTGTCGGTGGAGCCGGCGGTAATGCCGTCAACCGCATGATCGCCGAAGGCCTGCAGAACGTGCAGTTCGTGGCCATCAACACCGATGCCAAGGATTTGCTGCGCTCCGACGCCGATGTGAAGATCTCGTTGAATGACGCTTCAAGCCGTGGATTGGGTGCCGGCGCCGATCCCGAGCGGGGCAGCAAGGCCGCGCAGGATCACCAGTCCGACATCGAGGAGGCGCTCAAGGGCGCCGACATGGTCTTCGTGACCTGTGGCGAGGGCGGCGGCACCGGCACCGGCGCGAGCCCATCGTCG
>ENA-OUNI01001290-OUNI01001290.1-human-gut-metagenome-genome-assembly--contig:-NODE-1290-length-10079-cov-3.241057_pt1 | contig 10079 bp, 8 predicted proteins | sample MGYA00242499_ERZ504580 | MGnify/ENA primary metagenome ERZ504580 (study PRJEB26092, sample SAMD00036315) | human gut metagenome | host: Homo sapiens | study: EMG produced TPA metagenomics assembly of... | reverse complement strand
CCGAGGCTCAGGCCCTGCAGGCCGACATCGCCGCCCAAGCCGAGGCGGCCGCGACCCACGACCAAACCCAACCCGGCCACAGCGCCGACGGCAACATCCTGCTGACCTACGACAAGGACGGCGGCGTCTACGACGAAACCACTCAGGTCGAGGTGAACAAGCTGGATACGCGTACTCACGAATGGGTGGAAGGCGCCAAGCTCGTCATCCTCGAGAAGGAGTCGGGCAAGGAAGTGGCCTCCTGGACTTCGGGCAAGGCCCCCCAGAAGCTGGCGAAGACGCTGAACGTCGGCATCACCTACCTCCTGCGTGAGGTGGAAGCCCCCGGCGAGTACCGCCTGGCCAACGACGTCGAGTTCGTCATCGACAACTACGGCAACGTGACCATCACCAAGGGCACGGAAAATGGCAACGCCGAGCTGTCCGACAACACCATCACTCTGTACGACACCATGATGGATGCCGAAGAAGTCGAGCAGCGCGAGCGCGAAACCACCCGCGAGGTGCCGCTGGGCACGATTCTGGCCCAGACCGGCGATATGCTGCCGATCCTGGGCATCGGCGTCATTGTCCTGGCGAGCCTCATCGCCTTATCGTGGCCGGCGTCGGCGCGTGAGGGAAAGGATGACAAAAACTAAGATGTATCGGGGATCGCAGGCAGTCGTCTGATTGAGATTTCATGAGGGATACGCGCGAGGCTCTTCGGAGCTTCGCGCGTATCTGTGCTAGATAACAAAAGATGAGCCATTAACTAAGGAAAAGACGAACAGAACGATCTATTGACCTCGTGATTGTCATGACTGATGCAGCAGTTAACATATCGGCAGGCTCGTTTGGCGCTTCGGCCCCGGCGGAAGCATCGGATGCATTCGCGTACGACGTTAAGAAGCGCCTCGCGCGATTGCGCATTGTGTCGCGCCTCTGTTCGGTCATAGGTGCCGTGCTCCTGGCGGCGGTTGCCCTGTTGGCTATCAGCGCAACGGTGGCGCCGCGCTTCATGGGGCTGCAATCCTATGCCATCGTGTCGGGGTCTATGGAGCCGTCGTTTCCCGTGGGCAGCCTCGTGTACGCCGAACCCATCGAGCCCGAGGCGTTAGCCCGTGGGTGACGTGGCGGTCTTCTGGCGCAATGACGAAGTCGTCATTCACCGCGTGGAGGAAAACCTTTACGAAGACCGCGAACTGATCACCCGCGGCGACGCCAACGAAGGCATCGATGCGCATCCAGCCCAGTACGAAAATGTGGTCGGTCGCGCCGTGAACCAGATACCGGGCATCGGCTATTTCGTCATGGCGCTGGCGTCGCTGCCGGGAAAGCTCGTCTTAGGGTGGGTCGTCCTCATGGGCGCCGCCTTCTCCATAATCGGCACCGCCATAGCCTCCCTCGCACGCAGTAGCGCAGCGCCCCCGCCAACAAATCTTCGTTATTTTGTACCTAAAAGTCTCGTTTTTATGCTTGTAAAACCTCGTTATTTTGAACATGGCAATCAACCGTCCCTCTTCGGGAGCCGGGATCTGGTGCCCGTCATGCCAAGATTGGGCGTTTGGCACCCCTCTGCCAGAACCGGGGATTTGGTACCCCCGGTTCGGTTCAGGCCCCGAATTATGGCGAATCTCGAGGTTGGTACCCCGATTTCTGCCAACTTCGGCGATTTGGTTCCCCGGCCTCGGAGAAACGCCTGGTCGCGATTTGCCCCGGGCGGCTTTTGCGGGTACCAAACCTCGAGATTCGCCCGACGGAGGGTATCAAACTTGAGATCTCGCCACGAAAAGGTACCAAACTGCGCGATCCTGCCGAGAAAACGGCCTCCGGGGTACCAAACCTCCCAAGTTGCTGAGGCCAGGCAACCAGCTTGGCAAAAAGCCCGCGCTAAACCTCTAATCTTGCAAAAACTGAACATATCATATCTTTCGATCTTGCAAAAACGTAACTTATTGTCTTATACTGCTTTGCAAAAACCGCATTATTGCAGATAGAAGAAGACTTATGTTCAAAAGAAAAGCCTATGAAAAGCTGCTTAGATGGAAGCGCGACTATAGCAACGGGTATGCGGCCTTGTTGGAGGGCCCGCGGCGCGTGGGAAAGAGCACTATCGCCAAGCATTTCGCGGAGGAGGAGTACGATTCCAGCATCATAATCGACTTCGCGAACATCACGAGCGATATGCTGGCTGTGTTCGACGATGTGGCGAATCTAGATCTGTTCTTCCTTCGACTGCAAGCGCAGACCGGTATAACGCTCATACCGGGAAAGTCGGTTATCGTGTTCGATGAGGTGCAGCTTGTGCCGAAGGTTCGACAGGCAATCAAATACTTTGTGGCTGACGGGCGCTATGACTATATTGAAACCGGATCGCTCGTATCCATTAAGAAGAACGTGAAGGGGATTGTCATTCCTTCTGAGGAGCACAGGATCGCGGTTCATCCCATGGATTACGAGGAGTTCTGCTGGGCGTGCGACAACGGCAGGTTCGGGGTGCTTGAGCAACTTGCTGCACTTGGACAACCGGCTGGAAACGCCACTAATAGGAGCCTCATGCGCGATTTCCGCATATATATGGCCGTGGGAGGCATGCCACAGGCCGTCGAGGCGTACAGGAGGGGCGAGAATTTCGAAGCCATCGATCGCGTGAAGCGTGAAATTATTGAGCTGTACAAGGCCGATTTCAAGAAGATAGACGCGAGCGGCCGTACCTCGCTATCTTCGACGCCATCCCGGCCCAGTTGGCAGCCAAGAAAAACCAGTTTCGCATCTCTGCCGCAACGGGAAAGAGACTGACCACCAAAGACGAGGAGCGGCTTTTCGATTTGATCGACTCCAAAACCGTGCTTCCTTGCTACAACACGACCAATCCGGGCGTCGCGCTGTCCCAGACCAAGGACTTCGGCTCCTACAAGCTCTACCTTGCGGATACGGGTCTTTTCGTGACTATGATGTTCAACAGCGAAGATGGCGCGAATGTCGACCTCTATCAGAGGCTTCTAGGGGATAGCCTGAGCGCTGACTTGGGGTATCTTTACGAAAATGCGGTGGCACAGATCATAGCAAGCTGCGGAAGGGACTTGTACTTCCATAGTTGGCGGCCGAAGGGGAAGACTCATGCTTATGAGGTTGACTTCCTGCTGGCGGACAAGGTCAAAGCGAAAATCGTTGCTATAGAAGTGAAGTCCTCGGGAGTTAACAGCCATAAGTCGATTGATGAGTTTGCCGCCAAGTATTCTAAGGTCATATCCCGGCGCATACTCTTTTCACAGAAAGACGTGTCGCGCAGAGGGGCGCTTGAGATGGAGCCTTTGTACTCGCGCCGGTGATCATTGGCGGCATCGGGAGAAGCTAGCGGTGGCTATGGCGTAGCCTCTATGGGCGCTCCGATACGTGCCTTTCAGCTGCACGATTCCCCAACAATAACAATAACCTGGAAATGAGACGGTACCCAGTCTTCGTTATTTTGTACCTGAAAGGGGGTACCAAACTTGAGATCTCGCCACAAAAAGGTACCAAACCCCGCGATTCTGTCGCGAAAACGGTCCTCCGGGGTACCAAACCTCCCAAGTTGGCTGGGGCCAGGCTATGTGCTGTGAGCACGCCGATGCGACCCTTCAACGTGGGAAAAGAGCGTGGAAAAAGAGCTTCGAAAAAGTTAAAATGAATCCTCCGAAAATGTTAAAATAGAATTGACGAAAAAGATAAAATGACCTGATCGGAGGAGCTATGGAAACTCTGAAGATAGCCAACTATGTTCCTCGTATTGTCGATGAGGAAATCAGCGAGCTCATGGGCATTTTCGGCGCTGTCGTTATCGAAGGCCCCAAGTGGTGTGGTAAGACCACCACGGCGAAAAATCATGCTCTTTCGGAAACGAGCATGGCTGACCCCAGCAACGATTTTCAGGCCCGACGCGTTGCAGAGCTCGATCCGACGCTGGCTCTCGAGGGGCCGCGCCCGCGTTTGATTGACGAGTGGCAAGATGTCCCGAAGCTTTGGGACGCTGTCCGCTACGAATGCGATAGGGCGACCGCTCGCGGTCAGTTCATTCTGACGGGCTCCTCCTCGCCGAAGAAGCGCAAGACGGCTGATAAGGAGCAGCCGAAGCACAGCGGCGCGGGTCGTATGGTGCGTATCCCCATGGGCACTATGACCCAACAGGAGATGAGGCTCTCCACGGGCGCGGTGTCGATTCGTGGTCTTTTCAAGGGGGAATCGGGAAAAGGAATCTCTGGCTTGTCGTTGAAGGATGTGGCTAGCCGGGTTGTGAAGGGCGGCTGGCCCGATGCGATTGGCCTGACTCCGGAACAGGCATCGCGCATCGCGAAGGGCTACCTCCAGGCTGTTATTGAAGAGGACATCCACGAAGTCGATGGGATCGAGCGCGACAAGGACAAGTACGTAAGCTGATCGGCTCGCTTGCACGCAACGAGTCCACGCTGGCGAGTAATAAGACGCTGATAAAAGATGCGAAGGACCCCGGAGCTGCGGAGGATACGCTGACCGCTCCTACGCTCAATGAGTACCTGGATGCTCTTCGCCGCCTCTACTTTGTCCAGGACATTCCTCCTTGGGCACCTTCCATTCGGTCGTCCACTCGCATCAGGTCGGCTGCCAAAAGGCACCTTGCCGACTCATCTCTGGCCGCCGCCGCATTGGGCGCATCCGTTGAAACCCTCGTTCGGGATCCTGAGACGCTGGCTTTCTCTTCGAATCGCTCGTGGCTCACGATCTGATTGCCTATGCCGGTGCGATGGGGGCGCAGGTCCGTCACTATCATGATGACAGCGATCTTGAGGCGGATCTCGTTTTGGAAGCTGCGGACGGCTTCTGGATACCCGTCGAAGTGAAGCTCGGTGCTTCCCAAGTGGATGCAGCAGCGAAAAGCTTGCTTGCCGTGAAGGAGAAAATGGAGAGAGGCGGCTACCGATCTCCCAGCGCTTTGCTCGTGGTCGTAGGTGTGGGCGGCGTAGCAGCTAAGAGGATGATGGAGTCCAAGTGGCCACACTGGATACCCTGGGTGTTTAAAACCAGTGATGATCAACGAAGCTTAACAACTGCTATGGTGTAGCCGCTATGAGCACGCCGATGCGACCTTTCAACGGGCTCGCGCGAGGGTATTTTGCTTTGCCGTTCGCGGCGTGAAAATACCATTCGGCATGGGTTTAGAGCGTTTAGAGAACATTTTCGTCGTTCTTTACCCTGTCATTTGCCTACCAATTTGTTTTGGGCCCTCGTAAGAAAGTTTCGCGAACCCCTGGTCAGAGCTTTGAAATTCGAAGCAATTTCATAATCGTTGACTTTAACGTCATTTTTGTCAGTGGACAAATAAGCCCAGATCAATAAAGTAAACCTTGCCATCGGTAACGCGCGGGTGCGATTTGGGTGTCGAAACGGCTACGAGAAGGCCCGTTTCGAACACGCTCCCGACAGCTTGTTAACAAGTTGTCAACGAGGAATCGCCCGAAGCTAACCGCTTCAGCCCGAAGCCTCCGATGACAGCGAGGGAAGGCTCGCCCGACCCTCGGTAAGTAGGTTTAAATGTCCGGTCTCCAAGCCGGTATTTAAAAAGGTAGTAGGAAACGGAGTAGAAGGAAGGTGCGGAGTATGCGGACCATAGCGCGGTTCGTGGACGCAAGAAACACCACGGAGGGCAAGTTCCTGTCGGTCTTGCTGTCGGTGCTGTTGGTGTTCTCGTTCCTGAACGTGACCATGTTCACGGACTACGCGGGCGCCGACACCACCCCCGAGGGAGACGGCATTGAAATCGTCACCCCTCTGGAGGATGTCGACGAGCCCGAGGCGCAGCCCGAAGACGAGGCCGACGGCCCGGTTCTTGTCGGGGATATCGACCCGCAGAACGACGACGTTCAGATCGGGGAAGGCCCCAAGGGGGGTGATGTGGGAACCGAGGCGGTTCCAACCGAGGTGAACAATCCCGAGAGCGACGACAGCGGAAGCGACAACGGCCCCGTGACTCCTGCTGAGGAGACAGCGAAGGTTACTCTTGAAATTGATGGCACGACCTCCATCAAAGAGATCGTCAAGGGGCGCGGTCTTCCCGCAACCGGAGACGCCGGATCTGCCGGAGGGGATGGCGAGCTTCCACGGCTGGTACCAAAAGCTCGAGGACGGCACCGTCGAGGATCTCCCCTACGACTTCACCAAGACCGTCGAGGAGGACATCACCCTCGTTGCGAAGTTCAGCGATCTGTGGCTCGTCCTCTTCACGAACGCCGACGGTAAGGTCATCTACTCGAAAGATGTGCCTACTGGCGACGCTGTCTCTGCTCCTGAGATCGCCGACCCCACGAAGCCCGGGATGCTTTTCGATGGATGGAAGCTTGTGGGGCAGGATGAGGCCTACGATTTCGGTACTCCCGTGACGGGCAATCTGACTTTGGAGCCCATATTCGTGGAGTCCCACTACGTGTACTTCAACACCCAGGGTTCGCTGCAGCGGCCGAAGGTCGTCAAGGATGGCCAGCCAGTGGAGAAGCCGGCAAACCCCACACGCGAGGGCTACGACTTCCAGGGTTGGTCTCTCACCGAGAATAGCGATAAGGCTGACTACAACTTCAGTGAGCCAGTTACGAGCGACATCACGCTGTACGCGGTGTGGAAGGCGAAAAGGGTTTCTTACACCGTCGTGTACTGGTTCGAAAAGCCCAACATCGCGGGAGATGCCGGGGAGAACACCGGTAACTACGCGTTCTATGATTCCGATGCCACCTTCAAAGCTCCAGCTGGAACTGTTGTAACCGGCGACTCTCTAAGCGTTCAGGGCTACCTTGCTGACATCCCCCACGGCTATTACGCCTTTGGCGACACGGCGAAGATTTCCGGCACAGGACGTACCATCGTCAATGTCTATTTCAAGCGTACCGTCTACACGGTAGAGTTTAAACTCGGAACGAGCGGGGGCAAAAAAGACAAGACGAATAACACCATGACGTTAACGGTGTGACGTATAGCGATGACAAGCCCTATTCCTTCACCGCTAAATTCGAACAGGATATCGAAACCGTATGGCCTTCCAGCGCTAATGCTACGTTTTATAAGAAAAATGGCGACGAGAAGAAGTTCGGCTCGTGGTCATGTGCTGGTGGATCTTTTGCTACGAAACGTCTGAATCTGACATCTGATATGGCCACTGCCGGAGATAGCAACAACGGGGTTATCGTTGCAAAAGCATCTTGGGTGGAAAGCGTATCTGAAAAGACAGTCACTTACTACTTCGAGTGGATCGGAGAAGGGTATCGTCCACAGAACGCAACAAAATACAATAATAAATGGTATGTTCCGGATGAAAAGTACTCGCAAAAAGTAGTGTCGAGTGGCAATATCTCCGCCAAGACCATTGATGGTATGGTTAGCGTTAAACAAGATAAGGGCACGAATTATTCGAATTTATATTATGATCGCGTGCGGTATCAACTAAAATTCAATTCCCTTGGTGGTGGCTCCGTTGCTGCTCAGTCCGTTCCGTTCGGAAAGTCTGTGGCTAGCTTCAAACCCAAGGATCCCACTCGTGACCACTACGTTTTTGCTGGTTGGTATACAACATCTGATTGCTTGCCCGGTACTGAATACCAGTGGGATAGCGAAAAGATGCCCAACAGTGATGTCGAGCTCTACGCCAACTGGGAAGCAACCGACAACATTGCCAACTTCTACGACCACAAGGGCGACTCCGAGCCCAAGGAGACCCACGGCATCGCCGTCGGCGACTACGTAAAGGATCCCGGCACCTACAAGATCGGCCAGTTCTACGATGGACTCGGTATCTTCCAAGGATGGATGTGGGATCTGGACGGCATCTCCGTCTATTACCCGTGGGAAACCCCCGTCGAGGGCGATGTTGACCTCTACGCTAGCTGGAAGACTGACGGCTTCAAGATCAACTACGACAAGGGCGAGGCCGTGGAGGGCATTGTTCCTGTAGACAACAACGAGTACGAACTGGGTACCTTCGCCGCAGCCAAGTCTGCAACTACTTTGGTTGCTCCCAATGGCAAAGTGTTCGTTGGATGGCAGGCCGACAACGGGATGACTTACTATCCCGGGTCTCATGTTCCGGTACAGGGCAACATGACTCTCACGGCTCGCTATGTCGATCGAGCCGCAGCCATTGCTATCAAATTCGACCCCAATGGGGCTCAGGGCGAAAGCGTGGTCTGGTATATTGAAAAGGGCGGTAACGTCGTTCTTCCCGATTGCTTTGGTGCCTGGTCTTACGAAGGCTACTCGTTTATCGGTTGGAGCGCAGATGCTAGCGAAGACTCTTCCATGGTTGCGCTGCTTCAACCTGGTGACGGGCTCAATGTTCCCGCAGCGATGACTGTTTACGCGAAATGGAAGAGGCAGGCATACTCCATCGATAAGCAGGTGGCTAACAAAGATGCTGCTCAAGGCGAAAATGGCGCCTTCAAGGTCGGGCAGACAATCGACTACGTGATCACCGTAAAGGATGAGGGCGGAGTCGGCTATGCCAAGGACATCGCAGTTCAAGACACGATGCTCTCTCAGTCCAAGGTCGATTCTGCGGTAGCCGATAAGGGTTCCAAGATCGAGGTGGATGGTGACTCCGTCACCGTCAAGGGTCTCAAGAAGGGCGAGATCGCACGATCTCCTACTCCTACACCATCAAAACAACCGACAACGACATCACCAATACGGCCATCAGCGGCGATCAGCAGAAGACTGTTGTGACTGAGGTCGAGGACGTAAAGTCCCTGGCCGCCACCAAGACGGTGACCAACGCCGCGGAGGGCCAGACCTTCGGCGTGGGCGACACCGTTGCCTTCGACATCGTCGTCGAGAACGACGGCAACACCACCCAGGAGAACGTCGTGGTTGCCGAGCAGCTTAACGGCGCACGCATCATCGGGGCAGAAATGACGGGCGTCGCTACATGTGTCATCAGCTGATGGCACTGAGGCGACAGTTTTTTCCATGGCTCCCGGTGCAAAAATCACCTTCAAGGCCGTCTATGAAGTTACTGAGGCTGATATCGATCGAGAAATCTCGAACCGCGTCAGCGTGTCCGGCGGCAATGGAATCGATCCGACCAACCCGGAGGCACCGATCCCCACGAAGAAGACCTTTGATGTGAACCAGCCCGAGTCTCTGACCTACGACGGTCAGGCGCATCGTCAGGCTGTCACCGTGACCGACAAGACCACTGGCGCCGAGCTCACTGAGAACGTGCACTACACGCTTGAGTATTCCGACAACGTGACCGATGCCGGCGAGAAGACGGTGACGGTCAAGGGTATGGGCGACTACACTGGCACAGTTGATCGCACGTACCAAATTAATCCGCGACCCTACACCGTGACGACCTATGGCGCGCTCAAGAGCTACGACGGCACTCCTCTGACCGCCGCAGGCGCTGACATAGATCTGGTGGATGGCGAGACAGTGACCGCGACTGCCACGGGCTCCATCACGGAGGTCGGCACTGCCAACAACACTTACACCATCGTCTGGAATGGATCTGCCAAAGAGAGCAACTACGTGTTCGCTGGCGAGACCCTCGGCGTTCTCGAAGTAATTCCCGCAACCTATGGTGTAGCGGCCAATGGCTACAGCGTATCTACGACGGAGCGGCGCATGGCATCACCGTGGCAGCTCCTGAGGACGCGACAGTGACCTTCGACAGCGCTAACGCCTTCACGGCTGCAGGCACCTATACCGTGAGCTACACGGTGACGCGCCCGAACTATGAGACAATCACCGGAACCGCTCAGGTTGTAATCTCGCCGCGGCCCGTGACCATCGTCGTGGACAACGCGACCAAGGTGCTGGGAACCGCTGACCCGGCCTTCACGGGCAGCGTGAGCGCCGCGACGCCCCTGGTGCGCTCCAGCGACCTCGGCATGATCACGTTCTATCGCGCCAACACAGCGCAGGCTGCTGGGACGTACGTTGATGTGCTTAGCGCTCGCTACGATTCCAACCCGAACTACAGCGTGACGGTTGTTCCCGGAGACTTCTCCATCACCACGCCAGCGCCGTTGCCTGTCGTGCCCGCTACTCCGGTGACCCCCGGCCGCTGTGACGCCGGCCCCGACCCCGGCCGCGCCTGCCAC
>ENA-OUNI01001287-OUNI01001287.1-human-gut-metagenome-genome-assembly--contig:-NODE-1287-length-10095-cov-2.203852_pt1 | contig 10095 bp, 12 predicted proteins | sample MGYA00242499_ERZ504580 | MGnify/ENA primary metagenome ERZ504580 (study PRJEB26092, sample SAMD00036315) | human gut metagenome | host: Homo sapiens | study: EMG produced TPA metagenomics assembly of... | reverse complement strand
CGATCCAGGTGCTAGTGGCCATGCCCCGGAGCTTGCAACATAGTAGCTCCCGATCCAACGATTGGACTGCATGACTCCCGAAGCTTGACCAGTACCAATCTCGCCCAACTTTGTACCACCCCGTGGCCATAGCGCCAGATCCCTTCAAGTAGTACCACTTACCTCCAAGTTTTTGCCAACCAACCTTCATCGCGCCCGAAGAGCCGCAATAGTACCAAGTACCGCCATCCTTCACCCAACCCGTAGCCATAGCTCCGTTTCCAGGCTTAAGATAGTACCAAGTACCTCCCACTTTGGCCCAACCCTCCACCATCGCGCCGGAGCTGTTCAGGTAGTACCATTTCCCGCCAATCTTCTGCCAGCCGGTTAGCATCGCGCCCGACGCATTGAAATAGTACCACGTCCCATCAATACGCTGCCAACCGGTTAGCATTGCACCAGTGGCGCCATCAAGATAGTACCACGTTCCGCCGAGACGCTTCCATCTCATAGCGAGAGAGCCATCTGCTTCAAAGTACCGCCAAATACGATCGTGGTTCACCCAACCGTGCCACTGAAGCACGGGGAGACCATCGGAATACACGAAAGCCCACGGCTTAGTATTCCTTCTCTGAAGAACATACCCATCCCCATTGATGTTGGTCGCCGCGCCGGCAGACGCAAGCGTCACGACCAATGCGCTTTTACCTTGACCGCTCGCATAAGTTGCCAAGTGGTGTCGAACGCCAGCAGAATGAAGGGCGTTAACTGTCTCCATAGGCATAGAGGAGTACTGCCCCGTCTGCACCGCCAAAGGATGATAAGCTCCACTCGCCGGCCTCAGGATCGCACGAAGAAAACCCGGAGTCGACGACCCTCTCAAGCCGTGATGCCCCATTTTCAAGAAATCGATATTGCGCAGCCGTGCGTCGCCCGCAAGCTTGGTCTCATCACCTCCGCGAGACCAATCGGCTGCATAGTCGTTGATATCTCCAGCCAGAAAAGCGCTACGCCCATTCGCCCCCGTCACCTTCACACCGAGGCAATAGAAATTCGCGTCGGGAACCCTGAACGCATCACCGGGCTTCGGATTGTCGTAATTGAATATCTCAATCTTCGCACTGCCAAGCTGAAATGAGTCGAAACCCGTGCGCTCGGAGACCCATTCCTCCGAACCAAACTGAGGAGCGCCGTCCGCGCTGTTCACTTCCGCAGAAGTACCGTCGCTCATCTCCGTCCCAGACTCAAAAAACTGTATGAGCCTCGCCCCGTAGCTTTCACGAGCCCACTCGGCAGCTCAATCATCCGGTCGTACACATACAGATTATCCCAGAGATACGACGGACTCGTCACAAATGCGTCTTCGTAGTAGGGAATATAAATCGCGTGCGGGCGAAACTCGTAAATGATTTCGTCAGCCAATGCAATATGGTCGCTGTGCGGATGGGTGCCGATATAGAAGTCGAAATTGTCGGCACTCACACCAATAGACCGAAGGTAAGGCAGGACTTCGTTTTCATTCCCCTGCCCTATAGTAATTCCGCTACGCAAAGGATAACGAGCGTCGCTCCCGTCGGGATAATCGGAGTCTTCCCCCGAATCCACCATTCCGAAGCGTCCGTTACATTCAATAATGATCGCATCCACATTAAGAGGAAGAACATGGATCTTCACAATATCGCTCTCGCCCTTTTCGGCTGGTCGCCATAAGCGGTCAACGGAGCACTCGACAGCGCAGCGCCCGACAGCGCTAGCAGAACGATCAGGATGAAAACCAGCTTCTGTATCGCAAATCTCCGCGAAAAAATGCGACCAACCCTCACAGCGACACCACTCATATCCATCGACGCCAATTCCTCACCGTCCGGACGGAGCCTGCACCTTCACTTTTCTCGCCGCCCTCGCAACTCTGCTCCTCTCGCGCAGCATGACCATCGCCAGAGACGTCCCGTGACTGCCAAGCCCGCAAAGCGGCTCATCATGTAGCAAGCCTGACTTTCCCGCTCTTCCCCGCCCTCAAAAGGCGTTGCCAATTTCTCGCCTCATTTCTCTCGCACTTCACTAGACGGCCGTCCACCATATAAAGATATGCCAGATAGATCAAGAATATATAAGACATGAAAGCATCGACGTATGCCGAGTTTGAACCCACAGCGGATGAATTGAAATGCTTCAGAAGAATCGTTCTTAAGTCGCGCACGGTTTTGTCGGTAACGGGTTTGCTACTCTGAGATACGTCCGACGCACGTCGCCACGCATAGAACGGCTCTTCGATCCAAATAATCGAATTAATGCAACCGAGCACCTGCCGAGACCAATCGGTATCCTCATTTGCTACCAGACTCTCGTCGAAAACTATTGCATTGTCCCTAAGCAAATCCCGTCTGACTGCTTTTGCACACGCTGAAGAATAATAGAGGCCCAGATCGAGCATACGGCTCATCGTGGCCTCAAAGTCCCCTATTTTGTTCACCCCGTCACCAGCAGGATACTCCCCCATATCGTATCGACCGTCAGCCTCGTAATACGATCCAATCGGGAACACGGCCACATCGGGGTATCGGTACGCCCGCAACCTCTCTTCAACCAGGGCGAGCGCATCGCTTCTGATCCAAAAATCATCGTTGTCGCAAAAGAGCACGTACTCCCCTTGAGCCTCTTCCACTCCCCTGTTCCTCGCCTTGCTTGCCCCCCATGCTCCTGTTGAAAACACCGAATCCTCGCATCGCTCTCCGCGAACTGCAAACAGCGATCATAGGAGGAGTCGCTTGAACCATCATCTACCAGTATCACTTCGAAGGAATCGTGATCCTGTTCGATGATGGAACCGATGCATTGGTCGATATACTTCTCGGAATTGTAAACCGGAACAATCACGCTAGCGAACAACAGAGCACTCCCCTTCTTTCAGCTTGCGAACCCTCATCAGCACACGGCCAAACGCAAAGAGCACGGTACCAGCGTAGGCCGCTATAACAACGAAACTCGCACCATTAAGTTCCCATAGGGCGATAAAAGGGTTCATGGCAACAAGACAAATGACGAACGCGATCAGGTAGGCGATAAAATTCCCCGTCATATCCCTAATGGCTATGAGCAGGTCTCCCAAAAACCAAGCAAATGCCACCATGCGGTGCATATAACAAGAGGATTCAATAAATAGAGGTACGGGAGGATACTGTCGCCGTACATAAGGGATAGCAAAGGGCCTCCAAGGAACAGAAATACGACGATTCCCACCAGGGCAATAGCAACTATCCCAAGGGAAATGGCTAGCACGATCTTCACGAATTTCTTTGCATCTCCCCTTTTATAGCTCTGCGCAAGCACTCCCAAAACAGGTGCGTAAAGGTATTGCGCGCCCATCTGAATAATGAGAACCGGGGAGGCCACAGAAGCATAAACTCCCAGCGCCGCCTCGCCGTACATGTTGCCCAAAACCTGACGAGGAAGAGACGGGACGGCCGAGGAGAAAAAGAGGGCCACGACAGCCGGAAAGCATACAACAAGAAGGGTTCGAATGGCCTTCCATCCGAAATCGGGCTTAAGGGAAACGCCCAGTTTTTCCGTCTCCCGCAAATCGTACAGAACAATTACCGCAAAGGTGAGTACCGTCATGACCAGCAGGGCCATCAAAAGGGAATCAGTCGCTTTCATGGCGACAACGAAGCTCGCCAAGGACAGGATGCCACGAGCGATCAGGGACTTGCCGATTATATCCATCCGGTTGCGCTGCTGATCAATGCCTTGTATGACGTCAACAAATACGGGCCCGAGTGAGTATATCCCGTAGAGAAACACACAGGGAATCGTGTAATCGGGGCAAGTCAGAAGCCCATACACGACCATAATCGCAAGAGCGAACCCAACCGTCACAATGCGGAAGGCGATGTACTGGCCGGGAGTAAACTCCTCATCGACGTCAGATACTTGATACGGTCGAATTTTATAGTACCCAATTGGGGAGAAAATATTCGACACCGACATGCCGAGCGCCAGCACGCCAGCTGCATCGTACCCCCCCGACAGCCTTACAACAACAACCGTGATAAGCCACTGGCAGCCCAGATAGGCCATCGAGCCAACTGAGTTCCATAGCATGTTTTGCTTAAGGGAAAGACCCTGATCGGCCACGACATTCCTTTCAAAGGCTCACACCGTCTCGAATCAAACACTCAGATTAACAAACCATTCGAATGTTATGCCCTCTCAACATAGGAGAAACACGCACATGGGCCCTATCGAGTATATGGTATCCTCACTCTGCGTTGAAAGAAAGAATCGAACCGATCGAGGTGGCATGAACTACAAACCAGAAGTCCTGCGACGTTTGCAGAAAACCGAGCTAGGCGTCCTGCTCGCCATCGACGCGCTCTGCAAAGCCCATGACATTACCTATTTTCTCGATGGTGGTACGGCACTGGGCGCCATCCGCCACGGCGGCTTCATCCCCTGGGATGACGACATCGACATAGGAATGCTGAGGCCCGATTACGACCGCTTTATCGAAATCGCCGCCGCCGAGCTTCCCGAGCATTTGCGCCTTGCGCTTCCGGGACGAGAGCGCGGATACGCTGCCATGTTCGCAAAGGTAATGATCAAGGGAACCCAGTTTTCCACGCAAGAAACCATCGATGCTGGCTTCGATCAGGGGATTTTCGTCGATGTCTTCCCTTACGATGACATCGTCCAAGATGATGCGCAGGCACGCCGACAACTAGGACGCGCAAGAAGGTGGCAGACCCTCTCCTATCTGTATCATTCGAAATCCGTCATCGTGCCGCACGCGGGAGCTTTGGGCGCTTGCGAGCGTCGCGCCTGCGCAGTTGCGCACAACGTCCTGCGACGCTTCCTCAACGAGGAGCTCATCTACGCCCATTTCGAAAAGAGTGTCAACAAGAGCGCCGGAGACAGCCCGGTATGCACCGAGCTCGCATGGCCCCTCCAGGGCGGTTTCGAGAAAACCGACCTCGTTCCCGTGCGCTACGTCAACTTCGAGGGTCATAAACTTCCCGTCCCCGGAAATGTCGAAGCCTATCTATCTCGCATGTACGGGGACGATTGGCATGAGATCCCGCCCATCGAGAAGCAGAAGAACCACGCGCCGCTCATACTCGAGTTTGGTACAGAGGTCCAATAGCCATAACGACAGAACTACGACTCTGAACGACGACCAATCAGATCGATGCGACGTGCCAGAGCGTTCACTTTCAACATCGCAAAAAGCTTCGAAACCACGAAGTCGATAGCCGTGCACACAAGGTAGATGCCGAATGCCGAAGCCAGAACGAGAGGAACAATAAGAAGCGCCCCTTGGTCAGCTATCCACGCAAAAGCACCCCCAATTATGCGATCGAACACCAAAGGATGCGTATGAATAAGGTACACAGAAAAGGAGAGCGGAACCAAAAACGAAATAACCTTCTTCAAGCGAGACGATTCGACAGCTATTCGCTCAAAGAACATGAGGAGAGAGATGCCGCATACGAGAATAGTCGGCGAAGTGTAGTTAATGAGCGCCATTGACGCATCGCCTCCGGCAAGCATGGATGCATCTTTGCCCTGAAGGAGAATGAGGGCCAGCAGGGTTACGGAAACGCTTATCGCGTACGCAACGAGACACCTAAGAGGCGTCATGCCCGGCAATGCTCGATATTTTCCAAAATAACCACCTATGACGTAAAGAGCCATGAGCCAAATTGCGCTATAGCCCTCAAAGGCCCCGAAAATATCCGTCCCGCCTCACCGTCGGCAGCACCGAGAGCACGAAGACGATGCCGACCGCCGTAGCAAGAAGTTCAACTCGAGACAACCTGTCGATAGCAATATTAAGCAATGGCATGAAGAAGAAGAGACAGAAATACGCAGTGAAGTACCAGTACTGCTGAAACATCGTGGGCAGAAACGCCGCTCTCCACTGCCCCGGCGTGACAGAATCGGGCGATAGCACGGCAAAGCACACCGTAATGCCAACAGAATAAAACAGAACCCTCAGCCACAAGAGCAAGAGATTCGAAGGGCGCCGAGATGACCGGAATCCTGTATATCCGGATGCCAAGGCAAAGCAGTTGACAGCGCAGTATGCGCCAATCTCAACGAACCACGATACTACATACCTGTAAGTACCTGGCTCAACCGCGCCAAGCACACCGCCCTTCCCCATTACGTGCAGAATCACCACAAGCAGCATTGATACTATTTTGAGCAGGTCAATGCCGAAATTGCGTTGCTTCAGTTTGCTTTTGGGCATTTTCTGCCGCACTCCGATCACCATATCATAAGCCAACCATCCACAAGCCCATCTCAATGATCTCGCCCTATGAGCCAATACTCATCATTGTAAAACACGTCGAAGTTATCCGTGCAAGGCTCCCGATGAAACGAGCAGCAAAGCGGGGAGCGGCCCTGAGGCCGCCTCCCCGCTCGTTGCGCATAAGCGCTTCTACCTGAGCTTTATCGCGTCTGGTCCCATTTGCCAGAAGCGTTCACATGGTATTTGCCGATCCATGCATTGGTCGCCATCGCGCCAGAGCCAGTCAAATAATAGTCGCCAATCCACTTGTTCTTGGCCATGGCACCGGAACTCGCCAGGTAGTACCATTGGCCATCGACCTTTTGCCAACTTAGCCATGGCACCAGAGCCTTTCAAATAGTACCAAGTGCCGCTGACTTTCTGCCAACCAGTAGCCATGACGCCGGAACCTTCAGATAGTACCAGGAACTACCAACTTCTGCCAGCTTCAGCATGGCGCCCGATTTGCTCAAATAGTACCAGGAACCGTCAACCTGCTTCCAGCCCGTCGCCATTGCACCCGACCCGGGGCTCAGGTAGTACCAAGCGCCGCCGACTTCTGCCAGCCCGTAGCCATGACGCCAGAACCTTCAAGTAATACCAAGTCTTCCCCAGCTGAAGCCAACCGGTCTGCATGTAACCGGAGCGATCGAAATGGTACCAGTCGCCATCGATCTGCGCCCATTGGTTGCGGGGGTACGATCCGTCGTCAAGCTGGAACCACCATTTCCCTCCCGTCTTTTTCCAAGTGCCCGTTTCGCCTTCAACTTGCACGGGCGCGAAACGGACATCAACTTACCAAGCTTGGCCGTAACATTGGCGCTTCCCGGCGCCTTGCCCGTGATGATACCGGCAGAATCCACCGTTGCCACCGAGGGCTTATCACTCGACCATTGGAAGATGGCGGGATCGAGAACGCAATAGGCCTTGCCGTTCCCCTGATTGCGAAGAGCCACAACGGCCTCGCTCGTCTCGCCCGGCTCAAGACTGTAATAGGTATATTCGAAAACGAAATTGCCGGGAACCAGCCAATCACGCGGCACGGAAATGCGCTGGATAACCGTGGAATCGCCAGGGTTCTTCGCCGGAGACGTGACTTCGTTTATACCGAAACATTGCACCCAATAGGGGCCGAAGCCACCCGCGTAGACGCAGCCAATGCCGATCGACGTATAATCGGGATCAAGAATATTCGCACGGTGTCCCGAAGAATTCATCCAGGAAGCCATGACGGCTTGCGGATCAGATTGCCCGCAAGCAATATTCTCCCCGTACATAAGATCGGGAGCTGCCGTGAAGCACAACTGGCCGTTCGGTCTGTTGTGATCGAAAAACACCGAGCACTCCACTGCGCGAACATTCATGGCCACGTCCAGAAGTCGCGAGTCCATGGCGAGCGGATCAAGACCCGCCGCAGCGCGCTCCTTGTTTACCAGCGCGAGCACCTCGAAGGCGTAATCGTAGTTGCGTTCGATTTGGGAGGCCAGTGCGTCCACCATGTCGACATCGGCTTGGGCGGCAACAAGCGCCTCCCCCTCTTCGGCAGCAACGACTTCTCCGAGCGACTGCGGAGCAGCTGCGACGTCGAAAATCTCCTCTGCCAAGGCGCTCATCGGGGCAATCGCAGTAACACCTACTGCAAGCAGCGCGATCGAGACCAGAAGTAACATTGGCTGCAACAGGCGCGCGGCCCTCCCTCTCTCCGCTGTACTAGACATGCAACCATCCCCTTTCTTGATTTGATGTCAATACTTCACACCGAGAACGAGCATAGCACCATGGAAGATAAGTCGCAAGATCAACTATTGTGCCCCCCTGCGTGAGCCGATCCGTCATCCCAGCCGATCAGACGATATCGCGATCAACCAACCAACCTCTTCACGCCCGAGAAAAAGACCTGAAAGCTCTTCGATCGGTTTCGCTCTATGTCCATATTCGCAGAGACCTTCCGGGCGCCTTCGATTTGTTGATGCTCGGGAACAAGTCGCAGCAACTCCTCTTTTACATTAACGATAGCGTCGGGATTTCGGTACTTTGCCTTGTTCGCGTATTTCGACACGATATTCGGCTTATCGTAAGCAGCAGCCACCGCCTCCAGGTCGCCCAAATACCACGACTCAAGCTCACGGCAGGCTATTCGCACAAGCGCCTCTTTCCTCGCACGTTCCGCGAGATTCGCAAGGCGGGCCTTCCGCCTCCGGCAATCATCGTTATCCTGATCTTCCACGATGACGAACTTCACATCCGGCTCGTTCCAGCCGCGCAGCATTCTCTCGACATTGCTCTCGAGATCCCCGCGCCCGTTGAACGGGACGACCTGAAAGGTCACTTGACGGCAATGCAGCAGGCAGCAACGTATCGAGCACCGTTTTCATGGAGTACTCTTCCGTAAATACAACTAGCCTCATGGCGCACCCGCTCAGTTAGCTTCAGGAAGAATGCCCTGATTCCAGAGCCAGCCAAGCTTGTCCCCCTCTTTGTACAACGAGGAAACAAGCGGCATATCGATCGCCCTGATAATCTTCGAGTAGCCCTCCCGCTTCACTATGCAGAAAAGTTCGCCCAGCTCTATCGCATTGAGAAAATCGGGGGAATGAGTCGATATGAGAACCTGGCCTCCGCGATTCGCGTATTCCCGGAACTCCTCGGCGAGCAGACGCAGCAGCTCGGGGTAAAGTTGATTCTCGGGTTCTTCGACGCAAAGCAGCGCATGAGGATGGGGGTCCGCGAGAAGCATCAGATAAGCGAACATCTTGATTGTTCCGTCTGAGACAAACTTGGCAGAGAAAGGATTGACGAACCTATCGGAGCCAAACCTCAGGAGGATGAAGCCGTCCTCGCTTTGGATGGCCTCGACTTTCTCTACTCCCGGTATGCGCTCTCTCATCTTACGAAGAACCCCCTCGAAAAGCTCGGGATGCTCTTCCTTCAATTGCAAGGTAACGGCAGGCAGATTGTCGCCCGACTGCGAAAGAGCTGTGCCGTCCGAGATTTCCTGTCGCTCTCTAGCAACATCGATTCTGAAATCCGACACATACCAGTCGTCAATCAGCTGGCGCAGCGCGGATACCGCGGCAAACTCTTGAAGCTGCCCGAGACTGTCGACGGCGAGCATGTCAGGCGACATCAGTTTCTGCTTCGCTCGTGTATCCGCCTTTTTGACATCTTCGTAGGTGTTGATCTCCCCTTGCACGGCCGTTCCGCTGCCGTTAGAGAACTCCAGAACCTTCCAAGGCGCTCCCTTGCTGCCCCTTCGAAGCCGGAGCACTTCCCTCTTAACAACTGGGGCATTCCCTTGAAGATCAACAGATAGCTCGTAAGTGATCAACGGTTCACCATCCGATGGCCGAAACTTCAAAATGAATTCAATGGGGCCCTCGGATTCCCTCGTAACGACCTCGTTGAACCCGCCGCGCTTCATCAGCGCCCTTTTGACACCGACGTTCAGGCAATCATGCAAAAATCCGAAAACATCGAAGAAGGTAGACTTACCGCTTCCGTTCTCGCCGAGAAAGACGGCCATATTGGTGATACCGTTGACTTCCGCATGCTTGAAAACGCGGAAATTTTTTATCTCGAGTGATTCTATCTTCATCTCGCCCAAACTCCTTGACGCAGCGCTCAGCGTTTACGCCCTCCATTGTAAAGGCTCGCAGATCACCAAGAGCCGTAAATATCCAGAAGACACGAGTGCTCACGCCTCCCGCATCAATTCGCAAACGCTGCGATACTAGGCCTTGCAAAAAGAATGATGGAACGATCGGAGTTATCTTCCCCCTGTCCTTTAATCGAAATGAACAAGCGGGCTTGACCTATGGCTTACT
>ENA-OUNI01001285-OUNI01001285.1-human-gut-metagenome-genome-assembly--contig:-NODE-1285-length-10096-cov-2.141238_pt1 | contig 10096 bp, 9 predicted proteins | sample MGYA00242499_ERZ504580 | MGnify/ENA primary metagenome ERZ504580 (study PRJEB26092, sample SAMD00036315) | human gut metagenome | host: Homo sapiens | study: EMG produced TPA metagenomics assembly of... | reverse complement strand
CATATGCTTTCCTTGTTACGGAAAACCGCACGCTGGCCAATGATATCTTTATCCCCAAAGAGAAACTGAAAGGTGGAAAGACAGGCGACAAGGCCATCGTCAAAGTGGTGGAATGGCCTGACAAGGCAAAGAATCCTATCGGTCAGGTTATCGACATTCTGGGGAAAGCCGGAGATAACACCACCGAGATGCACGCCATCCTGGCCGAATTCGGATTGCCGTATGTTTACCCCGCATCCGTGGAAAAAGCCGCAGACAGGATACCTGCCGAAATTCCCGCAGAAGAATATACCAAACGTGAGGATTTCCGCAATGTAACCACCTTTACCATAGACCCCAAAGACGCTAAGGACTTTGACGATGCCTTGTCCATCCGCAAACTGAAGGACAATCTTTGGGAAGTGGGTGTACACATTGCCGACGTGACGCACTACGTAACGGAAGGCAGCATCATCGACAAAGAAGCCGAGAAACGCGCCACATCCGTTTACCTCGTAGACCGCACCATCCCGATGCTGCCCGAACGGTTGTGTAACTTCATCTGTTCCCTGCGCCCCGATGAAGAGAAACTGGCCTACTCTGCCATCTTCGAGATGACGGACAAGGGAGAAGTGAAGAACTCGCGCATTGTGCATACGGTTATCAAGTCCGACCGCCGCTTCACCTACGAAGAGGCGCAGCAGATTATCGAAACCAAAGAGGGAGACTTTAAGGAAGAAATCCTCAAGCTGGACTCGCTTGCCAAGATATTGCGTGAAAAACGGTTTACCGCCGGCGCCATCAACTTCGACCGCTATGAGGTGAAATTTGAGATTGACGAGCAGGGCAAGCCTGTCAGCGTATATTTCAAGGAATCCAAAGACGCCAACAAACTGGTAGAAGAGTTCATGCTACTCGCCAACCGCACTGTAGCGGAAAAAATAGGACGTGTACCCAAAAGCAAAAAGCCGAAAGTATTCCCCTATCGTATTCACGACCTTCCGGACCCGGAAAAACTGGATAATCTGGCACAGTTCATTGCCCGCTTCGGCTACAAACTGCGCACCGGCGGAACCAAAACGGATGTATCCAAATCCATCAACCATCTGCTGGATGATATTCAGGGAAAGAAAGAGGAGAACCTTATTGAAACCGTATCCATCCGTGCCATGCAGAAAGCACGCTATTCCGTGCACAACATCGGTCACTACGGATTGGCATTCGATTATTACACCCATTTCACTTCTCCCATCCGACGCTATCCGGACATGCTGGTGCACCGGTTGCTGACCAAATACCTGGATTTAGGCGGACGAAGCGTTTCCGAACAGAAATACGAAGCCTCTGCGAGCATTCCAGCAGCATGGAACAGATAGCTGCCAATGCGGAACGCGCTCTATCAAGTACAAACAGGTGGAATACATGACGGAACGCCTGGGACAGACTTACGACGGCGTTATTTCCGGTGTTACCGAATGGGGACTGTACGTTGAGCTGAACGAGAATAAATGTGAAGGAATGATACCTATCCGCGACCTCGATGATGATACTACGAATTCGACGAAAAGAATTATTGCCTGCGCGGACGACGGAAGAAACGCACATACAGCCTCGGCGACGCTATCACCATCAAGGTGGCACGCGCCAACCTGGAGAAAAAGCAGTTGGACTTTGCACTGGTTGAATAGGCGGAATTATCATTGTCAGTTACAAAAGCTTACCTACACATACATGAAGACAATTACTATTACAGACCGCTCGCAAATAGAAGATATCATCCGTAAATGCCTTATTGTACGGTCGGGATTATCGACGGAGAGGGTAATCCGTATGTAATACCTATGAACTTTGCCTGGGAAAATGATACTATTTATCTGCATTCGGGCCCCGAAGGAAGTAAAGTAGAAATGGTGGCACGGCATCCGCAGGTCTGCATCACCTTCTGTGAAGGGCACGAACTGGTGTATATGCATAAACAGATAGCTTGCAGTTACAGCATGAAATCCCGCAGCGTTATCTGTAAAGGCAAAGTGCGTTTCATAGAAGATATGGATGAAAAGCGACGGATACTCGACCTGCTTATGAAGCAATATACGGACAATGCATGTAGCTACGCCGAACCGGCTGTACGCAATGTGAAAATATGGGAAGTGAAAGTAGATGAAATAAGCTGCAAATCGTTCGGGCTGAGGCCGAGTGAATTGAAATAATCTCTACAAAAAACTTTGCCCGAAGTTTGATTGCCACTAACCTGCATATTCAAGGTATCCCAGTCCTATACTCAAAGTACTTCAGTCACATAGGTAGTCTCTGTATAGGACTGAGCACATAACTCATCATAAGGGATATTCCTCAAAGGCATACAACAGCGTCGACAAATAGCGTTCTCCCGTATCAGGGAGCAACACTACTATGTTTTTACCCTCATTCTCCGGCAACTGCGCCAACTGGGTTGCAGCACTGACAGCCGCTCCCGAAGAAATCCCCACCAACAGGCCTTCGTATTTCGCCAGTTCCCGCCCGGTACGGATAGCATCATCATTGGACACCTGCAAAATTCCGTCTACCACGGCACTATTATAGTTTTTCGGAACAAAACCTGCACCGATACCCTGAATCTTATGCGGGCCCGGTTTTCCGCCTGACAATACCGGAGAATCTTCCGGTTCTACGGCTACCACTTGTATCCGGGAGTTATGTTTCTTCAAAGCCGCACCCACGCCGCTCACCGTTCCGCCGGTCCCCACACCGGCCACGAATATATCGACCTTCCCGTCCGTATCCTGCCAGATTTCCTGTCCGGTAGTGCGCTCATGAACGGCAGGGTTAGCCCGATTATTAAACTGCTGCAGAATCAGTGAACTGGGAGTGCTTGCCTGCAGCTCTTCGGCACGGGCTATAGCACCTTTCATACCGTCTGCACCGGGCGTCAAAACAAGTTCCGCACCAAGGGCTTTCAGCAGATTGCGACGTTCCGTACTCATGGTATCCGGCATAGTCAAAATCAATTTATAGCCTTTGGAAGCTGCCACAAAGGCAAGCCCTACCCCGGTATTCCCACTGGTCGGCTCAATAACCGTTGCACCGGGCTTCAACAGTCCTTTCGTTTCCGCATCTTCTATCATAGCCAGCGCAACACGGTCCTTTACGCTGCCCGCAGGATTAAAGTATTCCAGTTTGACGATGACACGAGCTTTCAAGTTCTTGTTTTTACCATAATTGTTCAACTCCAACAAAGGAGTATTGCCAACTAAATCAGTCAGACGTTGTGCTATTTTTTTCATATCTTACAGTGAATTATCAATAAGACAAAAGTACGGCGGAGTCCGTTCATTCAAAATACCATAAATGTGGTAAATCCATACTATAAATGAGGGATATGTAGGAAAATTGGTGAGTATTTTATACCTTTGTAGCCACTTTATTAATAAGGATATCATAATGAGTCCACTTAATTTTACTCACATCCTGACACAGGCAGTCGATGAGCTATCGGAAAGCGAATCCTACAAAGGACTGTTTCACCAGCACACGGACGGCAATCCATTGCCTTCAGCTAAGGCATTGTGCGATATTATCGAACTTGCACGTGCCATTATCTTCCCCGGATATTTTGGAAATTCAACGGTCAACAGCCGTACGGTAACTTACCATATCGGAGTCAATGTAGAAAGACTGTTCGACCTGCTGACCGAGCAAATATTGGCAGGACTCTGTTTCGGCAGTGATGACGAATGCAGTTGCTGTACCGAACTTCAACGTGAGGAGCCGCATCAATTGCCGCCCGGTTCATCAGCCATTTACCCTGACTGCGTCGCATACTGCTACGGATGTTGAAGCCGCTTACAACGGCGACCCTGCCGCACATTCGTTTGGCGAGGTTATCAGTTGCTATCCGGCCATACGCGCTATCAGCAATTACCGCATAGCACACGAACTGTTGGTACTCGGCGTGCCTCTCATTCCGCGTATCATCACCGAAATGGCCCATAGCGAAACCGGTATCGATATTCATCCGGGAGCTGCCATAGGCGGTTATTTCACGATAGACCACGGTACAGGTGTGGTAATCGGCGAGACTTGTATCATCGGCAAGAACGTAAAACTATACCAGGGTGTAACCCTCGGAGCCAAAAGTTTCCCGCTGGACCAGGACGGTAAACCCATCAAAGGCATACCCCGCCATCCCATACTGGAAGACAATGTCATTGTCTATTCCAATGCCACCATATTAGGGCGTATCACCATCGGAAAAGACGCTACCGTAGGCGGCAACATCTGGGTAACGGAAGATGTGCCCGCAGGCGCAAGAATAGTACAAACCAAAGCAAAAAAGTAAGAGATTTTATGATTTCAGAATTATAATCCATACCATATGCGTAATAGTAAAAATGAAATCATACCGGAATAAATCATAAATTATAAATCATAAATAAGTAGATGAGCGAACAATCATTCGAAATGATTGCCAAAACTTTCCAGGGACTGGAAGAAACATTGGCACAGGAACTGACCTCTTTGGGTGCAGACGAGATACAGATAGGACGTCGTATGGTATCATTCCGCGGCGACAAGGAAATGATGTACAAGGCGAATTTCTGCCTGCGGACCGCTATCCGCATCCTGAAACCTATCAAACAGTTTGTAGCGAAAAATGCCGATGAGGTGTATGAACAGATCAAGGCAATCCACTGGGAAGATTATCTGGATATAGATAAAACTTTCGCCGTAGACGCAGTTGTGTTCAGCGAGGAATTCCGCCATTCCAAATTTGTTTCCTACAAAGTGAAGGATGCCATTGTGGACTATTTCCGGGATGCATACGACAAACGCCCGTCTGTACGCATCAGCAAGCCGGATGTATTATTGAACATTCACATTGCAGAAACCAAATGCACTCTTTCTCTCGATTCATCCGGCGAGTCTCTGCACCGCCGCGGTTATCGTCAGGAAGCCGTGGAAGCTCCTCTGAATGAGGTTTTGGCAGCCGGCATGATATTAATGAGCGGTTGGCACGGAGAATGTGACCTGATAGACCGATGTGCGGCTCGGGAACAATCCCCATCGAAGCTGCCTTGATAGCCAGGAATATCGCACCGGGCGTATTCCGTAAGGAGTTTGCTTTTGAAAAATGGATTGATTTCGACCAGGAGCTGTTCGATAAGATTTATAACGATGACAGCCAGGAACGTGAATTCGCTCATAAGATATACGGGTACGACAACAACCCGAAAGCCAACGAAATCGCAACCCATAACATCAAGGCAGCAGGCGTATCCAAAGACGTAACGCTGAAGTTGCAACCTTTCCAGCAGTTTGAGCAACCTAAGGAAAAGGCTGTTATCATTACCAACCCGCCTTATGGAGAGCGTATATCTACCAACGACCTGCTGGGCTTATACTCTATGATTGGCGAACGGCTGAAACATGCGTTTACAGGCAACACCGCGTGGATACTTTCTTATCGTGAAGAATGCTTCGATCAAATCGGATTGAAACCTACTGCCAAGATACCTCTGTTCAACGGTGCTCTGGAATGTGAGTTCCGTAAATACGAAATCTTCGACGGAAAATACAAAGAATTCAAAAGCAGGAAAGCGAAGAGGGTAATAAAGAGTACAGACCTTACGCTGCAAGAGAAAAAAGAGAATTCAAGACCGGAGAAAGAAGAGAGTTTAAATCCGGAGAGAAAAGGGAATTCAAATCGGATGATAAACGGGAGTTCAAGCCTCGTGAATACAGAAAACCGGCAGACGGAGAATGGAAACCGAAGCGAGAATTTGACAGAGAGCGAGAATTTAATAAAGAACGTAAACCGGGAGAGTTCGGAAACGGAACAACGAACGGAATAACGACTGAAACCGTTAAAATTAAAAGCTATGAACATAAAGAGAATCGGTAAGGCAATCATGGTATTGCTACTGGCAACACCTGCTTTATCTTCAATGGAGCTTATGGCACAAAACTTGAAAATGCCCACTCTGGAAGACCTTCTTCCCGGTGGCGCAACCTATCGTATCGCTGAGAACCTGCCGGGTTTGCAGTGGTGGGGTGATGTATGTATAAAACCCGGCATCGACTCCTTGTTTGCCGTCAATCCCAAAAACGGGAAAGAGACATTGCTCACAACCCGGGAAAAGGTAAATAAAGTACTCAACTCGCTGATAACTCCTACGGAAACAACCGCAACACCCGGCCATAAGGGAAATAAAGTACAGCATTTCTACAATACCGAATTTCCATGGCCGGACAAACCGTATATGCTTATCAAATTGCCTGCGAGATACATCGTTTATGATTTCGAGAAAGATGAATTCGTCAAAGGTCTGCCGCAGGCTGGAGAAAGAAACGGTGCAAACATTGACTATACCCCGGAAGGCGGACACATAGCCTATACCGTTAAGAATAACCTCTTCGTGGACAACAAAGCCGTAACCGAAGAACCCGAAGGAATTGTATGCGGGCAGAGCGTACACCGCAATGAATTCGGAATCGGCAAGGGCACCTTCTGGAGTCCTCAAGGAAACCTGCTGGCCTTTTACTGCATGAACGAAAGCATGGTAACTCCCTATCCGCTGGTGGATATTACTCCCAGAATAGCACTGGTGGACAAGATACGTTATCCGATGGCAGGGATGCTCAGCCATCAGGTTACCGTAGGTATCTATAATCCGGACACTCAAAAAACCGTTTACTTGAATACCGGCGATCCTACCAACCGTTATTTCACCAATATCAGTTGGGCGCCCGACGGAAAGAGTCTTTATCTCATAGAGCTGAACCGTGACCAGAATCATGCAAAACTTTGCCGATACAGCAGCGAGACCGGCGAACTGATGTCCACGCTTATCGAAGAAACGCATCCCAAATATGTGGAGCCTCAACAACCCATCCTGTTCCTGCCTTGGGATCATACTCAATTTATCTACCAGAGCCAGAAAGACGGCTACAACCACCTGTATCTCTACAATACGGACGGCAAGCTCATCAAGCAACTGACAAAAGGGGAGTGGCTGGTACAGAACATTTTAGGATTCAATGCCAGAAAGAAAGAAGTTATCATCGCTTCTACGGAAGTATCTCCTTTACAAAGTAACCTGTACAAGGTCAATATCAATACCGGCAAACGTACTCCATTGGACAACAGCAAGGGAGTACACAACGGGATACTTTCCGCTTCGGGCAATTATATTATCGACCGGTATTCAACTCCGGATACTCCCCGCAAAATAGAGATAACCAATACCCAAAACAAGAAAAGCGTCTCTTTGCTCACTGCGAAGAATCCTTATGAAGCTTTATCATGCCTGCCATAGAAACCGGTACAATAAAGGCTGCCGACGGCAAGACCGACTTATATTACCGCCTTGTAAAGCCCGCCGACTTCGACCCGAATAAGAAATATCCTGCAATCGTCTATGTATATGGCGGTCCTCATGCCCAGATGATTACCAACGGCTGGATGAATGACGCACGCGGCTGGGACATCTATATGGCCAATAAGGGTTATATCATGTTCACGCTCGACAACCGCGGTAGCAGTAACCGGGGACTGGAGTTCGAAAACGTCACCTTCAGACACTTGGGTATTGAAGAGGGCAAAGACCAGGTAAAAGGAGTGGACTACCTGAAAAGCCTGCCTTACATAGACAGCAACCGCATCGGTGTTCACGGCTGGAGTTTCGGCGGACACATGACTACCGCACTCATGCTGCGCTATCCGGAGATTTTCAAAGTAGGCGTGGCCGGCGGACCGGTCATCGACTGGAAATATTATGAGATAATGTATGGCGAGCGCTATATGGACACCCCGCAGACAAACCCCGAAGGTTATGAACAGTGCGACTTGAAGAACCTCGCAGGGCAACTGAAAGGACATCTGCTCATTATCCACGATGACCACGATGACACCTGCGTGCCCCAGCATACGCTTTCTTTCATGAAAGCATGCATAGATGCACGCACCTATCCCGATCTGTTTATCTATCCCGGACATAAGCACAACGTTTTGGGACGCGACCGCGTACATCTGCACGAAAAGATAACCCGATATTTCGAGGATTATTTATAAACCGGACACATTTTCAACAGTAAACAATTAAACGTATCCATAAAATGAAAGTATTATTGCTTGGCTCAGGTGGCCGTGAACACGCTTTGGCTTGGAAAATTGCACAAAGCCCCAAAATAGAGAAACTGTATATCGCTCCCGGCAATGCGGGAACAAGTGCAGTGGGCGAAAATGTAGCCATTAAAGCTACGGACTTCCCCGCCCTCAAGGCTTTTGCCCTTGAACATAAGATTGACATGATTGTAGTGGGTCCCGAAGACCCGTTGGTACAGGGCATTTTCGACTTCTTCAAAGAAGATGCCGCTACACGGCACATTGCCGTCATCGGTCCTTCTGCAAAAGGTGCGCAATTGGAAGGCAGCAAAGAATTTGCCAAGGAATTCATGCTGCGCCATCACATCCCTACCGCCCGCTATAAAAGCGTGACTGCTGCAACACTCGAAGAAGGACTTGCTTTTCTCGAAACGCTCACCGCTCCCTACGTTCTGAAAGCCGATGGCCTGTGCGCCGGTAAAGGCGTGCTGATTCTTCCGACTCTGGAAGAAGCCCGGAAAGAGCTGAAGGAGATGCTCAGCGGTATGTTCGGCGATGCCAGTGCAACAGTGGTTATCGAAGAATTCCTCAGCGGGATAGAGTGCTCGGTATTTGTCCTGAGCGATGGTGAGCACTATAAGGTACTGCCTGTAGCCAAAGACTATAAACGTATCGGAGAAGGTGATAAGGGATTGAACACCGGCGGTATGGGTAGCGTAACACCCGTTCCGTTTGCCGATGAGGTATTTATGGAAAAGGTGCGCAAACGCATCATAGAGCCTACCATCAACGGGCTGCGCGAAGAAGGCATTCTGTACAAAGGTTTCATTTTCCTGGGACTTATCAATGTACAGAACGAGCCTATGGTTATCGAATACAATGTACGTATGGGCGACCCGGAAACCGAAAGTGTCATGTTGCGCATCAAGAGCGACATTGTAGAGCTTTTCGAAGGCGTGCACAAGGTAAACCTCGATACCAAGGCAATGGAACTCGACCCGCGCACGGCTGCCTGCGTAATGCTGGTCAGCGGCGGGTATCCCGAAACGTATCAGAAAGGCTATCCCATGAGCGGCTTTGATTTGGCAGCAACCACGGACAGCATTCTGTTCCATGCCGGTACCGCCGTAAAAGACGGGCATATCGTCACCAACGGCGGACGCGTCATAGCTGTCTGCTCCTACGGAGAGACAAAAGAAGAGGCTTTGAAAAAGAGTTATAAAGTGGCCGACATGTTAAGTTTTGAAGGCAAATACTTCCGTCGCGATATCGGATTCGACCTTTAACAGTCAATGAGAAGCCAAAGATTCCAAAATCGGGGTTACGGCGGGACGATTTACGCTTCCCGCCGCCATCCTTATATCAGTAGCCTGCTGGATACTGAGCGCTATTCTGTTGCCCGATTTGGAAATACGGAAAGGCAATTACCCCCTATGGGACATTTTCTATAGCTCATGTATTCCAACGTGGGGCACTCGTCTTTTCTGCTTCATCCTGTACTCCGTCATAGGATATTTTCTTATCGGGCTGAACAACGCCTTTGCCATCATCCGCATGCGGGCCTCAGTACAGACAGCCATTTATTTCCTGCTGATTTCCGTCTGCCCTACCATGCACATACTGTATGCAGGAGATTTGGTAGCGGTCACTTTTCTCATTGCTCTGTATTTTCTGTTCAAGAGCTATCAGCAATCCAAATCTGCAAGCTATCTGTTTCACGCATTCGTATTTATAGGAATGGGGAGTCTGCTTTTTCCGCAACTGATATTCTTTGTTCCCGTATTTTGGATAGGCGCGTATAGCTTCCAGTCCCTGCACCCCAAGAGTTTTTTCGCTTCGCTTATCGGCTGGAGCGTACCTTATTGGTTTCTATTGGGCTATGCTATCTATCCGGACACATGGATTTATTCTACCAGCCATTCCTGGAACTGGTGAATTTCCGCTCTATCCTATTTGGTTTCCGGCCTTGGGAATTGGCGACAATCGGGTATATACTCCTTTTATATATGGTCA
>ENA-OUNI01001284-OUNI01001284.1-human-gut-metagenome-genome-assembly--contig:-NODE-1284-length-10096-cov-2.350687_pt1 | contig 10096 bp, 14 predicted proteins | sample MGYA00242499_ERZ504580 | MGnify/ENA primary metagenome ERZ504580 (study PRJEB26092, sample SAMD00036315) | human gut metagenome | host: Homo sapiens | study: EMG produced TPA metagenomics assembly of... | reverse complement strand
GCACGGGATTACACAGAAAACATAGATTTTCTTTGTTCTTTTCCGTGAAATTCCGTGTAATTCCATGCCTAAAAGAAATCATCAAATGTTTTTTTGACACCCTCACAAGCTCGAACCTCGCTTACCGTTCATACAGAAAATCAGATAGTCATCACAAGATTTCTATCTGATTTTGTTTTATAGGAATATGTCAAGCCACCCCTTCACCTTTCACAACTTCCTGCTCATGCAGTATAGCGGGTGAACCCCTGTTTTTGTAAACGACTGATTATGATAACTCGCATAGGAAAAAAAAGTTCTCATTTATAAAGTATGCAAAAAAATAGTGTTTACACAATAAACACTTTTCGCACAGAAATTTGTACTTTTGCACTCCGTTTAATGAACCCGAATAGAAAACTTTAAAAACGAAATAGAATGGCAGTAGAATTGAAAGACCTTACCAAACGTAGTGAGAACTATTCTCAGTGGTACAACGAGTTGGTGGTAAAAGCCGATTTGGCAGAGCAGTCGGCTGTGCGCGGATGTATGGTAATCAAGCCTTACGGATACGCAATCTGGGAGAAGATGCAGCGTCAGTTGGACGATATGTTCAAGGAAACAGGACACGTAAACGCTTATTTCCCCTTACTTATTCCGAAATCATTCCTCAGTCGCGAAGCGGAACACGTGGAAGGCTTTGCCAAAGAATGTGCCGTAGTGACGCACTATCGTTTGAAGAACGACCCGAATGGCGGCGGCGTAGTGGTGGACCCCGCTGCAAAGCTGGAAGAAGAACTTATCATCCGCCCTACTTCGGAAACTATTATTTGGAATACCTATAAGAACTGGATTAACTCTTACCGCGACCTGCCTATCCTGTGCAACCAATGGGCAAACGTATTCCGTTGGGAAATGCGTACCCGTCTGTTCCTGCGTACCGCAGAGTTCTTGTGGCAGGAAGGCCACACGGCTCACGCCACTCGCGAAGAAGCCGAAGAGGAAGCAGTGCGTATGCTGAACGTGTACAGCGAATTTGCCGAGAAATACATGGCAGTGCCCGTTGTCAAAGGTGTGAAGTCGGCCAACGAACGCTTCGCCGGCGCTCTCAACACCTATACCATTGAAGCGATGATGCAGGATGGCAAAGCTTTGCAGAGTGGTACTTCACACTTCTTGGGACAGAACTTCGCCAAAGCTTTCGACGTGCAGTTCGTAAACAAGGAAAACAAACTGGAATACGTATGGGCCACTTCTTGGGGAGTATCTACCCGCTTGATGGGTGCGCTTATCATGACACATTCCGATGACAACGGTCTGGTGCTTCCGCCGCACTTGGCTCCGATACAGGTGATTATCGTACCTATCTACAAGAATGCCGAAATGCTTGCCAAGATTGACGAGAAGGTGGCAGGCATCGTAGCCAAACTGAAAGCGATGGGTATGTCTGTGAAGTACGACAATGCCGACAACAAACGTCCGGGCTTCAAGTTTGCCGATTACGAGGTGAAAGGTGTACCTGTCCGTCTGGTTATGGGTGGCCGCGACTTGGAGAACAATACAATGGAAGTGATGCGCCGCGATACGCTGGAGAAAGAAACCCGCTCTTGCGACGGTATCGAGGAATACGTAAAAGACCTGCTTGAGGAAATCCAGGCGAATATTTATAAGAAAGCATTGGATTATCGCAACAGCCGTATCACTACAGTGGACAGCTATGACGAGTTCAAGGAAAAGATTGAAGAAGGCGGCTTTATTTTGGCTCATTGGGACGGAACGACCGAAACCGAGGAGAAGATTAAGGAAGAGACCAAAGCCACTATCCGCTGTATTCCGTTCGATTCTTTCGTACCGGGCGACAAGGAGCCGGGCAAATGTATGGTTACGGGCAAGCCGTCTGCCTGCCGCGTGATATTTGCACGTTCCTATTAATAAGGATATTTTTCACTTTGCTGGATGAAGCTTTTTTCATAGTAACCTGTGACGAAGTTTCTTTCCTTTTCAGGAGTATTCGGCAGATGTTTTAAAAAATGGAGGTATGCTAAATTAAACACACGTTCGTGCAGTTCAATTTAGCATACCTCCATTTTTATGCACAAAGAAAGTGCATCACCAGTCAATCAGTTTTCTTGCAATGCTTAGTTTCCGGGGTATTTCGGTAGGTCGTCTTTGGAATAGAATGCGCCGGAACTGAGTTCATCGGCCTGCAGTTTGATTTTCCCGCTTTCATAGTCGGCTATGATCCTACCATTAATCCGCTGGGATAAGGCCAGGGCTGACTGCCGAAATAAGTGATGTTTTTCACCCTTAGCCCCGTTTCTTCCATAACTTCCCGCTCTACGCATTGTTCCAACGTTTCGCCCGTTTCGAGGAAGCCGGCTACTAACCCGTGGAACGTGCCGCGGAAGTTGCGTGCATGTACCAGCAATATTTCTTTGCCTTTCCGTATCAGCACGATGATAGCCGTAGAAACGGGAGGATACATCTCATTGCCGCACTCCGGGCATTTCTTCATGATAGGAGTCTGCTGTTCCATAGGAGTGCCGCATACGGGACAGAAACGGCTGTGGCTGTCCCAATAGAGTATCTGGAATGCTTTTCCCGCTGCCTGATAATCTGCCAATGCAGGTAGTCGTAAGAAGCGCGCAAGCCTGTCATTACCCATTCTTCGGTTTCGGGTACGGGCTGTCCGAGTGCGCAAGCCTTTACTTTCTTTCCGCCGGTCAGAGTTACCTCGTGTATTTTGCATCCCGCTGCGGGTGTTACAGGAGGGGTTACTCCATGAGGTATACCGTATTTGTTCTCTCCGTTTGTTGTGTACTCTTTCTTCAGCAGCAGCTGGTCTTTGAAAAAGACGAACCACTGCATGGATTGTTCCATTTCCGTAGTTTCCATTCTTCTGTTAATGCTGAATATTATTTATATAAACTGTGGAGCGGCTTATGCCCCGACGCCGCAGGGATACCTTGTCCGGATGAATTTGTTCATGTTCATCGATGGTGCATGCCTTGTCAGCCCGGTCAGGTGAAATATATTCGTTTTTGGTGATACAAACATTTTCCTGCAGAAACAGCATCAGCCTTTCTTTCCTTGTTTCTTCTGTTGTTTCCGTTTTCTTCGATTTCTTAGTCGGAGAATGTGTCCTTTCCAGTTTCATTCTTTGTCTGATTTTCTTGCGGAATGTGTTGCTGATACGCAAATGTACGTTTTGAAAACGGACAGATTCGGACCTGATTTTCTTTTTCTCATCATCGGTATCCTGAGTGCATTTCAATGAAGTGCTGAAAAATCCCAACTCTCCGAGTTCTACAATGTTGCCGTTGGCAAGCAGGTCGCACAGTTCGTCGATGCAAGCGTCCAGTGCCGCCCTATAATGTTTTTGGCAGATGCTGAAACATAGCAAACGTGTTCTACAAACTCTTTTTGGGTATAAGTTTCTTTAGGACATATACGGGCATGGAGAGATTTTTTTTCCTCGCTTCCGTTAGGAGAGGGAGTTTCGTAAAGGTCATAGTATGCACTCATGAATAAATTGTTTTGCCACTGCAATGAATAATTTCCATCCCTGCAATGAGTTGTTTTTTTCTTACTAAGAAGTAATCGTCCGATAGCAGTTTCTCTTTCGTCCGACAGGTGTGTAATTTTCGTCCGACATCTGTCGGACGAAAGAAAGACAGATGTCGGACGGAAAGTCCTTACTATGCAAAGATATAGTTTTTAATGATAGGATAACAGTTATTGGGAGAGTATTATTTTATTCTTAACACTCTGATTCCTGTAAACTTCTTATTCCTTTTCAGCATCTGTGCCAATGGCTCTTGCGAGACGACTACCATTTTCTGCGTAGAGGAGGCATGGAGCAGTTTCAATACTCCTTTTCATAGCAGGCAAGTCCCAGATGGACCACATCCAGCCCGGGAATGTTGGTGGTAATGGCTATGATATCGCCATCCTTTATCCACCGAATCCTTCATCGGGCAGTTTGTTTTTGGGGATATAATGGAACAGTTGTCCGGAGAGCGACTTTTCTATTTCTTCAATCTTGCTGATGTTTTCGGGAGAAGACTCCAGGTGTTTGTATGCTTTGGAATGCGCAGACATGAAGTTGAGGGACAGCCTTACCGTATCGGGGCTGTTGGCGGCGGTTATGTCTTTCATGAAACCATGTCTGACGCCGTTGTTCACCCAATCGGCAATGTAGTGCAGGCGGGAAGTGTAACCGTCGATTTTGCCGTCGCGATAGCGGATGCTTTGCAGGGTGCGTGCGTAGTCGGCATTGTCTATTGTGCCATTCTTGACAGGAGAAAGTGCAGAGCAAGCACATACTCCACAAAGTGGTGCAATCCACTTCGTCGAAGTTGACTACAAGTTTTTCTTCTTCATTCACTTCCAGCGTATGTGCCACGTAGGGAGTCTTGAGGAAATTCAAACCGTATTTCAGCATGGCATTGTCCGTTTCCTGTGCGGAAACGGACGATGCTATTGCCAAAGTACAGAAAACGCAAGGCAAGGTACGGAATATACAGTAGAACCTGTTAAATAAAATCTGGGATATGCCGGATAACGTTTTCATAGCTGGACAGCTTTAATATCTATATATCAAACTCTTGAAATCCGTTCCCTTGTCGAACGGTACAATCGCGAAACCGTAACTGATGGCATTCTGCTTGCCGGGACGTATCAGATAAGGTTCGTGAGCCAAAGCTCCCCAACTGTCGTCACCGCCTACGCCCATCATGCGGTAGTCTATGAAGAGGTCTACGGACGGTTCCGGCTGCGGTCGGTGAGATGGCGGTGATTGGTCTTTTCGGTACGGGGAGAGCCGTTCTCGATAGACTCACCGCTATCCAGGCTTTCCAGCGGATAGTTGGATACATTCATTTCGAAAGTGCGGTCGGCAACAAACAGCAGACCTTCTTTTGCTTTGCTGGTGAGGGTGCACCAATAGATGTCCGTGCGGTGGTTGTTTTCTTGCGGACGGACATAAGGCTCGTACATATCTTGGATACCCGATGTGTATTCGCCGATGAACTGTGAGGTGCGGCGGTCGCGGTAATTCTCTTCCGGACCCCGGCCGTAGTAGGTCAGCGAGGTGATGCGGGCGGGTAGCTGCATACGCAGTCCCACACGCGGTATCATCGGTGTTTGGGCGTTCTCTGCAACGAAATGGTTGTCTACCTTGATAACTCCGTTGCCGTATACCTTATACGTTATATCCCAGCGGGTATCGGTCTGCGGGAAGCGGTAGGTCACTTTTACCGCCGTAGTATCTTTGTCGCGCACTACGTTGAAGCTTTCGGCTTTCGGCTCCTGATAGCTGGCCTCTTTCCATGCTTTCAAACGTACGGGAAGTTTGGCTCCGTAGTCATTGTCGGTAGGGGCGCGCCAGAAGTATAATCCGCAAATCCAAATTTCCGCAGAATCCGAAACGAAGCGTTCGATTTTCAGGGAAAAGGACAAAACGAAGCGTTCAAAAAAGGAAAGCGCGCAACACTCAAAAAGCCGAAACAAAAGTTTTGTAATGACCTCTGTTTCGGCTTTATAATTTCATAAAAAATGGCTTTATAACGGCATTAAAATAAGGCTCAAAAGTTTGGCCTTCTACTTGAAAAATTGTATCTTTGTTCAGTGCTAAGCAGCTGTTTTATGAACTAATTTTTCCTGTTTCTTATACAGCATCATGTCTGTATATTCGGCAGAATAATTCATGTGGGCATTGAATTCCTTTTTTGTACAACCCTCAAAAGGATTGCCAATGGTTTTGTTTGCTCCAATCCATTCACACAGTTCAAGTATGGAGGATTTATTGGATGTGAAATAAACGAAGGAATGCTTTTCGAGTATCTTTAAAACATCCAAATAATCAGACAAGCGCCAATACATATTGTACGTACCAACATCAGTGGAAAGATAAGGCGGATCAATTAAAAAGACGACTCCGGGAACATCCTTATATTGGTTGAATACTGCTTTGTAGTCGCATGATACAATTTCAAGCCCTTTTAAGTAGTCAGAAGACTCCGGATAACCGGTCTTGCGAATGTTGTTATAAAGGACTTCCTTGCGCATTTCGGCTACAGACAATTTATACTTCATGGAGAACATAAGTGAGGATGATAAGGTTATAAAATCCACGTACCCAACATTTAGTTCTTCTTCCTCGATACGTTTAAAAATGCGTTCTCTAAGTTCCCCTTTAATTGGTTTATGTTTGGGTATCGAATTACCCACAGCTCCCTAATATCGGCAAGCAGTTTTATTTGTCTGTGGGATTATTTTCAGTCTGAACCGGTAGTTGTCGAAGTCATTGTAGACAACAGTAGCATCGGGCTTGCTTCTTTGGTATATGCGAAAGAGTCCGGAACCGCCAAACAAGTCCACAAACACGGTATCTTCAGGGAACTGTTCCAAAACTTTAATAAACTCTTTAGCAAACATTCTTTTTTGGCCTACAAATGGCAGTGGTGCAGATAAATTCATATTCTTCATACGTTCAAGTCAAATTTAATGTTTTCAACTCCGGATAACAGTTCCAGAGTCCGGTCAATGTTATTTTCATATATATGCACATTTCCAAGGTCAAGGGTTATGGACTTCAGGGGAAGCTCCACCTGCCTTGCCATCAGATAAAGATGATAAATATCAGCCGGAAGCCCAAGGTTCGCATCAGACTACGCTGATATGCAGATAGCACCAATTCTCCCTCATCAATTTGGAACTGCACAAGACTCAGGCAGGGTGCCTGGTTGCTTTCCACCCCGGTTTCTCCAAGAAACAGGACATAATTCTTGCTGTTGCGCTTTTCCCGGTTAATCCTGGTTATGAGGGTGGAAGCTTTTCAAAGTAAGTTGGATAGCTGTTTACAAGGGTATGGCCGCAATAATCCCACCAGGTAATCCCTGCCTCTTTGTATTTTTCCACATCCCGGACTCCTTGCATAAACAGTTTCAATTCCTCTTTCAGCTTTTTCCTGGCTATCCCGTGGCTTTCAAATATGTCAAGTAAATCAGCGGGGGTTAGCATGAGCCTTTCGTTTAATAGATACTTGATACGCCCTTTCCTATTGGTCTGGATTTGCCCGTTTGGAGTATCTTGTCTAATGTCTGGTAATACTTATTCATGAGCTTTATTTTTGGTTGTACAAAGGTAGCTCTACCGGACAACACAAGGCATCCCCGGCACATCAATCACACTGCACCGAGCGTGCAGTGCTTTCCAAACCGTTTGATAACATCATACACCTTACGTTCGCTTACCGAATATTTATTTGCCAAAAACGCCACTGCATAAGTGGTCTTTTCACCTTGTTTTTTCATGACCTCATACTCCGTATATAAGTCTATGAATCGAAGGTCATCCTGCTTGCCGCCCAAACTTATAAGCATTTCAAGCGGTTCTCTGTTAAATTTAAGTGCTTCAAACAATGTCATATCCAATCATTTTTGTACTTTTGCAATGCCAATCATTTATTTAATGCGTAAAAACGCACGAGAGTGCGGCAGAGGGCATTGCCCCCGGTCGCGCACTCTCGTGGCGTTTTGTGTTAATAAATGATTGGCGTCTATATTAACAGGCCGGGGGCTTTTTTTATCCCTCCCCCGAAGGGATTGTCAATCACTTCAATCCGATATAATTCCAAATTGAACTTGTCCTTTTTTTCCCAGCCTTCAGCCAGAACTGTCTGAATGAATCCTACTGCTTTTGTATAGAAATCTTTCAGTTCTTCTAACTGAGTAAAAGTATGGTATTCCGGTTGTCATCCGAACCAAACTTAAACGTCACTGGCAGGGTTTCTCCGCCCGTCTGAACGGCCAAATCGTATGCTGCCTTATAGTTGTACTGGTTCTCCACAGAAAGCCATACATGGGCACCATTATAGGCGAATCCGGATAGGATAGCCGCATCAGTCTGGCTGTTATACCAGGACATAACCAATGTGTGGATTTCCTCATCAGTAGGCTTATGCCCGAACTCCTCTTCCATGTAGGAGGCAGAGCCGTTCTCTTTTTCCTGCACATCCCATCGGATGCGCCATTTGTCTTTAACCGGGTTCGTGCATTCCATCAGCGAAACCCCGGAACTTCCTTCAACTCTTCTCATGTAAACACGTATTTGGTTCTACCTTTGCCGAATGTCTCTGTCTTGATGGTCGTTTCAAACGGGAAACCATCCGGCATTTCCTTTACTTGTGCGAGAATATTCTTCATTTCCTCGCTGTTGGTGAAGAACTTCTTTGCCTCGCCGTTCACTTCGATGGCCACAATACAGCGGTCTTCTCCCTGCTCGGTTTTGATACCGGTCTCAAAGTCCTTCACTACAATGGGTAAGTTTACCAGTTCCCGGATGCTTACCACCACTCCGGGGAATCGCTTTTTACCGTCTTCCGGCTTGTAAGCGACATTCAAGTCTTTAAAACTTCTCATTTCTTTGCCTGTTAATTTTTTAAACAACTTATTACAGTCGGCGTGCTTCGTCATGCCGTAGAAACTGGCAATCAGTTCCCGCCGTCTTTTTCTCGATTTTACCTCGTGCATTTTCCGGGCAAACTTCTGTTTGATGCGTTTCCGCAATCTTACATAGTCGGGACGGATAACATAGCCAAGGAAATCAATGCCTTCTTCCACAGGGAACACCCGTTCATTCGGCTTTATTTCCAAGTCTATTTTTCCCATTTGCCCGTGAACAGCATCACGAATCTTCCACAATTCCGCTTTCGTTTTACCGAGTACCAGTCCGTCATCGCAATAGCGATAGTAATAACGAACCCCGTACTTATCCTTCAGATAGTGGTCTAAAAATACAGACAGAAGCAGATTTCCTGCCCCTTGTGAACTGCGCAGTCCGAAACTGATACCTTCCGGCAGCAGCTTAACAAACCGCTCCAACAAGACCAACAGCCTTTTGTCCTTGAACACCCTCCGGAAGCACCACATAACAAAGTCCTGCCGCGCATTGTCATAAAACCTCCGGATGTCAAATTTGTATGCGTAAAGCGTGCCTTCCGGATTTTTTGCAAATCGGTACGTATGCAGTTCATCAGGTCATGAGTACCGCGCCTTTTGATGCTTGCACCGGTTGTCCGGATATAACGTTTTTGCAGGTGGCGGTCCACCACATTCATGATGGCAAACACAGCGATGCGGTCTTTCATGGACAGGATCTGCAAAATACGTTTTTTACCGTATTCTTCAATTTCCCTCTCATGGTAGCCGCCCAGCCGGAATGAGCCGTCCGCAATGGAAGCCGTCAGTTCGGTGATAATCTTCTCCCTATGGGCAAGCAGGAATCGTCCTGCCTTGACCTCTTACGATCGGTTCCGCGAAGTACCGAATCGAATGCCTCCGACATATTGGAGTATTCGATGATTTCCTCGATAATATATCCTTCCCTGCGCATAAGCTATTGGTTAATAAACATGGAAGATGAGGGCCTTCCTTTCCCCGGGTCTGACTTCTTCGAACTGATAACAGCCTACCAAACTCCACCCGACGCGTGATTTTTCAGCTTTCCACCTTTTCTGGTGCTGTTGCTGTGGCTTGCTCCCCTCGCACCGCTTCGGGGACACGTCCCCGCTGCTGTACGCCGATTTGTTAGATTTCCAGACGCGAGCCGACATTCGCATTCGTATTCGAAGCATCGTTATTCGCATTCGCATTCGACACACCGCCATTCGCATTCGCATTGTTGTACCCGCGATAGACCACACGGACTATTGGGGAACTCTACCGCTTGCAAAGTTACTGATTTAACAGGCAAAACAGATAAACGAATTACACTATCATCCAAAATAAAACGGATATACTGCCACCCGCGACGGTGAGCCCCCAATCAATCCAGTCCCAAGGACTTCCCCGAAGAGTATCTTTCAGTTCCAGACAGGAAGCTGCAATGGCCGCAGCATAAAAGGCCGTCCAAGGAGTAAATCCCAATAGACCTACCATCAAACCACCGATAAGATGCTTGTAACGGTTACTCATTTTTAAAAAATGCGATAATCTTTTTCATATACCTCAAAATTCTATTTTTTCGACCGCTTCGCCGGTATTTGAATACCTTTTAAATGGAATTCGGAAACCATCCGAATCCCGTTCTTTCGTTTTAGTCGCTTCGCTCCACG
>ENA-OUNI01001283-OUNI01001283.1-human-gut-metagenome-genome-assembly--contig:-NODE-1283-length-10099-cov-3.734958_pt1 | contig 10099 bp, 13 predicted proteins | sample MGYA00242499_ERZ504580 | MGnify/ENA primary metagenome ERZ504580 (study PRJEB26092, sample SAMD00036315) | human gut metagenome | host: Homo sapiens | study: EMG produced TPA metagenomics assembly of... | reverse complement strand
TTCGTAAAGAAAGCATATAAACCCTACAAAAACAGATTGTTGTTCCCATGGTATCTTTATAAATTGGGGATTGATATAATTTACAGGAAGAATAAAATTGTCTACTACTGAATTATAAAAAGCATTCTCATTAAGATTGGATGATTCAGAATTAACATATACATTTTTTATAGAAGAATAACCAAATGCTCCCCAATCTATTTTAGCTCCTTTTCTAATAATAAGATTATTGAATTAAGCACGACTTTCAATCTCTTGTATGCCTTTCAAACATATATCACTAAAGATTTATGCATCCACAAAAAGCACGTTCCTTTATATATAATAGTCCCATTCCACCAGTAACAACTTTCAATTTAGAGCAATTTAAGAATGCCTCTTTTTCTATTGTAGTTAAAGACTTTGGCAAGTTAATATATTTAATATTATAACACTTACTAAATGTACCTTTTTTTATTGTTTTCCAATATGCCGGAATCATAATATCATGCAGCCTACTACATCCTTCAAAAACAAACTCGTCAAGTTCGCATTCGGATTGATTGAAATACAATTTCTCTATCCGGCTGTTTTTTGAAAGCGTGTTTACCTATATTCTTCAAATTCCTATTTAAAGATATGCTTTTCAACAAACTGCCTTCAAAAGCGTTTTCATGTATGAACTCGGTACTTTCTTCAAGTTTATAATTACATATTTTATTTGTGGGAAATAACAATAGCGTTCTCCCGTCCTTAGAATACAAAGCATCATTTTTTACACAGTAATACTTATGCCCATATTCAACTACAAATTTCGTAAGAGAGATGTTATGATTTGTCTCCGTTATATTTAACAAAGAGTTTTGCGGAAGCACTATTTCTTTCAAATTCTTACAGTATGATATTCGGCTTTCTCCCTGAGGTAAAATTATTTTTTCGATATTAGAACAATACCCAATACTATAAATCCCTGATGGTAAATAAAATTCTCTCAAATCCAGCGTTTTCATTTCACCTGAAGAACAAATATTATGCAGATACGAAATAATATTATCACTTCAAAATTCGTGGTAACTGAACACTTTACAATAATGTTTTTGCACTTCTGTATCAAAGGGATCTTTTTATAATCAATCTCTCCCGTGAAATACCAAGCATTATTATTTACATCCATATTGCTAAAATCGAAATAGTAATTAACACACAAATTAACTATCAAAAAATAAGATCATCCTGCATATCACAATTATATGCTCTTACTTCCAGTAAAAGTGATTTTTTTAGTTGCCTTACCATAAAGTTTAAGAAAGGCTGATTACTTTCTTCTTCTTGTGACTGACGCAAGAAAGTATATATTCTTCTCTATCTTCCTTGAAGATCTTAGCAGGAAAAAGGTGATAGCAGAATTGAATATAATTCATCAGTAAACGAGCCGTTCTTCCATTACCGTCCACCCACGGATGAATAGTAACCAAGTTAAGATGAGCGTTGAAACTCAACTCGTATTGTTCCCGAAGTGTTCCCGCAGTATTTTGCTTTTCTTGCAGGATAGCGCAAATTCCTCTACTTTAACAGGCACTTTTAGATAATTCATATAAGACCGACCGCCCACGCCTGCCGTGACACCACATAAACGATATTCACCTTTGGAAGAATCGAAAGAACCACCCATTACACTATGCACACTTCCAGTTGTCCGCATTAAGGCAGCATTCAAGCCTTGCAAGAAAACCGGAGTTATTAATGTATTACGCTGTGCTTCTTCTTTTGCCAGTTCGTATGCTTTACGCAAATCCTCATTCATCAAGTGATGTATCAACGGTTTCCCTTTCGCCGTTACCCCTTCATCAAACAGAAGTTGCGTATCTATTTCGGTAAGTGTAGAACCTTCAATAGCTGTTGAATGGGTAATAAGAGAATAAAGGTAGTACTTATCATAATCCACCGCTTCATTGATGCCAAGTTTCTGAAATTTCTGGTATAACTGTTCTATCTCTTGCCAAACGTCTTGTTCCATTGCTTTTTATTTAATAGGCTTTATTTCTTTTCAAAGGTAGTGTATTTACGATATTCAGCCAAAGAAAACAATGACTTACTACTATATTTTTTGCACGTGTGGGGAAAATGCGGGGAAAATTCAGGTAAAACAAAAAAGCTAAGTAATTGATTATTCAATACTTAGCTTTTATCTTCGTACCCAGACCCCGGGTCGAACCGGGATGGAAGTGAATCCACTGGTGTTTGAGACCAGCGCGTCTACCGATTCCGCCATCTGGGCATGTTTGACTTCTCAAATGCGGTGCAAAGATACAGCTTTTTTCTAAACCTGCAATACTTTTCCTAAAAAAAGGCGAAAAAAACGATAAAACCTGCTTGAATCATTCCTTGTTTGTAAAATATGCAGTACATTAGCAGAAACTTTTAAAATCAATAGCATGGTAACCAATAAGGATAATTTCTGTGTAATTATGGGCGGAGGAATCGGCAGCCGTTTCTGGCCATTCAGCCGCAAGACACTTCCAAAACAGTTTCTGGATTTCTTCGGTACAGGACGTTCCTTGCTGCAGCAAACCTTCGACCGCTTCAAGCAGGTAATCCCCATGGAAAATATACTTATCGTAACAAATGACTTGTATGCCGACCTTGTAAAAGAACAGCTTCCCGAACTTAAACCCGAACAGATTCTACTGGAGCCGACACGCAGGAATACAGCCCCCTGCATTGCGTGGGCTTCCTATCATATCCGCGCCTTGAATCCGAACGCCAATATAGTGGTAGCTCCTTCGGACCACTTAATCCTGAAGGAAGGCGAATTTCTGGCAGCTATCGAAAAAGGGCTGGACTTCGTTTCCCAATCGGACAATCTGCTGACACTCGGCATCAAGCCCAACCGTCCGGAAACCGGATATGGCTATATACAAATAGTCGAAGCCGCCGGTGATAATTTCTACAAGGTAAAAACCTTCACTGAAAAGCCCGAACTGGAACTGGCAAAAGTATTCGTGGAAAGTGGAGAATTCTATTGGAACTCTGGTCTGTTCATGTGGAACGTAAATACCATCATCAAGGCAAACGAAGCCCTGCTGCCCGAGCTGACTTCCAAACTGGCCCCCGGCAAAGATGTGTATGGAACAGTCCAAGAGAAACAATTCATTGATGAGAACTTCCCTGCTTGCCCCAATGTCTCCATAGACTTCGGCATCATGGAAAAGGCAGACAATGTATATGTGTCATTAGGCGATTTCGGCTGGTCTGATTTAGGAACCTGGGGGTCTTTGTATGATTTGTCTCCCAAAGATGAAGCAGGCAATGTAGCCTTAAAATGTAAATCCCTCATCTATAATAGCAAAGACAATATCGTGGTGCTGCCCGACAACAAACTTGCAGTTATCGACGGTTTGGAAGGTTATCTCATAGCCGAGTCGGACAATGTATTACTGATTTGCAAGAAAGATGAAGAACATACCATCCGCAAATATGTGAATGATGCCCAGATAAAACTGGGAGAGGAATACATTTAAATTAAAAATTAAAGGATAGGTGCCGAAGGCAAAAAATAGCGGGAGCTGGATGAAGTCCAACTCCCGCTTCCGTTTATTTAGGGGAGGAAAATAAACCGATTAAAGCACTGCACGGATAGCTTCTGCCACAGCCTTGAATTCTTCGTCCGTCAGTTTCAGTTTGGGATTGGAGAAAAGCATATCTTTTTCGTTCTGCATAGGAATCAAATGTATGTGCGCATGAGGCACTTCCAGCCCCAATACCGCTTCTCCTACCTTTCTACACGGAAAGGCCTTGCCGATGGCAAGTGCCACTCTCTTGGCGAAAACATGCATCGCCGCCAAATCCTCATCGTTCAAATCGAAGATATAATCCACTTCCTGCTTGGGAATGACCAATGTATGACCTTTTACCAACGGATTGATGTCAAGGAACGCAAAGAATCTGTCATCCTCCGCCACCTTGTAGCAAGGTATTTCACCTGCGATAATTCTACTGAATATTGTTGCCATAGCTATAAATTATAAAATAAGGCAAGCCCGTATGCGGACCTGCCTTCCTTTAAAAGGATATGTTCACTACTTCCAGGTTAATCATGCCCTGCGGAACTTTAATTTCTGCGATGTCACCTACTTTCTTGCCAAGCAGACCTTGTGCAATCGGAGTATTGACGGAAATCTTTCCTTCCTTCAGATTGGCTTCACTTTCGGAAACGATAGTATAAACCATCTTCATGCCATTCTTCACGTTCTTAAGCTCTACCTTATTGAGAATCTGTACAGAATCGGTTTTCAACTTCGACTCATCAATAATCTTAGCGTCGGCAATGGTCAGCTTCAAGTTGTTAATTTTCATCTCAAGCATACCTTGAGCTTCCTTGGCAGCGTCATACTCTGCATTTTCCGACAAATCACCTTTGTCACGCGCTTCGGCAATGGCAGCCGATATTTTGGGACGTTCCACCGTCTCCAGGTGTTTCAATTCGGCCATCAATTTCTTGTAGCCGTCTTCTGACATATAAGCCATACTTTTTCCTCCTTAAATGTTATGTTAGTTTTTAATGGTACTATAAACAAAAAAGAATTCCAACATGGTCAGCATGCTGGAACCCTCTTTCCGATTTTCCTTTGCAAAGATAGCCTTTTATACAATGCGTGTCAAGCATAAAAGGCTGCTTTGTAACATATTTAAACGAAAACTTCTTATTTATAACATGTTACAGCAATGCTTTCACTGCCGCCTCCAGGTCTTTAATGCTCTCTCCACGGGCACTCAACTCATTGTTCTTGTTGACCAGGAACACAGAAGGCACATTCTTCACATTATAAGAAGCCGCTATAGACGAATAAATTCCATTGCCGTCGCGCACACAAATCCAAGGTAGATTGTCGGCAGTTGTTTTCCAATAGTGCTCGTCTGCATCCAGAGAAACCTGATAGATTTCCAATCCCTGGGCGGCATACTTGTCGTACAAGTCGCGCAACATATAATTATGTGTAGCAGAAACGGCACTCTGATAAACAGTGAAGTCCACAATAACAGCCTTGCCCTTCAGTTCGCTCAACTTACGTGTATTGCCTTCATGTCACGCAGGTTAATGTCGATGATGCCGGTTTCGGAAATTGCCTCTTCGGGGATTTCCACCACCTTCTGCTGCGGAGTACGGGTATTCTTCATTCCCTTTATCACAATATTGTAGAGGTTCTTGGAGCGGTCGGCATCCGGATAATAATTGTTTAGGCTGGTTGCCACGGCTGCAAAACACTTAATGTCTTCCTTATTGTTCAGAGGGTCGAAAATCAAATAATTATTCAACTTCTGGAACAAGGCGAAATAGGCAGCAGCCGTATTGGGAGCGGCAAAAATATAGCTGATTTTCACTTCATCCTTATAGTTCTTCAATAAAGAGGCAAGACTGTCCTCAAAAACATCGGCACCTATCTTATGTGCCTGCACCGACTGCAGCAATGCATTCACATTATCCTGAAGCTTCATCAGCTTCAGCGTCAAGTCCTTTATCTTCGAGCTATTCGGAGAACCTTCCACTGTATAGGCAGTGGCGAAATCGGTATAAGGTGCCTTTACCAAAACCGTTTCCGTCGAATCTACCGAGAAATTAATAACCTTGTCGTCTACCCGCAGACGGTAAAATTCCGGAGACACCGGACGTACCTGCTTGAAGTGGAAAGAGCCATCCCCTTCCAGTTTTACAGAATCCAAAGGAACAATACCTTCCAATGCCGAGGCTTCCAAATAAAGCATCTTGCCGTCGGCACCAGACACTTCACCCTCTACTTTGAATTTCGGTTCGGAATTACATGCACCCAATGCTATTGCAGCAAGTGCCATAAAAAAGATTTTCTTCATATCGTATCTTCAGTTTTGTTTTGCAAACGTGCCTGCAAATATACTTCTTTTCAAGTTCAGTCAAAGCATTTTCCCTCGTTCTTCCATATAGAAAACTGCAAAAAACAACTAAATACAAACTTTTTATCTCATTCCCACCATTTTACATGAATAAATTATGTATCTTTGCACGAATTTTGAAAGAAAATTAGATATAAAACATTTTTATGATTAACCCAATTGTTAAGACGATCGAGCTTCCTGATGGCAGAACCATCACGCTCGAAACGGGAAAGCTGGCAAAACAGGCAGACGGTTCTGTAATGCTTCGTATGGGCAACACCATGCTTTTAGCTACTGTTTGTGCCGCCAAGGACGCAGTTCCCGGAACAGATTTCATGCCATTACAGGTAGAGTACAAAGAAAAATTCTCCGCATTCGGACGTTTCCCCGGCGGTTTCACAAAGCGCGAAGGACGCGCTTCTGACTACGAAATCCTCACTTGCCGCCTCGTTGACCGTGCTCTCCGCCCCTTATTCCCTGATAATTTCCATGCAGAGGTATACGTAAACATCATTCTTTTCTCAGCAGACGGCGTAGATATGCCCGACGCTCTGGCCGGACTCGCAGCTTCTGCCGCACTTGCAGTTTCAGATATCCCCTTCAACGGACCTATTTCCGAAGTACGCGTAGCACGCATCAACGGACAATTCGTCATCAACCTACCTTCGAACAACTAGAACAAGCCGATATGGACTTGATGGTGGGCGCCACTTATGAAAACATCATGATGGTGGAAGGCGAAATGGACGAGGTTTCCGAGCAGGACTTGCTGGAAGCGATGAAGCCGCACACGAAGCCATTAAGATTCAGTGCAAGGCACAGATGGAACTGGCAGAAGAAGTAGGCTCTACCGTGAAACGCGAATATTGCCACGAAGTGAACGACGAAGAACTCCGTAAGGCCGTTCACGACGCTTGCTACGACAAGGCTTATGCCATTGCCGCTTCCGGAAACAAGAACAAGCACGAACGCATGGATGCTTTCGATGCCATCCGCGAAGAATTCAAGGCACAGTTCTCCGAAGAAGAACTGGAAGAAAAGGCAGCCTCATCGACCGTTACTATCACGATGTGGAAAAAGAGGCGATGCGCCGTTCCATTCTGGACGAAGGCAAGCGCCTTGACGGACGTAAGACGACCGAAATCCGTCCTATCTGGTGTGAGACCAGCTACCTGCCCGGCCCTCACGGTTCCGCTATCTTTACACGTGGCGAAACACAGTCTTTGTCTACTGTGACTTTAGGCACCAAGTTGGACGAGAAGATTATCGACGACGTATTGGAACACGGAAAAGAACGTTTCCTTCTGCACTACAACTTCCCTCCGTTCTCTACGGGCGAAGCAAGGCACAGCGCGGTGTAGGCCGTCGTGAAATCGGCCACGGCCATCTGGCATGGCGTGCATTGAAGGGTCAGATTCCTGCAAACTATCCGTATGTAGTACGCGTGGTATCCGATATCCTCGAATCAAACGGTTCTTCTTCCATGGCTACCGTATGTGCCGGAACTCTGGCATTGATGGATGCAGGTGTGAAAATCAAGAAACCGGTATCAGGTATCGCCATGGGATTGATTAAGAATGCAGGCGAAGACAAATATGCCGTATTGTCCGATATCCTCGGTGATGAGGACCACTTGGGCGACATGGACTTCAAGGTGACCGGAACAAAAGACGGTATCACCGCCACTCAGATGGACATCAAAGTGGACGGTCTGTCATACGAAATCCTCGAAAAGGCATTGCTGCAGGCTAAAGAAGGCCGCGAATATATCTTGGGCAAAATCACCGAGTGCATTGCCGAGCCTCGCGAAGACCTGAAACCTCACGCTCCGCGTATCGAGACAATGACCATTCCCAAGGAATTCATCGGTGCTGTCATCGGCCCTGGTGGAAAGATTATCCAAGGTATGCAGGAAGAAACCGGTGCTACCATTACTATTGAAGAAGTGGACAACATCGGTAGAATCGAAATCGCCGGTACCAACAAGAAGAGCATCGATGATGCTATGCGTATCATCAAAGGGATTGTAGCTGTCCCCGAAGTAGGCGAAGTCTACAAAGGCAAGGTACGCTCCATTATGCCTTACGGTGCATTCGTTGAATTCCTGCCGGGTAAGGACGGCTTGCTCCATATCTCCGAAATCGACTGGAAACGTCTGGAAACAGTAGAAGAAGCCGGTATCAAGGAAGGTGATGAAATTGACGTAAAACTTCTCGACATCGACCCGAAGACCGGAAAATTTAAGCTGTCACGCAAAGTATTGCTTCCGAGACCGGAAAGACAAGAAAGACCGGAAAAGAAATAAGAAATCTCTTATTCTTTAAGTATATAAAGCCTGGTGGAACCCCATCAGGCTTTCTTTTTGTCAATACTGCCAGAAATGGCTCTGAAAAACAAGGCATAATGCTTGCATATTCCAAAAAGATTATGTTTTTTTGCTATGTAAAGCCTTATATTCCATAAAGAACCTCAATTAATGTCCGGTTTAAGGAGCCTACATACTATGAATCTTTTCTCACGCTTTTTCCAGGAAAACCAAGAAAAGTTTTTGGCTTTTGCTTATTCTTATCTCAGGGATAAAGCAGAAGCGGAAGACGTTGTGATGGAATCCATGATTGCCTTATGGGAAAACCGAGACCGCTGGGAAGAAAACAGTAACCTGCATGCCCTGCTGCTGACCATCATAAAGAACAAAGCCCTGCACGTACTCGAGCACAAGCAGGTGCGTCTGCGAGCGGAAGAAACCATCAGCAGCCACAACCTGCGCGAACTGGACTTACGCATCTCCACCTTGAAAGCCTGCGAACCGGACCAGATATTCAACACGGAAATACAGCATATCGTAAATAAGACCTTACAGGAAATGCCCGAGCAAAGCCGGAAGATATTCATGTTGAGCCGATACCAGAACCTGGCAAACAAGCAGATTGCCGATAGTCTGGACATATCACTTAAAACCGTAGAGGCACACATCACCAAAGTGCTGCGGATTCTCCGGCTGAGACTGAAAGATTATCTTGTTACCATACTCATAATATTAATATCCTAAAAAATGCTTCTACGGAATAGGGTTACCGCCCACTTTCCGGTTATATATACAAAAGGTAAAAAGAGCACGTTTTAGAAAAGAAATAAATTATTGACAATGAACCAAGAGCTATTATATAAATATTTCAAAGGTATTACTTCCGTTGAAGAAGAAAAGATGATACTCGACTGGATAGACGCCTCGGATGAAAACCGGAACATCTTCCTGAAAGAGCGCATGATATACGACATTTCCTTGTTCTCGGACAAGCAGGGAAACAATGAAAAGAAAACGGTGCGCATCATGCCGATGCTCCGCTGGGCGGCCGTATAGCCGCCGTCACCATTGTCGCCATTGCCGGTTATTTCATCACCTCCGACTTTTTATATAACAAGGAGGTGCAGTTGCAAACAGTCACTGTGCCTGCCGGACAACGGGCCCAAATTACCCTCGCCGATGGAACACGCGTATGGCTGAACTCCAAGTCCACCATGAAATATGCCGCCAACTTCGGACGCAACGAACGAAATGTGGAGTTGGACGGAGAGGCCTACTTTGAAGTAGCCAAAAACAAGAATATCCCATTCTATGTACATACAGAAACGAACAAGGTAAAAGTTGTAGGAACGAGTTTCAACGTCTGTGCCTACAGTGGGAGCCATGAGTTCGGAACCACATTGGTGGAAGGTATCGTCGATATCTATCCGGCCAACAGCAGCCAGATAATCACCAGGTTGCAGAAAGACGAGGTATTTCTCAATGAAAACGGAAAATGTAGAAAGGCCGTCCTTCCTTCCTATGAATATCTACGCTGGAAAGAGGGACTATACTGTTTTGACGACGCTCCATTCAGCGGTATCCTCGGTAGACTGGAGAAATACTATAATGTAAAGATAACCGTTGCCAGTCCTCAACTGCTGAACTACGGCAGCTTTACCGGCAAGTTCAGAGAGCAGGACGGCATCGAACATATACTGCGGACCATCTCGAAAGACCATCCTTCAAGTTCCGCATCAACGAAGAAAAGGATTCAATTGTTATATATGAGTAAGAAAAAAGATCGGAAAGTACCCCCATACTTTCCGATCCGAAACAGTCAAAAATCGACCTTAATCAATTTATTAACTTAACACAGTGACAAAGATATGAGAAAAATTTTGTTGATGAGGCTTTTTTATCTAA
>ENA-OUNI01001282-OUNI01001282.1-human-gut-metagenome-genome-assembly--contig:-NODE-1282-length-10099-cov-3.816286_pt1 | contig 10099 bp, 14 predicted proteins | sample MGYA00242499_ERZ504580 | MGnify/ENA primary metagenome ERZ504580 (study PRJEB26092, sample SAMD00036315) | human gut metagenome | host: Homo sapiens | study: EMG produced TPA metagenomics assembly of... | reverse complement strand
TCAAAAAATCGTTCATGTCTGTTTCCTCTCTTATCAAGCGGATAGTTTACACTCCACTTCGCTTTCTGCTCATAACAGAATAACTTCGCAGTTTATCAGCTTGCTATTTTAACGTAGTTACGATTAGCTTACTTTCCAGTGCAGCCGCTATCAGGTCTTCTTTACAGCTGTATCCTGCCCTGGCTATCATTTCCTGAAAATTCCATCTCACCCCGGAAGTAGAACATTTCATTTCTCTTGCAATCTCTGAATATGACATTCCACGGATATACAGGCGGAGCATCTCCAGCTGCCTGGGACTGATATCGCCGCTTGTGATCCAGTTAAGCTCCACCTTCGGCGTCATATCCGGAAATACATGCTCACCATTTAAGGTTCTGTGGATCACACTCCGTATTTCCTCTTCCCCGTGATCCTTATACCAGAGACTGTCTGCACATCCACTTTTTGCCCTTTCCAGCACCTTGGGATCGATCAGGGAAGTAACGATCAATACCTTTGTATAGGGATACTTCTCCCTGATCACTTTTCCAGCACTGAGTCCATCATATTATGAAACGTCTGCACATCCATAATCACAAGATCAATTGCCGAATAATCACAGATTTTTACAGCTTCACGTGCATCTGAAACTGTCTGGACATGTCGGAATTCCGGCTCCTGCATAATAATATATTCAAAATACTTCTGCATGATCTTCTGATCTTCTACTATCAGTATCCGTACCATCGAATCCCATCCTTTCTGTCAGTGGCATTTTCAATATCAGACAAAACTCAGGGGAAAAAGAAACCTGCATCCTGCATTTTCCTGATTCAGCTGCCTTTCTCAGTGCAGATAAACCACCGCCTTCTTCTGCATTTTTGTCAGGCACCTCTCCATCATTGGTAATCTGGACAGTATACTCATCTGCATTTTTGTCTATCTTCACCCAAACAGTGCTGCCATGGGCATGTCTGGCACAGTTTGTCACACATTCACGGATTGCCCTGTCTGTCAGCAGCCTGTAAGATGGATGCAAAGGAAAATTCCCACTGATCTGAACTGAAATTCCAAGCTCTTCTGCATGTCTGACCGTATCTTTATATACTTCTTCCATACTCTCAACAGCAGAACCGGTAAGAATATAAACCAGATGTTTCAATACAGACAACTGTTTATCCATTTTATCCGGATCTTCTTTCCTTTCCAATATTCTGCGTATTGACAGAAGGCTTCGTCCAAAATTGTCATGAACCTGCATTTTCATGACAAGCGTCTCCTGCTCTCTGATTTTATCTCCGATTTTTTCGTACATCTCCTCCAGCTTATGATTCAGGATTTCCAGCTTTTCATTGTTTGCCCTGATTTTTTCACCATTGTAATAAATTTCTGATACATTAACTGCCACTGTCTGCAGATATCCTGCACAATCCGGCTCCTGCAGACTATATTCCTGAAACATCCAGACGGAACCATCAGGAAAATAAAACACATTACTGTCTTTGCTCAATCTGCGAAAACCTTCCGATTCAGGTCTCCCATTCATTGCTTTCCTTAATGCCTCGTAATCCTGCAGATAAGAACCTGTCATGATTCTGCTCAGTTCCTGCATCTTGGTATTACACAAAACAATCCTTCCAAGAGGATCCGAAAAACAGACCCCACATGGAACATCATTCACAGCTTCATTCACGGACCAGTAAGACAGGGAATGATGATATCTGCGTCTCTCGCTCCGGATCACCCAGCAAAGATAAAGCAATAATCCTATAACCACCGTCATGAAAACACTGACCGGATAACCCTGAAGCATTGGCTGATAGGAACTTTCTCCCAGGCAATATCTGTGATCATTCATCAGAGCGCCCATGAACATGAAGGAAACAACAAAGACAGCCACTACCGTTACGATTTTCTTTTTCCCGGAAAAGCAGGTGATTCTTACCAGCAGGAGGATTAATTCCAGAATCATGCAGATTTCAAGAAGAATCATCAGAACATTCTGTATTGCCATACTGCATTCCACAAAACTGATCATCTTCCGCCTCTCTTTCTGAAGACGATACATCTGATAAACCATTCGTTTCATCTTCCTGCTGCACTTTTAATTCCGGCCTTTCCGATATGAATCCACGCAGATCCGCCTCTGATACAATATGAACTGAAACCCGCAAGGCATCATCAATCTGCGACACACGGTAAAAAACAGACTGCATGGTATCAACCAATCGTTCCACAAGCCATTCAAAGATGTCATAGCATTTTAGTATATCATCTGCATTCAGCCGCACATCCACATTTTCCACGTAGTAAGCAGCCCGGATCCTGCATAATTTTAAGCTGTCACAGGATTCTGCCAGGCTTTGTCTGAGATCTTCCATTGTAAGCAGATTTCCATCTGATGCATATTGTGTCAGCACCAGATTCTTTCTCCGCTTCAAATACGTACCAACAACTACAATTTTACCGAGAATCCAATCATATTGTTCCCTTGATTCTGTCCGTTCCAGCTGATCCATAAACTGTGACAGCAATTCCAGCTGACCGGCTGTCTGATTCTGTATCATATTTAACAGACGGTTCTGTTCTTCTGTTTTTCTCCGCTCAGCCTCTTTCTGATAAGCTTTCTGTAACAGACGGTTTCTGGCAGTCAGTTCCTCCTGCTGTTCCCGAATATCCTGATACTGATCCAGCAGTACCGAAATATCCTCTGACCAAAACAAATGTCCTCCCCTTATAGGAATATGGTTGATCCGGATTCCCTGTTCCTGTACTGATGATCTGTCTATTATGATTTTACGCAGTTCAGGCGACAGTTCGGGAAAATCGCCGGAATGATAATAGCGCAGAAAAGAATAATCTGTAATCTCTGCATCCAGTCCTCCGGAAGTCTGGAATAATTCAAAATATCGATTATTGGTCTGTATCAATCCACATAATATACAACCCTGAAAAATTGCTGCCATTAAAAGGCAGCACACTGCCGTCATATCCCCTGCAATGATTTTGATGAAAGGCAGGCGGAGTATATTTCCGATATTCCATTCCAGAAGTAATATTCCCGGAATCACCGGCAGCCAGAACTGTTTCTTTCCCGGAATTCTGCTTTTTCTGATCAGAATGATTTCCATCCCTGTCAGACAAATCAAGATCCATCCCTGAATCACCATAAAAACAATACCATAACTGTAATCTTTATCCGAAAATGGGGGCTGTTTGGAAAAACGAAATACCAGCTGATGCAAATCATTTGTAAAAACACTTACGATCAATATCGCTGCCACGGTCAATAAAATTATAACCTTTCTGACCGTTTTCTCTTCCTCCTTTTCGCCCAAAAACATTGCTGCTGCCAAACCCAGAACCGGAATCAGAATCATGGGAATATAATATAGATACCAGCAGATATGTTCTCCAAGAGGATCATGAAAAATATGAAATTTTACTGTCCGCACAAAGAACCAGAATACCATCAGACAGCCAATTGCAGTCAGGCATCTGCGCGTTTTTTTATGTACTACATGCTTTCCCAGATAAATCACCCAGGCACAGTACATTCCCAGATAAATACAGCTACGACACTGATCTGCCAGATTTCTCATAAAAACATTTTCCGTTCTCACCTGCCTGCAGAAATAAGCCAGCAACACACTTATCAAAATCACTCCATATGACAGAGCCCTCTTTTTACTGTATGTCATGAAAATTCCTCTTTCACCGGAGCGGGTTTGAAAAATGCTTTACGCAAGATGTGCGTCACAATTTGCAGGAATGATTTTTCAAACACACCCAACCGATTTTTGTAATAATTATACTATAAAGTACCATTTTATCATATAGTTTTCAGAAGAATCATCTATTTTCAGAGTTTTTATCACAAACAGAGTGAACAATCCTGTCCACTCTGTTTCCCATTGCTTAAAACGGTCTTGGCTGACCACAGTATTCACAAAACTTTCCGGTATTCTCTGCACCGCACTGGCATTTCCACGAACTGTTATTCTGTTGCATTCCTCCGGTCATGTTCGTTTCTGACATTCCCGTCTGCTGCATTCCTCCGTTCATGTTCATTCCCGGCATCCCAGACTGCATCCCTCCGTTCATATTCATTCCGGGCATCCCAGACTGCATCCCTCCGTTCATATTCATTCCGGGCATCCCGGGCTGCATCCCGGCTGCATTTGGTGTCAGTGCCGCAATAATCTGATATGCGGTCTGCTCCACTTCCATCAGTTCTCTTCTTTTGTCACTGCTTATGGAAAAAGTATTCAGGCGAAAATCCATATCATCAAACCACTGAGTTCTCACTTTAATACGCATAGTATAATCAAATTCATATTTATATACCGGCGGCTGATAACTTACAGTTTCTCCATCCTTTGTATATGTTTCCTCTTGCTGCTGTTGGTCTACATCAACCCTGCACTGTACAATGGCTGATAAAGGAACTATGTCCGGGTTTTCATTAACATCCAGTTTCCGCGCAACAGTAAAATTCCCCTTATTATCATCAATAAAAACATTGTAATTTCTGGTATTGATCTGACGGGTTATATAAAAATCCATTACCGCTTTTTTGTTTTTTTCACGATATTCCAGCTGACGTTTGATATCCTCTACTGTACTGTGCCGCCGCTCCTCAAACCATGGTGATAATTTTTTCGCACAATCCTTACACAGATTTCCGTCATCCAGCTTTCGATTTCCCAATAAACCAATTTTCTCCCCGCAGATGTCACAGATTTTCTTATCAAATAATCCCATACCCTATCCTCCTTTTTTATCTGAAATCCCATATTGCCGCACCGGAATGGTGCGGCAGTATTTTACCTTATTCTGTAACAATTATTTTTTCAAAATATGTCTTTACGGAAAAATCATCTTCACCTGTTTCAGAATCATCTGTTTCTTCGCCGTCATCAGATTCCTCTGCATCATCTTCTGCTATCAAACACAGTTTTCCATCATCCAGTAAATTGAACTTCATATTATCAAGACTGAAAAACATAGTTCCTGCCTCATCCTCTGTTACAGCCTTTAATACCAGTGCGTTTCCTTCCACGTCGCCCTGAAGTTCTACTTTTGTCTCTTCTCCGCTCTCTATTAAGATAATTTCAGCCTTTCCGTCTTCCACAGACATACTCATTTCAAATCCTGTAAAGTCAGCATTAACCGGCATCTGCATTCCAAATGTTTCCATCAGAGTACAGCTCCATTCTCCTTCAAAATCCTTCATAGTTGGATTTTCTACCGGTTTGCCCGGTACATAAGGCTCATACTCTTCCTTTTCCTGACTCAGGATCATTGTCGTTCCATCTGCTGTTAAGGTTATCTTACCGTCCTTGTACTCGCATTCCCCTGTCTGATCATTATGAGTCATCAAAATTTTATCATTTTCTATTTTCCACTCTGATTCATCTACTTCAGGCTCTTCCCCATAAACAGAACTTGTTGTTTCCATTTTACCGTCTTCTTTAATGTCCACGGTCACTTCCATTCCCATTGCCCCCGGATGAAAGGATGCACCTTCGCCCATAGAAAGCTCATTTACATACCAGGTTCCAATAACATCCTTTTCTTCAAGGGCATAAACACTTACGCTCATAAAGCCTGCCATTAAGACTCCTACTGTTCCTGCCATCCACAACCTCATTTTTTTACTCATACAAACATCTCCTTTCTTTTTTAATGTACTCCTCGGACTCTTTTTTACTTAATTTTGTGAGAAGATTTTTTGTTTATCTACATTATACGTGAACGCTCAGATATTTACACTAGCACTTCTGACAGTATGCATGTAATTTTTGGATAAATTAAAACCTGCTGAAAAGTTTTTAACTCTTCTCAGCAGGTTCATTAAAATACTTTCTGTTTTGGCGCATTCTCTCCAGATTTTCCAGAATTATATCTACACTGATTGGTTTGGCAATATGAGCGTTCATACCCGCTTTGATTGCCTTTTTACGGTCTTCTTCAAAAGCATTGGCAGTCATCGCAATTTTTGAATAGGACCTGCTGATTGCGGGAATACTTTTTTATTTCCAGTCAGAAGCAAGGCATACAGGTACCGGATCATGAATTTCCATTCTGTCAGGTTCTACCAGGCAGTCATAGGCCAGAATATGCACTCCTGCCCTTTCCGCTTCCTGTAATGTTTCTCCAAATTCCCGATGAGTCCCCCAATTGGCTCAAACCTGTCAACTCCCTTCATCTGGATCACCAGAAGCAGATAAGCTTCGTATCCTTCCTGCATACAATGGATCAGCTCCTTCAGATGCTTCACACCTCTTTCTGTAGGTGCATCAGGAAATCGTGCTATATTGTCAGATTCCAGAGTGACACCTTTCACTTCTATAAAAGCCTTACGTTTCTCTGAACAGACGTAAAGATCAAATCTGGAATTTCCATAGGTCTTCTCCGGCGTTACCTGAACCTTTTCCGGAAAAGATGTCCTGCCTTTACCCACTCCAGTGCTGCTTTATTGGGAATCTGAGAATCCATATTGATCAGGCCCCTGCCCTTTTTATTTACGCAGATCAGATCATAGGCTGTCTTTCTCGCCGGATTGCTGCTCTTTTCCAGAAAAACCTGTGTACCCGGGATCAGAAGCTCCCTGCACCTGCCTGTATTCTTTACATGAACCGTTTCCACCTGCCCATTGATCTCCACATGTGCAATAAACCGATTAGGACGATCTATGAAACGGCCCTCTGTGATATGTTCGTACTTCATTTTTTCTGCTCCTCTTTACGCATTGTATACATACCATAACATGTTTTCCTCATACCTACAACATTTTCACTTTAAGAAACTTTTGTCTGATTTTGCCTATGTTTTTGTACCTGTGTTTTGAAAAAAAAAAATTCATTCCGTTTTTTCATTTCTGTGCTGTAATATTCCATCATAAAAATATCCGATAAAAATGAGGTGAAACAGGTGAAGAAAAAAAATCTTGTGCCTCTTATCGTTTTTTTACTGAGCATGTGCCTTGTTGGTTTCATCGTATACAAAACAGACACTCACGAAAAATGGCAGAGACGCACAACCGCACAATTAAATGTATCAACCTACGGCGAACGTATTAAAAATGAAATTACAAATGGAATTGCGATCACAGATACTCTGAAACAGGTTCTGATCAGTGGAAATGGAGATATCAAGCAATTTGATACGATTGCAGAAAATCTTATATCTGATTCTATTGAAAGTGTACAGCTTGCTCCGGACGGTGTTGTAACAGATATTTATCCTGCTGAGGGAAATGGGGCAGGTAAAATTGATCTGCTCCATGATAAAGACCGTGGCAGAATTTCCTGTTATGCAAGAGACAACCATACAATCATTACACAGGGACCCTTTGAATTGAAACAGGGCAGCTATGGAATTGCTGTTCGCAATCCGGTCTACCTGAATGATGAGCACGGACAGGCGTATTTCTGGGGATTTACCATTGTTATCCTGCGTGTTCCTGATATTTTTTCCGACTCGATCCATGCACTTTCAGGTTTTAGATATGAGTACAGACTTTCCAAAACAGAAACTCCCTGGAGTGACACTTATAAAACCGTTTACCAGTCAGATGGTCAGATAACGCAGCCGGTTTCTTATGATTTTACCATAGGGAAAGAAAACTGGAAGTTGAAGTAACTCCTGAAAGCGGATGGCAAGACAATTTATTAATAGCAAAAGCCAGTATAATATTTACTGTCATCATCTTACTTCTGTCGGGACTTATCAGGGTATGGCTGGTATCAAACGAAAACAAAAATAAATTTCAGATACTGGCACGCACGGATTCTCTTACAGGTATTTACAACCGCTATGGATTTGACGAATCAGCAGAAAAAATGATGGATAAAAATCCGAAAGCACATTTTGTGGCTGCACTCCTTGATATCGATGATTTTAAGTTTATTAATGATATCTATGGCCACGCCTATGGAGACAAAGCATTAAAGAGTCTGGCAGACAGCATGAAAACATTTTTCCATCTGATGCATTACTGGGAAGAAACGGCGGGGATGAATTCTGTATTCTTTTACAAAATTATACCTGTGAAGATGCAAAAGAACTGCTACAGCAATTTACCGGACTTCCAAAGACATTCTCATACAAGGGAAAAGAACAGTCATTTAACATTTCTCTGGGATATGCGGAATATCCCACATTTGCAGCCAGCCGTTCACAGCTTATGCGCTGTGCAGATGCAGCCCTTTATGAAATAAAACTTCACGGAAAAAACGGGTGTATGGCCTACAGGGAAGGTCTTCAGTCCGGAATCCGTAAACAACTGGGATTCGCATTTAAAGATATCTCTGAACACCTTCCGGGTGCATTTATCATATACAGAGCGGACAAAGACGATGACGAACTCTTTTATGCAAACCATGAGTTCCTTCATATGACCGGATATAAAGATATGGACGAGCTCTTCAGACTCACCAATAAGCGCTTCCGCAACCTGATCCTGAAAGATGAACAGAAACAGATAGAATCCAGCATCTGGGAACAGATTGATAGTGGTAATGAAAATGACTATATTCACTTTCACCTCCGAAAAGCTGACGGCTCCTATCTTTCTGTCCTCGATCACGGAAGAATCGTAAAAAGCCAGCAATACGGAAGGGTGTTCTATGTATTATTCATGGACTGGGAAGATATGCATATTCATTACAGTGATAAATTTTCCGAATAATAACAGACATACGACTGTTTTTCACGAAAAGGCTTATTTTTCAACTATAATGAAATACTTTCTGCAAGACATAATCGCCCCGAGGATGTCAAGTCATTGCTACAAAAAATATGCGGCTCTTTTGCCACCAAAATGGCTTAAAACCGCATATTTCTGTATAGAGGACGTTATATAATTGTCACAAAGTAGGTGGGGAGGATGTAACGTCATTGCTACATCTTTTCTATCCTAATGCGTCAATATTTATTCCTACTTTCGCAAATAAAAATTGTAGCAACACATGCATTTGCGTATCTGGATTATCATAATATCTGTTTTCTTTTGGCGTTTTATTTGCTCTTTACCCTGATTATCCTCTGATATTTTTTACCCCTTTGAATTGCATTCTTTATATCAGATAATCCGATTTGATTGACTATTTCCGTTACCCTTTTTTCTTTTTTTATGTTTGCATCTGCTGCTAACCCAAAAACTTGTCGTAATTTATCAGCATATGCATCCTGATTTTGTACTATATCAAAATAGTCTTCTTTATGAAGAATCAGCCATAAATCAAAACAATAATTTGTATATCCTAATTCAATCTTATTTTCTATTGCCAAATCTATTGCTTCTTCATACTTATCCTTTTTCCGTCATAATCAAAAACAGATACTTTGTTTTCCTTACCAATAGATTTCTGAATAGTTCGTTCTACCACACACTTAGGATTTCCGCCATATGTTTCCGCATAATCAAATACTAAATCATGCGTTCTTTCTTCAACGCAATTCACTAATTCTGCTACTTTATCAAAATATATTCTTTCCTGGTTTTTTCCCTCACATCCTACAATGCAGAGGAATTGTGGTCTTCGTATTTTATTGTTCTTTGGACGATTCAAGATTATTCGCCTCTCTTTCCAATATGTGCTTAAATGCAATTTCCAAATCCATATGTGGCAATGCTCCATATTTTCCATTCAAATAATTTTTTAATATTCTTTCTTCTGGACGTAATTTGTAATCTGCTAAAGAATATATCTCGCTCACCATATCATTCCTTCGCTTTTCAACCATTACAATTTGATCATGTCTAAGCAATTCACCGTCTAAATATATTGGATTATGCGTATTGAAAATTAACTGAGCATTATTTTTATTGATATCTTTATTGTTAAAAATTCTTATCAGCGATACAACAATTTCAAAATGCAATGAAGCATCCATTTCATCCAAAACAATGACCCCGCCATTATCTAAAACATCTATAAACGGTTGTAACAATCTATCAAATGGATAGTTCCTCTCGATTCCATCAGCTCTGAATCTACAATCATGGATATTGCATATTTTTTTTGTGGTTGCTCATCTTTTCTTAATGGTACTTGATACATTGAACACATAGATTAATTCAATCATTATCTGTTTCTGCCATAAATCA
>ENA-OUNI01001281-OUNI01001281.1-human-gut-metagenome-genome-assembly--contig:-NODE-1281-length-10104-cov-2.679363_pt1 | contig 10104 bp, 9 predicted proteins | sample MGYA00242499_ERZ504580 | MGnify/ENA primary metagenome ERZ504580 (study PRJEB26092, sample SAMD00036315) | human gut metagenome | host: Homo sapiens | study: EMG produced TPA metagenomics assembly of... | reverse complement strand
CCTGCTGCAACTGCTGTATGAGTATCAATAATGTATCCTGTATCCTCGTAAAGCTTTTTAATAACCTCAGCGGTTTCCTTCTCACTTGTGTAATTTCCATAGAAGTCAGAAAGCTTTTCCTTCATCTCAGGTGTTACAGTGTATTTGCCATCCTTAGCAAGCGAAGCCATAAGCTGAGCATTCTTATTTGCATCATTTCCTGCGATACGGTAAATGAGTCTCTCAAGGTTTGAAGAAATGAGAATATCCATGGATGGTGAATTTGTGAGGATAAACTCTCTGTTTTTATCATACTCTCCTGTTGTGAAGAAATCGTAAAGCACCTTGTTCTCGTTTGAAGCACAGATAAGCTTTGCAACAGGAAGTCCCATATTCTTTGCATAAAACGCTGCAAGTATATTTCCAAAGTTTCCCGTAGGAACAACGATATTTATCTTCTCATCCTTTGCGACAGCTCCCTGTGCAAAAAGCTTTGAGTAAGCATATACATAGTACACAATCTGTGGTACAAGGCGACCTATATTGATTGAGTGGCGGATGAGACTGATAGCCTGCGGCATCCATCGTCTCTGCAAGAGCCTTATCATTGAACATAGCCTTTACCGCTGACTGTGCCTGGTCAAAGTTGCCGTGAATACCCACTACATGAGTATTGGCACCCTTTTGTGTAAGCATCTGCTTCTCCTGAATCGGGCTGACACCATTCTTTGGATAGAAAACGATAATCTGTGTCCCCTCAACATCAGCAAAGCCTGCCATAGCTGCCTTTCCTGTGTCTCCTGATGTGGCTGTCAGGATGACAATCTCGTTTTTAACATTGTTTTTCTTTGCAGATGTGATAAGTAAATGAGGCAGAATGGATAATGCCATATCCTTGAAGGCTATTGTAGAGCCATGGAACAGCTCAAGGTAGTAAGCCCCGTCAGCAAACTTAAGCGGTGCAATCTCAGTAGTATCAAACTTGCTGTCGTATGCCCTGTTGATACAATTTTTAAGCTCTTCCTCTGTGAAATCCGTAAGGAAAAGCTTCATAACCTCATATGCTACCTGCTGGTATGACATCTTAGAAAGCTCCTCAATAGAAACATCAAGTGCCGGAATGCTCTCAGGTACAAATAATCCTCCGTCATCGGCAAGGCCTTAAGGATAGCCTGTGAAGCTGTTATTTTCTTTTCACTGTTTCTTGTGCTTGAATATAATAAATCCATTTTTTACCTCATTTCTCTTTTTATCTTATCTAATCTAAATCCATATTGCTGCATCTATATGCAGACAATTATTATCCTTTATAGTATAATAAATTTCATATATCAAATCAATAACAAAAATGCTACAATTATATAAATGTTTTAACAAACAATAACAAAATATATGTGAAAGGGACACAATACATCTATGCTGCAAGGAGTTTACACCGCTGTCAGAAAAGACGGCACCATTTACTACAGGTCCAACATCACCTACAAAAGCAAACACATCAGTCTCGGAAGCTTTGACAGTGAGCTTTCTGCAAGCCGCGCCTATGCCACTGCATCGACAATTTTATTAAAAGAAACAAACAGCATAGAGGACTCTTACTTTCACACCCATGCACTTGCATTTGATAAAATTGTAACTCTTATTAATTACCGGGACAACGGCATGTACATAAAGACGCCCATATATCTGCGCAAAAATTATTTCAGCTACTATCTGGATATATCACATGAGCTGAAATTCGATATAGACGATTTGTTTTACTACTCTGAGCATCGCATATTAAAACGCCAGGGACATCTGTACGTCAACGACTACGGCATGCAGGTCACCCTGCTTAGCCGCTATGGCATACAGCCTCATGCTGTTTGCGGACGGGACTATGTATTTGTAAACAACGATTCAACCGACATGCGCTACGAAAACATCAAGCTGTTAAATCCATACCATGGTGTAGAGATTGTCAAAACTGCAGGGCTCGACAAATATAAAGCACGCATACACATAAACGGTAATTTTGTCATAGGAACCTACAACACAATCGAAAAGGCCGCTATTGCCTACAATAAAGCTGTCGATATGGCACATGCACATGGCATAGAAAAAAACTATCCGGAAAACTATATCGAAAGTATATCAGGCAAGGAATACGCGGATATTTACACTTCTGTGACAGTTTCCGATAAATATGTGCAGTATCTGCAGCAATTTGATTTATAGAACGCATATCTCACAGTTTGCATATTACCATTACTTTTAATATTGTACTAAAAACTCCCGCGGTTATATAACCTCGGGAATTTTTATAATTACTTCTGATTTATATAGTTTACAAGTCCCTCGCAGTCGATAATCTTCTGCATGAACGGTGGGAAGGCCTGTCCCTTAAACTTCTCTCCTGTTGTCTCATCTGTGATGATACCGGAATCAAAGTCCACTGTCACCTCATCACCGGCATTTATTGCCTTTGCTGCCTCAGGGCACTCAATAATAGGAAGACCTATATTGATTGCATTTCTGTAGAAAATTCTTGCAAATGTCTCTGCGATAACACAGCTTACGCCGGCAGCCTTGATGGCAATCGGTGCATGCTCTCTTGATGAACCACAGCCGAAGTTCTTGTTGGCTACCATGATATCTCCGGCCTTTACATTATTTACAAAATCCTTATCGATATCCTCCATGCAGTGTGTTGCAAGCTCCTTAGGATCAGAAGAATTCAGATATCTTGCAGGAATGATTACATCTGTATCGACATTGTCTCCATATTTAAATACACGACCGTGTGCTGCTTTCATTGTGCTTCCTCCAATCTTTACATAACATCCTTTGGTCCTGAAATCTTACCTGTAATGGCACTTGCAGCTGCAACAGCAGGGCTTGCCAGATAAACCTCAGAATCCACATGACCCATACGTCCGACAAAGTTACGGTTTGTGGTAGATACGCATCTCTCGCCCTCAGCGAGCACTCCCATGTATCCGCCAAGACATGTCCGCAGGTAGGTGTGCTCACAATGGCACCAGCTCGATAAATGTCTTAAGAAGGCCCTCTTCCATAGCCTGAAGATAAATCTTTTGTGTGGCAGGAATCACGATAACCCTGATACCATCCGCAACCTTTTTACCCTCAAGAATCTTTGCTGCAATACGCAGATCATCCATACGGCCGTTGTACATGAACCGATTACTACCTGGTCAATCTTTACATCACCCACCTCATCGATGGTACGTGTATTGTCAGGCAGATGTGGGAATGAAACTGTAGACTTAAGTGTGCTAAGGTCGATTGTATACTCCTCATCATACTCTGCATCACTATCAGCCTCATACTCTGTGAACGGACGCTTTGAATGCTCCTTCATGTACTCTCTTGTGAGATCATCTACAGGGAAGATACCATTCTTGCCGCCGGCCTCGATTGCCATATTGGCGATAGTAAATCTGTCGTCCATAGAAAGATATTTAAGTCCATCTCCGACAAACTCCATTGACTTATAAAGTGCACCGTCCACACCAATCATACCGATGATATGAAGGATGACGTCCTTACCGCTGATCCACTCAGCCGGTTTTCCGACGATATTGAACTTGATAGCAGAAGGTACCTTAAACCAGGCCTTGCCTGTAGCCATTCCTGCTGCCATATCAGTACTTCCCACACCTGTAGAGAATGCTCCTAAAGCTCCGTATGTACATGTATGAGAATCAGCTCCTATAATCACATCACCTGCTACAGTCAGTCCCTGCTCAGGTAAAAGTGCATGCTCGATGCCCATTTTTCCTACATCAAAGTAATTTGTAATCTCGTTTTTGCAGGCAAACTCGCGAACACATTTACAGTGTTCTGCTGACTTGATGTCCTTGTTTGGTGCAAAGTGATCCATAACGAGTGCAATTTTATCTTTATTAAACACTCCCTCTACCTTCATCTTGTTGATCTCATGAATCGCTACAGGTGAGGTAATGTCGTTTCCAAGCACAAGATCTAAATCAGCCTCAATGAGCTGTCCTGCACTAACAGAGTCAAGGCCTGCGTGTGCAGCAAGAATCTTCTGCGTCATTGTCATTCCCATGCTTATATTCCTCCTAGCATATAAAAATATTGTATTATGATTGTATCTGAATCAAGTTTACTTAAGACATCATAACATATGATTTACCATAATAAAAATACATAATAAACATATTTACCATAACTAAATCTCATGGTATAATAAACACAGATTTGTTGATGTTCACACATTTTTGTGACAAGCAACGATTACAGCCCATTAAAAGTACAAACCACAGGAGGTACAAATGAACCAGAATCTCTCATCTTACTGGATTTTCTATACTGTCGCCAATGCCGGCAATATATCAAAGGCAGCCAAGGAGCTCTATATCAGCCAGCCTGCCATCAGCAAGTCAATTCAAAAGCTCGAGGACGGACTGGAATGCAAGCTTTTTCCAGAAGCTCCAGAGGTGTCGTCTTGACCGATGAGGGCAGGCTTCTGTATGATCATGTAAGCGAGGCCTTTGAGGCATTAAATGAGGGTGAGGAAAAGCTGAAGCGCTCAATAGAGCTCGGTGTCGGCCAGCTTAAAATTGGTGTCAGCTCAACCCTCTGCAAATATATGCTTTTGCCATATCTCAAGGAATTCATACACAGAAATCCTCATATAAGCATCTCAATCGAATGTCAGTCTACCAATGAGACCTTAAAGCTCCTCGATGATGACAAAATAGATATAGGTTTGATTGGAAAACCAGCATCCCTTAAGACTTTCAATTTCTATTATCTGGACAACATTGAGGATATATTTGTCACTACAAAGGACTATCTGCGCAACTTAAGCGCCCGTGGTGTCAAAAAGAGCGAGATTTTGCAAAACTCTACTCTCATGCTTCTCGATAAAGGCAATATGACACGTAAATATATTGATGATTATCTGCAGGAGAACCAGATACACGTAAAGGACTCTATAGATATATCAAATATGGACCTGCTCATCGACTTTGCCAAAATAGGCGTAGGTGTGGCCTGCGTCATAAAAAGCATAGTTTCAAAGGAGCTTGCTGACGGTACCCTGATTGAAATTCCTCTCGGCATACCAATCCACAAGCGTGAGGTTGGCTTCGCTTACAAGGAGTCTTCAAAGCTTTCCACCTCTCTGCAGACCTTTATCAAGTTTTATGAGAGCTACACACCAGAGGATTTTTAAATAAAAAAAATATGACCCCGGAGGTATTACCTTGAAAGAACAAATACACACTATCCCCATATCAGACGCCTTTGACAATGCCGGCGAATGCCCCTTCTGCTATATAGAAAAACGCACTGAGGATCACGTCATGGATTTTGTACTTGGTCATGGTGCCTCTTACATGGAGGCTGACATACGCGATATGACCGATAAGGAGGGCTTCTGCCGTGCACATTTCAAAAAAATGTTTGACTATGGCAATTCACATCGGAAACGCTGGATACTAAAAACCATGTACATGCGCCATATTGAGGAGATGGACAAAGAATTTAAGAACTTTAAGCCTGATTCAGTGCAAAGGAGCGGTCTTTTCAAAAAAGCAAACGCCTCCTCCAATTCCATCGTGGACTGGATTAACAAGCGTGAATCAACCTGCTTTATATGTGACAGCGTAAACAAGACCTTTAATGCATACATGAAGACCTTCTTCACTATGTATGAAAAAGATCCTGAACTAAAAGAAAAATTAAAGAACACAAAAGGATTTTGTCTCGATCACCTGAAAGTGGTTCTGGAAGGAGCTGACACTTATTTAAAAGGTGATAAGCGCAAAGAATTTTACGATATCGTGCTCCCTCTAATGCACGACAACATGAACCGCATATATGAAGATGTTGCATGGTTCATCGAAAAATATGATTATAAAAATAAAGATGCCGACTGGAAAAATTCCAAGGATGCGATCCAGCGCGGTATGCAGAAGCTTTGCGGAAGTGATCCATCACTTCCACCACATGTTCTCAAAAATAAAATCACCCGGTATTCTGCCGGCCGTCTAGTGGCTGTGCAAAATACCGGGTAATTTTTATTTCATTACAATGTTTACAATACGTCCCGGAACATAAATCTCTTTTACGATATTTCCTGTAAGCTTATCTGCAATAACATCCTTTGCTTTTGCGATAACCTCATCCTTAGGATCCTGTTTTCCGATTTCAAGAGTGCCCTTAGTCTTTCCGTTGATCTGTACAGCAATCTCTACTGTATCCTCAACAGTCTTTGCCTCATCGTATACCGGCCATGGCTCAAATGCGATTGTATCGTCATGTCCCATTCTCTGCCAGATTTCCTCACCAACATGTGGACATACACAAGAAAGCATCTTGATAAGTCCCTCTGCAAACTCTCTAGGACATCTGCCTGCCTTGTATACTTCATTGACAAAAATCATCATCTGGCTGATAGCTGTATTGTAGCCAAGTGCCTCGAAGTCGTTTGTGACCTTCTTTACTGTCTGATGATAGATTCTTGTGAGTTTTCCATCATCCTCTTCGATAATATTCTCAGGCTCTGTAAAGAAATTCCATACACGTGTGATGAATCTCTTTGCTCCCTGTACGTTGCTGTCGTTCCAAGGCTTTGAAACCTCAAGTGGTCCCATGAACATCTCGTAGAGACGAAGTGTGTCAGCGCCGTACTCCTCGACTACATCACTAGGATTTACTACGAACTCCGGGAATCTCTTGCCCATCTTGATACCGTTTGATCCAAGGATCATTCCCTGATGTACGAGCTTCTTAAAAGGCTCCTTTACAGGGGATAAGCCCTGATCAAAGAGGAATCTGTTCCAGATTCTTGAATACATGAGGTGTCCCACCGCATGCTCCGGTCCACCAACATAGAGATCTACAGGCATCCAGTGCTTTAAGAGCTCCTGATTTGCAAATTCCTTATCATTGTGTGGATCGATATATCTCATATAATACCATGAGGATCCTGCCGAGCCTGGCATGGTGGATGTCTCACGAGTACCCTTTACGCCGTTTCTGTCATACTGCTTCCACTCTGTAGCGTTCTCAAGAGGCGCCTTGCCATTCTTGCCCTTGTAGTCCTCAAGCTCAGGAAGGACAAGCGGAAGCTCATCATCAGGAAGGAAATAGATTGAACCATCCTCCTTGTATACACATGGAACAGGCTCTCCCCAGTATCTCTGACGTGCAAAAATCCACTCACGGAACTTGTAGTTTACAGTTCTCTTTGCCACGCCCATCTTCTCAAGCTTGGCTGTGATAGCTTCCTTAGCATCCTCAACTACCATTCCGGTAAACTCCTCTGAGTTGATGAGCTTGCAGCCCTTTCCAAGGTAATCATGCTTCTCAAATGCATGCTCTGATACATCTGCACCATCAATTACCTGAATCATCTCAATATCATGAGCCTGTGCATACTCGAAATCTCGCTGATCATGGGTAGGAACTGCCATAACAGCACCTGTACCATAGCTTGCCAGTACGAAATCACCGATGAACATGCGCACTTCCCTGCCGTTTACAGGGTTGATACAATGAAGTCCCTTAAGCTCACAGCCTGACTTTGTCTTGTTAAGCTCAGTTCTGTCCATATCACTCTTCTTTACAGTCTCATCTATGTAAGCCTGAACCTCTTCTTTGTTCTCGACTCTGTCCATGAGACCCTTTACTATATCTCCGTCCGGAGCAAGCACCATAAATGTGATACCATATATTGTCTCGATACATGTAGTAAAGATAGAGAACTCTCCACCGCCTACAATCTGGAATTTAACCTCGACACCTGTACTCTTGCCAATCCAGTTTCTCTGCATTTCCTTGGTAGACTCAGGCCAGTCTATCTCATCAAGCCCCTCAAGGAGCTTTTCTGCAAATGCCGGCTGGTCAATAACCCACTGTTTCATGTTCTTGCGGACTACAGGATAGCCGCCACGCTCTGACTTTCCATCTATAACCTCATCGTTTGAGAGAACTGTTCCAAGCTCCTCGCACCAGTTTACAGGCATATCAATATGCTTTGCATATCCGGCCTCATAAAGCTTCTTGAAAATCCACTGTGTCCACTTGTAAAACTCAGGGTCACTTGTAGAAATCATCTTTGACCAGTCATAATCAAAACCAAGCTCTCTTAACTGCTTTGAGAAGGTCTCTATATTCTTCTGAGTGAAACCGTTTGGATGATGACCTGTGTTTACAGCATACTGTTCTGCCGGTAAACCGAATGAATCATATCCCATCGGATGAAGTACATTGTAGCCCTGCATTCTCTTCATACGCGACATGATATCTGTAGCTGTATAGCCCTCCGGATGTCCAGCGTGAAGGCCTACTCCTGAAGGGTAAGGGAACATATCAAGTGCATAGTATTTAGGCTTTGAAAAATCCCAAACATCTGTCTTGAATGTCTCGTGTTCTTTCCAGTATTCCTGCCATTTTTTCTCTATGGCCTTGTGATTGTATGGTTCTGACATACTTGCCTCCTTATATCAAAAACGCTCCGCCTCTCAAAGAGACGAAAGGCGTATTTTTAATCCGTCTGATTAACATTCATAATTTTACACATCACACTATATTTTGTCAAGTTTTGCTATATAAAAAACCCGGTGCATCACTGCCCCGGGTCTTATTGTCATATATATCTGACAGATTAGTTGTTGATGAGCTTGTCGCTCTCATCATTCCAGCTGTAAAGCTTACGGATTTCCTCACCAACTTCTCTGAAGGATGCTCAGAAGCAAGCTTTCTCATAGCCTTGAAGTGTACCTGACGTCCTGCCGGTGACATATCAAGTAAGAACTCCTTAGCAAATGTACCATCCTGAATGTCAGAAAGAATCTTCTTCATAGCTTTCTTTGTCTCAGCTGTAACAATCTTAGGTCCTGTTACATAATCACCATACTCAGCTGTATTAGAGATAGAGTATCTCATACCTGCGAAGCCTGACTGGTAGATAAGGTCTACGATGAGCTTCATCTCATGGATACACTCAAAGTATGCGTTTCTTGGGTCATAACCAGCCTCGCAAAGTGTTTCGAAACCAGCCTGCATAAGTGCACAAACACCACCACAAAGAACTGCCTGCTCACCGAAGAGGTCTGTCTCTGTCTCTGTACGGAATGTTGTCTCAAGAAGTCCGGCTCTTGCTCCGCCGATTCCAAGACCATATGCTAGTGCAAGGTCCCATGCCTTTCCTGTAGCATCCTGCTCTACAGCGATAAGACAAGGTGTTCCTTTTCCTGCCTGGTACTCTGAACGTACTGTATGTCCCGGAGCCTTAGGTGCGATCATAGCTACATCTACATCCTTTGGTGGCTTAATGCATCCAAAGTGGATGTTGAAGCCGTGAGCGAACATAAGCATGTTGCCCGGCTCAAGGTTTGGCTCGATGTCCTTCTTGTACATATCTGCCTGTAACTCATCATTTATAAGAATCATGATGATATCAGCCTGCTTTGCAGCCTCTGCAGCGACATATACCTTGAAGCCCTGCTCTTCTGCTCTCTTCCATGACTTGCTGCCCTCATAAAGACCGATGATGACATTGCATCCTGAATCCTTTAAGTTAAGTGCATGTGCATGTCCCTGGCTGCCGTAACCGATAATGGCAATTGTCTTGCCCTCTAATAATGAAAGGTTACAATCATCCTGATAAAATAATCTTGGTTCTGCCATTTTGTTTTCCTCCTGTTAATTTAAGTAAACTATTTATATGTAAGGATTGTCCTGTGACTAATCCAACATAACTACATCATCGGAACCTCTGGTAAGTCCTGTGATTCCCGTTCTTGCGAGCTCTAATATTTCATAGCCGCTAAGTAAGTCTATGAACTTATCAAGCTTGTCCTGTGTACCTATGAGCTCAATAATCATAGAGTCATGAGTGACATCAACTATCTTGCCGTGGAAGATCTCAGTCACATTCATAACTGCCTGTCTTTGTGTATCGAGTGCTCTTATCTTTATCATAATAAGCTCCCTGCACACTGAGAGTCCCGGCTCAAGCTTCTTGATATCAAGTACATCCTCAAGCTTCGCCAACTGCTTCTCTATCTGCTCAAGCACCTGCTCATCACCGCTTGCAACAATTGTGATACGTGTGTAGCGCGGATCTGCTGTAACCCCTGAAGAGAA
>ENA-OUNI01001278-OUNI01001278.1-human-gut-metagenome-genome-assembly--contig:-NODE-1278-length-10134-cov-2.243130_pt1 | contig 10134 bp, 14 predicted proteins | sample MGYA00242499_ERZ504580 | MGnify/ENA primary metagenome ERZ504580 (study PRJEB26092, sample SAMD00036315) | human gut metagenome | host: Homo sapiens | study: EMG produced TPA metagenomics assembly of... | reverse complement strand
CAGGCTTAGAGCCTGCCACACCGGCGGGGAAGAACGGCGCTGATGCCCGCCACCCGGCCGCTGCTGCCGCTGAGGGGGACGCTGCTGCTCCGGCTCCATGGCGCGCTTGATCGAAAGGCTGACGCGCCCATCGTCGCCCACGCTTAAAACCTTGACCTTGACCTCTTGATTTTCCGTCAGATAATCACGAATTTCCTTCACATAGGTCGGCGCGACCTCTGAAATATGCACCATGCCCGTTTTGCCATCCGGCAGGCTGACAAAGCGCCGAAATTCGTCAAACCTGTCACTTTTCCCTCAACTATTGCTCCAACCTCTACTTGCATAAAAAAAACACAAGCCTCCTTCATCTCTTTCACAACCTAAGGAACGGATCAGTCGCCCGGAGACGCATCCACATAGACCTTCTCGCCAGGCTTAATCAGGCCCAAGCTGTCGCGCGCGACCCGCTCAATATACTGCGCTTCATCCGCGTTGTCCAGCTTCTTGCGCAAAACGTTGTTATCCTCCTGCTGCTGCTCATAGGCAACCTGCAAGTTATCCAACGCCTGCCGCTGCTCCCGAATCCCAATCTGCAATTGAACCAACCGCACAGCAAACGTTCCTGCAACCGCAAAAAGCAGCAGGACGAGAATCACACTGTTTCTGCGCTTCTTTTTTTTCTTCATGATGAACCCTCGCCCTCCTCTCGCTTCTGCTTCTTTTTTTGTTTCCGGTTTGCTCCAGCGTTCTTTCTAAGATTATACAATAAAGTTTTATGGTGTTTCAAGTTAAATTTTGATTTCTTTGCAATTTTTTTGAGGTTTTCTTTGCAGATATCCCAATTTTTACAAAAAGCTTTTTCAAGAGGCGAAAAAGAGCGCGAAAAGGCACGGAAATAACGAAAAACAACCGATGAATCGCATGCACCAAAAAACTGCTCACACGCACGGCCAAAAGGCCGAAGGAAAAATAATAGATCAGAAACCCCAGGCCCTCCCCAGCGATGATAAACCCACGGATCTCCCCCTGATTGACGGCAAGCAAAAAAAGAAAGGTGGCGGCGGCACAGGTGAGGAAAAAAAGCACATCTTGTATAAAGACCCCCACGCGCCGCATGGTAAACGCCATGCGGACAACGCGAAACAGATCATAAACGATACCCAGCAGAAAACCGAGCCCAAGCGCCAGGAGAAACAGGCGCGTTTGGTCGGCAATTGTCAGCATATACATATCAGCGGAACACCTTACTGAAGAACCCGCCGCCCTTCTGTGGCTCATCCGTATAGGTCAGGGAGCTGATATGCCCTCCATCAGCAATTCGCCTACCTCCACGCTCAGGCGGTTGATGTGCAAATCCGTGCCGCGCACAGTAAGCTCCCCCATATCCGTGAAAACCACTACTGTCTGTTCGTCAAAACTATCCACATCCGACACGCCGGAAACAGTCAGCGTCCGCCGATCCTCCAAAATCAGGTTGTGCGGCATGGCCGGCGCTTTTTTTTTCTTCTGCCATGATGAATACCTCCTTTTTCCATTGCAGGGCATTCTCAGCCCCTCGCACCATAGATATGCATGTACAAACGGGTCATAGAACAAAATCTGCACACCCCCGCATGAAAATCAAAGCCGCTGGTAATAATTTTAAGGAAGCGCCGGCAGGCATCCGCAAAGCCGCCATCCACACGGCATGCCAAACGGGGCCAGGGCGCCGGTTTTTTGCTGCACATTCTTTGCAGAAGCAAACCAGATCCGGCGAGGGGGAAAACAACATGCAATTCAACAAGGTTGAAATCTGCGGGGTGAACACCGCAAAGCTGAAGGTTTTGAAGGAATCCGAGAAAATGGAGCTTTTGCACCGCATCAAACAGGGCGATATGAAAGCGCGCGACGAGCTTATCAGCGGCAACCTACGGCTGGTGCTCAGCGTAATACAGCGCTTTGTCAACCGAGGGGAAAACCTGGACGACCTGTTTCAAGTGGGATGCATTGGCTGATTAAATCCATTGATAATTTTGATGTGGATCAGGGAGTACGGTTCAGCACCTATGCCGTCCCCATGATTATTGGTGAAATTCGCCGTTATCTGAGGGATAATAATTCCGTGCGCGTGAGCCGCTCCATGCGCGACACGGCCTACCACGCCATGCAGGCAAAAGAGCGCCTTATCAATGAATTACAGCGCGATCCTACCATTGAGGAGATCGCCAAGGAGCTAGATCTCCCCAAGGAGACCGTTGTGCTTGCAATGGAGTCAATTGTGGAGCCGGTTTCTCTCTATGAACCGGTCTATTCGGATGGCGGCGACACCATTTACGTCATGGATCAAATCGGCGATCAGAACAGCGACGACAGCTGGGTAGATGAAATTCTCCTGCGTCAATCCATCAGCAATTTGAACCCCAGGGAGAAAAAATCCTCCACCTGCGCTTCATGGAGGGCAAAACGCAGATGGAGGTTGCAAAGGAAATCGGCATTTCGCAGGCGCAGGTTTCCCGGCTGGAAAAAGGAGCTCTCAGCCAAATCAAAAACCAGGAGGGTTGACGCCGCGCGCGGAGCATGCTAGACTGAAGCCAAACCTTTCAAAAGGAGCTTAGAACACCTGATGGCAATTTGCATTCGGATTCGCTGAAACGGGTACAGTAAATCTCCTCTGCCCAAGGCAGGGTTTGCGTTGCTGTGCCCTTTTCGCTGATCTGGAATGCAAATTGAAAGAGGTGTTTTTTTCATGCCCAAAAATAAAAATACTTTGTTACTCGCGTTGCCTCGTAATGAAAAATCAACGGCTATGCCGCCGCTATGGGCGTCGCAAAACTTTCTGACAAGCAGGGCGATCATCCACCGCCTGATTCAACGAACAAACCTGACGAAAAACGACCATGTGATTGAAATCGGCCCTGGCAAGGGCCATATCACACGCGCCCTTCTGGAACGCTGCTGCCATGTGACCGCAGTGGAGCTGGACCGGGCGCTTTATCTCCGCCTGACGGAGCAATTCAAAGGCGCAGCAAACTTGACCTTGCGAAACGCTGATTTTTGCAGTTTTTCTCTACCGGCAAAGGGGCCCTACAAGGTGTTTGCCAATATCCCCTTCAGCCGGACAACGGATATCATCCGCCGCCTCACAGAATGCCGTACCCCTCCCACGGACGCATATCTGATCCTGGAAAAAGGGGCGGCCAAGCGCTTTATGGGACAGCCGCGGGAAACGCTGCGTTCATTGAGCCTGAAGCCCTTTTTTAAAATGGAGATTCTCTACCATTTCCGCCGCGAAGATTTCATCCCAAGCCGTCCGTGGATATCGTAATGTTACATATTGCCAAACGGGCCCACCCCGATTTGCCGGCCGCCTCAGCGCGAGCCTATCGGGCGTTTCTTGCAAAAGCATATGACGGGAAGACCGGCCTCGTCGGCCTATTTACCCGCCGCCAGCTCTCCCGCGCACTCGGAGAAGCCGGCCTGACGCATGATACGACGCTCGCATCGATCCGATATATTCAATGGCTCTGCCTGTTCCGATGCTATGCGCAGCAGGTTTTGCGCCATAAATTCTGACCATCCGCTGCCGCCTCCGCCTGCCTGGCGGATAAAAAGCTGGACATCCCGGCCAAAAAAAGGTATGATAGAGGCGTATATTTTAATAAAGAGAGAGCAGGGTTTTGCGCTTCCGGGCGGAAAGGGTCTCCGGGGGCCGGATTCTCAGAATCTATTCAAACCTATCAGTCTCCAAGGAAAGGATGGTCAGCAATATGATCAATTCCAACAACATCGACTTTTCGGAGATCACGCCGCAGATTCACGAACTTGCCCAGCGGTGTGTCAGCAAAAACGCAATCGACCCTACGCTTTATACAAAATATCAGGTCAATCGCGGCCTGCGCGATTTAAACGGCAAAGGCGTTTTGACAGGGCTTACGGAAATTTCTGAAATTCAATCCTCCATGGAGGTGGACGGGCAGACCGTTTCCTGCGAAGGAAAGCTGTTTTACCGCGGCGTGAATGTTGAGGATATTGTTGCCGGATTTTTGAAAGAAAAGCGCTTTGGCTTTGAAGAGACCGTTTACCTCTTGCTGTTCGGCGACCTGCCGACGAAGGAGCAGCTGGATGAATTCACCCAACTGCTCGCCCGCTACCGCTCTCTGCCCCCAAGCTTTGTGCGTGATGTGATTTTGAAAGCGCCGAGCTCTGATATGATGAATACGCTGGCGCGCAGCGTGCTGACACTTTATTCTTACGACAACAATGCAAACGATATCAGCATTGATAACGTGCTGCGTCAATGCCTGCAATTGATCGCATCCTTCCCTCTTCTGTCCGTTTACGGCTATCACGCCTACAATTATTACCACAACGGCGAGAGCTCTTTATCCATAACCCGTTGCCGGAGCTGTCCACAGCGGAAAATATTCTGCGCATCCTGCGCCCGGACAGTAGCTATACGGAGCTGGAAGCCAAAATTCTCGACCTTGCCCTTGTGCTCCATGCGGAGCACGGCGGCGGCAACAACTCCACCTTTACGACGCACGTCTCTCTTCCTCCGGGACGGACACCTATTCCACCGTTGCCGCTTCTCTCGGCTCGCTCAAGGGGCCGAAGCACGGCGGCGCAAACATCAAGGTTGTGCAGATGTTTGAGGATATGAAGCGCAACATTGCAAACTGGAAGAATGAAGATGAGGTTGCCGTTTACCTCAAAAAGCTCCTGCACAAAGAGGCATTTGACTGCGCCGGCTTGATTTACGGAATGGGGCACGCTGTTTATTCTCTCTCCGACCCGCGCGCCAATATCTTTAAAGGCTTTGTAGAGCGGCTGTCTGAGGAAAAGGGCCGCACGGATGAATATGAGCTCTATTCCACCGTTGCAAAGCTTGCCCCGCAAATCATTGCTGAAGAACGCAAAATCTATAAAGGCGTCAGCGCGAATATTGATTTTTACAGCGGCTTTGTCTACAGCATGCTCGACCTGCCAATGGAACTTTATACGCCGATTTTTGCCATCTCCCGCATTGCGGGCTGGAGCGCGCACCGTATTGAGGAGCTCATCAACGCCGGCAAAATTATTCGCCCAGCTTACCGCAACGTGGCAGCGCGCAGGCCTTATATCGCGCTTTCCGATCGTTAATCGAATGCCCATTGCCTGAAAATCAGAATCGGATGCCTGCCATCCGGATGGTTTTCAGGCTTTTTTTCTACCTATCATGAAATGGAGGCCGCCCCTGATGAAAAACAGCACCCGTTACCTGCTCTCCCACCTTGCAACAAGGCTTGGTATCGCCGCCTTCTACTCCTCCATGCACCTACACCCGGCGGGATGCGAAATGCCGCCAGAGCAAAAACGCACCCCCGCCGCCTGCGTTTCCAGCATTCATCTGGAGCCGCGCAAGGTTTTCTTGCCACAAAGGGTATGGGAGGATGGCGATGCGCTGGGAAAGGCGTTTCTGAAATGACGTTTGCCTTCCCGAAAAAACGCGCGTCAATACCTTGTGCTGCGGGAGGCAGGCAGCCACATCCGTCATTTCGCCTTGGAATGCTGGAAAGACGGCGCATGGCTCCGCTTTTATGAGAGCGATAAGGTAGAGCGCTACCGCTACTGCTCCTTCCCGGCGCAGCAATCCACAAAATACCGCCTGCTCATTTTAAAAACCTGGGGCGCCGCTAAGGTGACAGAGTGTTCTTTTTACGATTTATCCAAACAGCATCGGCAGCAACCCTTCCGCGTGAGTGCTACATGCGCTTTGATACAGAAGAATTCCTCGCTTTTACACAGAAGGAGCGCGACGCATTCTCCCGGCATTTTGAAACGGTCAACGAGGTAATTCTTTTTGATACGCTAAAATGGTCGAAGAGCGGCGCCGTATGGTTTAACTACCGCGACGCCTCGCAGACAAACGAGGAGGCCAAACAGACCTGGTTTCAACATGCCGCCGAAGCCCGCAAAGTGATTGAAAAGAGCGGCCGACCGGTGAAAGTGCTCGCCTCCTTCTTCCAGCCCGGGAAGGACACTGTAGAATCCCTAGAAAACCATATGGAACCGCTTATCGAAGCGCTTACCGCTTTCCTGCGGGAGGCGAAGCTCGACGGCATTGAATTCGACTGGGAATTCCCCAAGGGCAAAAGGGAATGGGCGCTGTTCAGCAAATTTCTTGTGAACTTAAAGCAGCGGCTCATGCAGGACGGTAGGATCCTGGCGGTCGCATTGGCAGATTGGGGGGTTCATCTCTCGCCCGAGGCAGTGCGGGCGATCGACCAGCTCTCTTACATGGCATACGACATCAACGATATAAACGGCTATCACGCCTCCTTCGGCCGCGCCGCAGTGCGCGCGGTGGAATATGCGGAGAAATGTGGATTCCGCCGAGAGCAGATCAACCTGGGCCTCCCCTACTATGGCCGCCCGACCTACAAGGGGGAGTATTGGCCCCTCTGGAAAGACGCCCAGGTGGGCTATTGGCAGAATTATGCCCCGCAAATCACTTTTGACGGCATTGAAATGGACGCCTACTATAACTGCCCCGGCATGGTGGCGGATAAAACGGCCTTTGCCTTGCAGATGGGGCTGGGCGGCGTGATGATCTTTCCGCTGAATGCAGACCGTCCGCATGGGAATCCCCTCTGCCTGACGGATGCGATCCGCCGCACGATTGAGGAGCGAGTAGAATAAAAGAATCGGGAACGGAGAAAACAATGCACTTTGAAATACGACAAAATATCCCCGCCTATTTGGCGGACTTAAACCACTGGCTTGCGGAAACCCGGGATGATCCGCTAGAAGAGATGAGCAATTTTTTTACGGAACGGGTATCCACCTATGAGGAACATATGGCGCGCTGGAACGAGGCCTATCGATCCATGGCGGAGCGCATCCCAGACAATTGCGGCTCCCTGCTTGATCTTGGATGTGGTACAGGGCTGGAGCTAAATGCCATTTTGAAGCGTTCCCGGCCTGCACGTAACCGGCATCGACCTTTGCGAACCGATGCTCGCGGTGCTCCGGAAAAACACCCGAGCGCGTTGCTCACTTTGCGCTGTGAGGATTATTTCGAGGCGGAGCTTGGCATGGAGGCCTTCGACACTGCGATATCGTTTGAAAGCCTGCATCACTTTCAGCCCGCTAAGAAGGAAGGGCTGTTCCGAAAGCTGTATCAGGCCTTGAAGCCTGGCGGCCTATATCTAGAATGCGACTATATTGCCTGCTGTGCGCAGGAAGAAAGGCTGCTCATGGATGTTTGTGCGCAGAAAGCGCGCGGGAAGGCATCCCTGAGGGCTGTTCGTGCACTTTGATACGCCGTTGACATTGGAGCATGAAACAGAGCTGCTCGAACGGGCCGGGTTTCAGGCGGTGGAGGCATTGGCCTGCTTTGACGGTGCAACGCTGATCCAAGCAAGAAAAGCGGAATAAAAACGATGCCGCCTGAATGGATAAAACGGCAACCACGCCGCAAAATGCAAAAAAGCATTTTGCGGCGTGATTTTTTATTACGAAGCGAAGCGAGTAACAAAGCAATGCCAATCATGACCACACAGAGCAAAGAGATACGCACAGCTTACGGCCGCAGAAAACTTGCGGCTATTTTTTATTACGAAGCGAAGCGAGTAACAAAGCAATACCAGCCATCACCACATAAATCACAGAGATACGCATCTCTTACGTAAGCAGTTAACTACCGGCTATTTTTTTATAAGCCTAGGAATCTTCTTTCCCATCCATTAAAAATTCATAGGTCACTTGAAATACTTCAGCAATGGCGCGCAACCTAATATCTGTTACGAAACGTTTATTGGTTTCAATACGAGTAATGACGTTTTTATCAATATCAAACCCTTTTAATTGTACAATCTGTGCCAAATCCCGTTGAGATAGATGCTCCCTCTTTCTCAGCTCCTTTAGCCGGGAACCAATTAAGTTTTTCTCTCCCAATTGTCCACGCGGCTTTGGCATAATTGTTCTCTCCATTCTAGCGTTTGTATCATTTTTTGCACTTTTTATTGATTCTACGCGATTGAAGTGGTAAGATCGGTTATAAAAATGATACAAAAAGAATAGAAAAGAGTATTTTCATGAAAACCACATGATTAGGGGACAAAATATCATTATACCGAAAAAAGTAAAATCTATCTCAAAAGCAAGTTGCCCAACTAACAGGTATCGGTTTAGATACCTACATGAAGCATGAGAGCGGCATTTTTAGGCCTTCGATCAAAAATCCGGTTCTATTATCAAAAATATTTCGGATAACGCCTGATGAATTGCTCTCCTAATTTTTGATATGGCTGCGATATTTGCACGATGGGTTTTTAGACGCTCCCCCTGTTCAAACGTATCACACAGCCAGCTCAGATCATCAATCTACATATTCCCTCTTTTAAAAATAAATACCAACGGCCCGGCAGTCTATGACCGCCGGGCCGTTTCTCTATTTAATCCATCCGTACTGGCACACCGCGCCCGCCCAAATATTCCTTCAGCTCCCTAATCGGAATTTCGTTGAAGTGAAACAGCGACGCGGCCAGCACCGCATCAGCTTCCCCTGTGTAAACGCATCATAGAAATGCGCCTTTGCACCCGCGCCGCCGGATGCGATCACCGGGATGCCGACCCGCTCTGAGACCGCACGCGTCAGCGCAAGATCATAGCCCTGCTTTTGGCCGTCACAATCCATGCTGGTCAGGAGAATTTCACCCGCACCGCGCTGCTCGGCCTCCATAGCCCATGCGACTGCGTCGATCCCCGTCGGAATCCGGCCTCCATTGAGATAAACCTCCCAGCCGCCCGTACCGCGCCGTTTTGCATCAATCGCACACACAACGCACTGGCTGCCAAATTTATAGGCCGCATCACTGATGAGCTGCGGGTTGCGAACCGCCGCGGAATTGACGCTGATTTTATCCGCACCCGCACGCAGAAGCTGCGTGAAATCCTCCACACTCGAAATGCCGCCGCCAACCGTGAATGGGATGAAAATGGAATTTGCCACGCGTGTGACTATCTCCACCATGGTGCCTCTCCCCTCATGGGTTGCCGTGATATCGAGCAACACCAGCTCGTCCGCGCCCTTTTGATCGTAGGCAATCGCGCATTCAACCGGATCACCTGCGTCTCGAAGATTGACGAAGCTCACGCCTTTGACAACGCGCCCGTTTTTTACATCTAAACAGGGAATAATCCGCTTCGCATACATTAGCCTCTCTCCTTTCCCGCCATAGCGGCAAAGTTGCGCAGGATTTGCAGGCCAACCCGACCACTCTTTTCCGGATGGAACTGGGTGGCGCAAAGGCCGCCCTTTTGAACCGCCGCGTCAATCAATGCGCCATATTCTGTGCGCGCCGCTACCTCGGAAGCATCCGCTGCCTGCAAATAATAGGAATGGACAAAATAAACGTAAGCGTCCTGCGAGATCCCTTGGAAATCCCTTCCGGCTGGGTGATGGAAAGAGAATTCCAGCGATATGCGGCACCTTCAGACCATCCTTTTGTGGAATGCGTAAAATTTTGCCCTGTAATACGCCAAGCCCTGCCACTCCGGGGGACTCTTCAGAAGCCTCAAACAGAAGCTGAAGCCCCAGACAAATGCCCAAAAAAGGCTTGCCGCTCTGCGCCGCTTCTATCACCGTGTCCGTCAGGCCGCTGGCCCGCATGGAATCCATCGCATCTGCAAATGAACCACGCCCGGCAGGATCACCGCATCCGCTGAGCGGATCGCCTCGGCGTCCTTGGTGATCACCGACGGTGCGCCGATGAAATCCAGCGCCTTTTTCACGCTTTGCAGGTTGCCAGCTCCATAATCCACAATGGCAATTGTTTCTTTCAATCCTCCCACCCCTTTGTTGGTATGCGTCATATTTTAACATGATATCAGAGAAAAGTGAAGGGGAAGGCGCACTCTTTCTAATGAAAAATCGAACAAAACGACTGTTATCGGGCCTTCTATCTCATCCAATCAGGCCGGTTGATTTTTAAACTGATCCGAGAGCTCAAGCAACAGCAGGTTTTCACTATCCCAGCGCAATATCCAACACCATCATCACTGCAAAGCCTAGCATCGCGCCCGCGTACCGGCATGGCTGTGTTCTCCCATATGCATTTCCGGCACCAGCTCCTCTACCACCACATAGATCATCGCGCCGGCGGCAAACGACAGGGTGAACGGCATAATCGG
>ENA-OUNI01001276-OUNI01001276.1-human-gut-metagenome-genome-assembly--contig:-NODE-1276-length-10138-cov-2.785136_pt1 | contig 10138 bp, 12 predicted proteins | sample MGYA00242499_ERZ504580 | MGnify/ENA primary metagenome ERZ504580 (study PRJEB26092, sample SAMD00036315) | human gut metagenome | host: Homo sapiens | study: EMG produced TPA metagenomics assembly of... | reverse complement strand
CCACCGCCGCGCGAAGCCGTCCTGCGCCCCGCACATCGCGGCAAATTCCTGCCGCAAAGCGGATTTGATGCTCCATTGCTGCTTGGGGAGATACGTCTCCACAAAATGAATGGTATCGTCAAAGCGGAACACCAGGACGCGCAGGCCGAAGCGGCTCCAGCGGGAAAGCAGCGTACTGTATTTCTGTACGACGGTTTCGGAAAAGTCCCGCCCGCCAAGCACGCCCAGCAGATACAGCAGGTACTGGGATTCCTCCAGTTGGCTGTGGCTCTCCATAGCGGCTGTCAGAGAAGTCTGCTGCTCCACGAGGTCTTCAAAAATATGAGAGAGCCGGGCGATCTCATCCGGTTCCTCCGCGGGCGTCACGCCGCCCAGCTGGGAGGCGCGCTGTACCAATACGGAAAACGGGCGGGCGGTATTTTGTGCCAGCACATAAGAAAGGCGGAGGCCCGACACCGTGACGAAAGCTGCCAGCAGCACAAGGCTGAGAACAGCTGTGAGCGTAGGCTGATAATATTGCCAGAAATCCAGGGCCTGCACCACCTGGATACCGTAATTCTCCAGCTCGTGGCGAAATACGGCCTTGCCGGAAAGGCTTTCAGGCCCGACTGCGGCAGCACGGGCGGCGGTGATATCGTTGCCGTAAGTGGGGCCAAAGTACAAAAGCAGGTTTTCTTCGCTGTCGAATACATAAATGTCGCTGTTTCCGGCCGCTGTGGCGCGCAGCCCGCGTGTAAAGGAGGTATAGTCCAGCCGCAGCAGCAGTCTGCCGGGAGAGAACACATACGAGGAGGGGATGGGCATCACATACAAAAGGCTTCTGGTATTGCCTGAGAGTTGGGGCACGAAATGGGCATGATCCGCGGCATACACCACTTCCATAAGCTGGTTTTCCGTGAGGCTGCCGCTCAGTTCGTCGCGGCAGTAATCGGCGTAGCTGAACCGCCCGGCGCTGGAATAGATGACGCCGTTGATTTGCGGGTACAGCGAATCTACGTAAACGATGCTGAGGGAGGAGAGAGAGTTGACGGAGGGCGCCAGCATTTCCAGCTCCCAGACGATATTGTGGGGCAGGTCTCTGTTATTATAAAGGTTATAAGCCATGAGCTGGGAATCATTCTGGACGACGATGCCCAACTGTTCGGCACTGGCGATGAAATCCCCGATTTGCTGGCTGGCCTGGCTCAGGGCCATCGTCTGCAGGCTGGCCTGCCGCTGCTGTGTGCGGACAATGGAAAAAACATTGAAAACAGAGAACATCAGAATGATGACCATTACAGCGGTTACATTGAATTTCATCAGCGGACGAAAGAGCCCGGGCAGCTTTTCTTTCATACTCATCACCTCCAATTGTAGAATTTTGCTGTTTTTTCTTCTGTTGTAAAAATATTATAGGAATATTTAACTTTATTTTCCAATAAAAATCATGTTTTCATCAGGATGTATTTTCTTTACAGGTAATTTTATAGAAAATAAGGAAAAGCGCTTTTTAACATAAATTGAAAAAACGTTAGGGGTGGTTGACAACACCAGACAAAAAGACCCCCTTAGATGATGAAAAAACATCATCTAAGGGGGCTTGTTTTGCCATGTAAAATAAATGACCGTTTGCGGGCTTTCTTACGCTCAAAATTTTTGCTCACACCACGAGCATTGCGTCTCCAAAGCTGAAAAAACGGTATTTTTCCTTTACAGCAACCTTATAGGCATCCATCGTCTGCTGATAGCCGTAGAAAGCGGAAACCAGCATAATCAGCGTGCTTTCCGGCAGATGAAAATTGGTAATCAGCCCATCTATACACCGGAAAGAAAAACCTGGATAGATGAAAATATCCGTCCACCCGCTGCATGCGCAAATTTCTCCATTATGATCGCGTGCAATGCTTTCCAATGTGCGGCAGCAGGTCGTTCCCACTGCGATCACGCGCCCGCCCTGCTTTTTGGTATCTTGGATCAACTGCGCAGTTTCTTCCGGCATCCAATAATGCTCGGAATGCATGTGATGATCTTCAATATTCTCCGCCTTAACCGGCCGGAAGGTGCCGATGCCAACATGCAGCGTTAAAAACCCAATCCCTACCCTTTTGCGCGCAACCGATCAAGCAGCTCGTCCGTAAAATGCAGGCCGCGGTCGGCGCGGCGGCAGAACCAAGCTCTTTGGAATAAACGGTTTGATACTGCTCGTTATCCGTTAGCTCCGCCGTGATGTAGTGCGGCAGCGGCATCTGGCCGATTTGGTCGAGGATTTCATAAAAATTATTTCCCTCATAAGAAAACTGTGCGAGCCTGTTGCCATCCGGTAATACTTCCAGAATCTCAGCATGCAAGATGCCATCCCCAAAGGAAAATCGTGCGCCCTGCTTCGCGCGCTTTCCTGCCGGTGATCACCTCCCAAAGATTCCCCTCCCGATGTGTAAGCAGCAAAAACTCCACACGCGCGCCGGTGTCCTCCTTCGTGCCGTAGAGGCGGGCTGGCAATACGCGCGTATTGTTGAGAATCAGACAATCGCCAGGCTGTAGGATCTCCATAATATCATAAAAATGCCGGTGGCCGGTTTCCCCTGTTTGACGATTCAGCGTCATTAAGCGGGCACTGTCGCGCGGCTCAATTGGATGCTGCGCAATCAGTTCCTCCGGCAGCTCATAATAAAAATCACTTTTTTTTTTTCAACTTCTTTACAGTCCTTTCTATAAAATGAAACGCCCAGTTCAAATCAAGCGATGAAATTCAAAAAATCGTCATCTTTTTACATCCAGTAAAATTAGCAGGACGGTCCCTGTGTCTTTCTGCATAGCTAACGCATATACTGCCTTTAGCAGGTATTTCTGCATGATGATTTCACAAAACAGGGCGACAAATTATGCATTGTTCCAATAGAAGAAAAATGCTAAAAAAATCCTTGTAGAAACCGGCTTTTCTCCAAGAAAAGGGTTTGACTTCACGCGCCTGGAATGGTATGATGAGTACAAATTTTATTATGACTTTTATGGATAGAGGCGCGTCGTTTATCAGTATCCAGCGTTAGGCTGCCAAAGCTTTTGACCGCTGTGTGAAAGGAAAGGACGCCGAAGCGCGGCGGGATTTTGGCACCCGGTTCGCTGGCTGCACGGCGAAGAGCCCTGCATCTGTCATCATGCAAATGATGGAGTGCTATCCGCGTAGATGATTCTGCGCGCCAGCTTCTCTATTATATTGCAAGGATGACCGGTTGACAACCGGTTTTTTTCATATTCAGTCATAAGATTAAAGGGGTTTTGTGAAATGAAACAGTTTAACGTCGGCATCATCGGCGCAACGGGAATGGTTGGGCAGCGCTTTGCAACGTTGTTGGAAAATCATCCGTGGTTCCATGTGAAAGTCCTCGCGGCCAGCCCGCGTTCTGCCGGCCGCACTTATAAAGAGGCTGTAGGCGCTAGGTGGTGCATGCAAAAGCCGATGCCCAAAGCTATGGAAGATATGATTATCAAGGATGCAACGGCAGATATTGAAGCGATCGCAAAGGAAGTTGACTTTGTTTTCTGCGCGGTCGACATGAAAAAGGATGAAATTCGTGCGCTGGAAGAAGCTTATGCGAAGGCGGAATGCCCGGTGATCTCCAACAACAGCGCCCACCGCTTCACGAAGGACGTACCAATGATCGTGCCAGAGCTGAATGCCGACCATGCCGCCATTATTCCGGCGCAGCGCAAGCGCCTTGGTACGAAACGCGGCTTTATTGCCGTAAAATCCAACTGCTCGCTTCAAAGTTATGTACCGGCGCTTTTCCCGCTGTCCAAATTTGGTATTGAACGTGTTCTGGTCTGCACATACCAGGCGATTTCCGGCGCGGGTAAAACGCTTGAAAACTGCCCGGAGATCATCGACAACGTAATCCCTTACATTGGCGGTGAAGAAGAAAAATCCGAGCGTGAACCCCTCAAGCTTTGGGGCAAAATCGTAGGCGATGAGATCGTCCCGGCAACGGAGCCCGCCTTTACGGCGCAGTGCCTGCGCGTGCCCGTATCAGATGGCCACATGGGCGCTGTTTTTGTGGATTTCAAAAACAAGCCGAGCAAAGAGGAAATGATTGATATCTGGACAAAATTCTCCGGCCGTGCGCAGGAGCTGAATCTGCAGCGCACCCAAGCAGTTCCTGCACTATTTCACGGAGGACAATCTGCCCCAGACGAAGCTTCAGCGCGATCTGGAGGGCGGTATGGCTGTTTCCATCGGCCGCCTGCGTGAGGATACGCAATATGATTATAAATTCGTTTGCCTATCCCACAACACGCTGCGCGGCGCAGCGGGCGGCGCGGTGCTGATGGCGGAGCTTTTAGCGGCGGAAGGCTATCTTGATTAATTTGGTAAACATTCTGATAGTAAGGAACGCTCTCCTTCAAACCTTTGGAAAGGAAGGAACATAATTTATGAGTAAGCAGCCTATTTTCACCGGTTCCGGTGTAGCAATCGTCACACCGTTTACAGAAAACAATGAAGTAAATTATCCGCTCCTTGGCGAATTGATCGATTTTCAGATTGAAAACGGCACGGACGCCATCATCATCTGCGGAACCACTGGCGAGGCTCAACCCTCACACATGAGGAGCACGCCGGGGCGATTCAGTTTGCGGTCGACCACACGGCACACCGTGTTCCGGTGATTGCCGGCACGGGCAGCAATGATACGGCATATGCCGTTTACCTCTCCAACGAAGCGGAAAAAGCAGGAGTTGATGGTCTGCTCGTCGTTACTCCCTATTATAACAAAACCTCCCAGGCAGGCCTGATCCGGCATTATACCTATATTGCCGATCACGTCCATACGCCGATCATTACCTATAACGTGCCGAGCCGCACGGGCCTCAACATCAAGCCGGAAACCTACCGCGAGCTCGCCAAGCACCCGCTCATCGTGGGCGCGAAGGAGGCAAATGGTGATATTTCTGCTCTCGCAAAAACGGTTTCATTCTGTGGGGATAATCTGAATATTTATTCTGGTAACGACGATCAGATCACCTCCTTTATGTCCCTTGGAGCAAAGGGCGTCATCTCCGTACTGGCAAATGTTGCGCCGCGCATTGCGCATGATATCGCCGCCAAATATTTGGCGGGAGACGCGCAGAGCAGCCGGGAGCTTCAAATTCAGTATTTGGATCTCTGCAACGATCTGTTTATTGACGTGAATCCCATTCCCGCTAAAGAAGCGCTCGTCATGATGGTTGGGAAGTCGGCAAATGCCGGATGCCTCTGGCGCCCCTGTCCGACGCTGCACGCAAGCAGCTACGCACAACGCTTGTGAAGCACGGCCTTATAAAATAAGCGGAACGCCCTTTTCACAATTTCAGGAAGTAAAAAAGGATGGTTCTATTCATGACAAAGATTCTTTTAAGCGGCTGCGGCGGAAAGATGGGGCGTGTGATCGCCTCCTGCATTGCCGACCGTGAGGACTGTGAGATTATTGCGGGCATTGACCCGGCAGGGATGGATGACACTGCATTTCCAGTATACAGCAGCCCAGCCCAGTTCGACGGGCAGGCAGATGTTATCATCGATTTTTCTCATCCATCCGCATTGGAAGGGATTCTTTCCTATTCCGTTGCGCACCATACGCCTGCGGTGATCGCTACCACAGGCTTAAATGAGCAGCAGGTCGCTTCCATTCAGGAAGCGTCGAAACAGGTGCCGATCTTTTTTTTCCGCCAATATGTCAATCGGTATCAGTTTGATCACCGAGCTTGCCCAAAAGGCGGCGCGGGTGCTGGGCGGTTCATTTGATATTGAGATCATTGAAAAGCACCATAATCAAAAAATTGACGCGCCGAGCGGCACCGCTCTCATGCTGGCGGATGCGATTTCGGAAGAGCTGGAGCAGAAACCACACTATGAATACGACCGTCATTCAAAACGCGCCAAACGCGATAAAAACGAAATTGGCATTCATGCCGTCCGCGGCGGTACGATTGTCGGCGAACACGAAGTTCTTTTTGCCGGGAGAGATGAGCTGATTTCCATCAGCCATAGCGCCCGCTCCAAGGAAATATTCGCGGTCGGTTCCGTCAATGCAGCAGTATTTCTGTGTGGGCAGCCAGCCGGGCTCTACGCAATGAAGGATTTTGTCAACGCCAAATAAAAAGGGGGCAAATGATATGAACGGAATTCAAAGTATTACCCTAAAGGATGACGTTACGCTGATCTCTCTCCAAGACTCCCCCGCCGACATCGCTCTGGTATCGCGGATTTTCCAAATGATTTCCGATGCAGGGATTGATGTTGATATGATCTCTCAGACTCCGCCGCACGGCTCTGACCCTTCCTTTCCTTTACGGTCAACGGGGATGATTTTGGAAAAGTGCTCGGGATCTCAGCAAAGCTTCGGGAACTGAACCCGGAACTCAAACTTAACGTGAGCTCGGGCAATTGTAAAATTTCCATTTTTGGCGAGGAGATGCGCGGAACACCAGGCGTTGCCGCAAAGGTTTTTTCAGCGGTGTCCAAGGTGAAGGCCGATATCCGCATGATTACGACATCTGAAGTTGATATTTCCCTGCTGGTTGTGAAGGCGGATGCCGATATGACGGTGGATGCCATCCGGGAAATTTTTGCATAGGGATTCTCTAGGAAGCGGCAGGCTGCAAATGTGGCCTGCCGCTTTTCTTTGGGTATTGTTACGAAACAGTAGTAAAATAACGGTCAAATTTTTGCTATCTTCTCCAATGGTGATTGACAAATTCTTTTTTTTCCTCTACAATATACAGTGCGAGCAGACTGGGCAGCCGCGCGCCTTATGCGTGAGGAAAGTCCGGGCCCCATAGAGCAGGATAACGGCTAACGGCCGCCGAGGGTGACCTCAGGGAAAGTGCAACAGAGATATACCGCCGGCTTTGCCGGTAAGGGTGGAAAGGCGAGGTAAGAGCTCACCAGCGTGCGGGGAACCGCACGGCTCTGCAAACCCTATCCGGAGCAACACCGACTGGAGAGACACGCTTGCTCGGCGCATTCTCCGACAGGTGGCTTGAGCGCAGCGGCAACGCTGCGCCTAGATAGATGACTGCCTTCAATGACAGAACTCGGCTTACAGGTCTGGTCGCATTTTTTGTTTGCTAGAATGCCGCGCGGCAACAGTTGATTCAATTGAAACGCGCGGTATTTTTGCTTTCTTCGAGCACTATTTACGGCGATCAAAAACCGTTTCTATCATAAACGCTTCTCACAGGATTCGCATAAGATGATAAGAGCGGCGGCTGTTTCTTAACTGAAATCGGATTTTTTCCTTCAACGGCATAAACTGAATCACCAGATGAACCGTCGCCCTTTTCAGATGGAAGGATGGTCGTTGCAGATGGTGTGGGAGCTTGTTTGTTGGATTATTTTATTGTTTTTTACGCTTTTGGGAATTGCGGTTTCCATCTATCTCCTTTTATTTCGGGTGATTACCTGCGGGGAAAAGAGAGTATCTTTTGCTGATGCCCTCTGCCTGTCCGGGTGACGCGGTGAGCGAGATTTATGCTGCACAGCTACGGGCGGAGCTGCTTGGTCACAAACAGTGCGGCGGCGTTTTGGTAATTTTAAATGGCATGGATGATGAAACAACAGCGCAGTGTAAAGCGGCCTGCCACGCTTGCAGCCGTGTTCATATTTGCACATTGGAAGAATTGCAGCAGCATTTGGCCCGCCTCAGCAGGCCAAAAAAGCCAATTCTAAATGAGAAATGAGTTTAGCTTGATCTCAGTCCGCAGCCAGTTTCAGCGGGCCGATGCAATATAATATCAAGAAAGAAAGGGAAGGTAGAAAATGAAAAAGATCCGTAAGTTTTTGGCTCTTATCCTGACGATGGCGCTTACCGTCGCCTGCCTGCCACTGGCGGTTGGCGCCGTATCTGGCGCGCAGGAACCGCTCCGTTTCAACAAGGATGGCAAATTCAAAATCCTTGTTGCGACTGATATCCATGAGGATGAAAAGGACGATGCTAAATCAGCCGATGCAATGGCTCTTCTAACCAACGCGATTGAGGAGCTCAAGCCTGATCTTGTCGTCTTTAATGGGGATAATGCCACAGCCGACGGGCTGGAAAATCAGCGGGCTACCATTCAAAAAATTGTAGCTCCTGTAGCTGCGAAAAATATTCCGCTCGCCGTTGTATTTGGCAACCACGATTTGGAATACAGCGGCGTTTCCAAGGAAGAACAGGTTAAAATCTATCAGGAATACGCCAACTGTCGGATGGTTGCAGGGCCAGAGGATATTTCTGGCTGCGGGAACTATAACCTACTGATCCAAAACAGCGCGGGCACAAAGGATATCTTCAACCTCTGGTTCCTTGATTCTGGAGACTACGCCGAAGAGGGTGGCTATGCTTATGTCCAGACGGATCAAATAAAATGGTATGAGCAGACGAGTAATGCTTTGAAGGCGCAGAATGGCGGCGCGGCGATGCCCTCCATCCTCTTCCAGCACATTACGGTGCCTGAGGCCTATGATCTGCTGGAGCCTGTGCTGCTACCTGGAAAAGGACGCGTGAGAGGCCACGATGTTTATTCCAACCGTTTTTGGAAAATTAAAGATCCTTCCAACACGACCGGCACTCTCAGCGAAGGCCCCTGCCCGCCTAATATCAACAACGGCCAGTTTGCAAGCTGGGTGAAACAGGGAGATATTCTCGGTGCTGTTTTCGGCCACGACCATGTCAATGATTTTACCGGCACGGTAGAGGGTGTCCGTCTGATTCATACGCGTGCAGTCGGCTTTAAAACCTATATCAATGGTGTTTCGCAAGGCGTTAGGCTGATTACCCTTGATGAAAACAACCTCAAGAATTTCACCACAGAGATGTATGATTTTGCAGACCTGGTCGGCAAAAGCCAGTCCATAAAAGGTTTTGATCGGGTCTCTAAGGAAATGTGGTGGGATTTCGGCTATGGCGTGCTCGGCGTTGCAGCAGCGATTACCGCTTATGTGCTTTATCGTGTATTCGGTAAATAAATATTACTAAGAAAAGCAAATCGCCCATACGCTATGTATGGCGATTTGCTTCTCTTTATTGATTTATGGTCGGATACCAAAACGCGCCGTTTTATCGAGCTGGCGTTCAATTTCCAACAGCCGATTATATTTACAGACGCGATCCGTCCTTGCAGGCGCACCGGTTTTGATCTGCCCTGCATTGAGCGCCACCGCGATATCTGCTATGGAAGTATCCTCTGTCTCCCCGCTCCTGTGGGAAAGAATCGTGCCATATCCGTAGGCTTTTGCAAGGCGCACAGTTTCCATCGTTTCGCTGAGCGTTCCGATCTGGTTCGGCTTGATTAAAATTGCATTTGCGCAACCCTGTGCAATCCCTTCCCGCAGACGATGCGGATTCGTGACAAACAAATCATCGCCAACGATTTGCACCTGCTCCCCAATCTCCTGCGTGATTTTAGCAAACCCGTCGTAATCCTCTTCAGCCAGCGGATCCTCCATAGATTGAATCGGATAATCCTGCGCAAGCTTTTTAAAATGGGCAATGACATCCTTTGTTGTCAGATACCGCTCACTTTTGGGCATGAGATAGCCGTTTTCTGTTTTCCATTCGCTTGCAGCTGCATCCAACGCGATTCGAACATCCGTCCCCGGTCGGTAGCCTGCCCGTTCCACGGCTTCCATCAGCAGCTCCAGTGCCTGCCGGTCGCTTTCAAGATCTGGCGCATAGCGCCTCATCGCCTACGGTGGTAGACAACCCACGCTCTTTCAATGTTTTTCCGAGCTGTGCATAGGTTTCAATCGCCATGCGCATTGCCTGCGAAAAGGATTCCGCCCCTACCGGGAAGATCATGAATTCCTGAATATCCATGTTATTGCTTGCATGGGCGCCGCCGTTGAGAATATTCAGCATCGGCACCGGGAGCGTAACTGCATTAACGCCGCCCAGGTAACGGTAAAATGGCATCCCGCAAAATCTTGCCGCTGCTTTTGCGCAAGCAAGGGAAACTGCAAGGATGGCATTCGCCCTAATCGGGATTTATTCTCTGTTCCGTCTATCGCACACATAGCCGTATCAATTGCCTGCTGGTTGGTCACAAGCATATCATTAAGCGCGCCGCAAATATGGGCATTAATATTATCTACGCTTGCTGCACGCCTTTGCCGCCATATGCCTCCCGCCATCCCGCAATTCACAAG
>ENA-OUNI01001275-OUNI01001275.1-human-gut-metagenome-genome-assembly--contig:-NODE-1275-length-10139-cov-2.390531_pt1 | contig 10139 bp, 11 predicted proteins | sample MGYA00242499_ERZ504580 | MGnify/ENA primary metagenome ERZ504580 (study PRJEB26092, sample SAMD00036315) | human gut metagenome | host: Homo sapiens | study: EMG produced TPA metagenomics assembly of... | reverse complement strand
GTTTTTTGTGAGCGAAGGTCACAGAAAACCCGAGACATACCGCGCGATTATGCGATTAGCATAAATTCTGTGCATCGCGAAGCGTGTTGCTGAGAACGGAGTGAACAGTAACACATATTATGGATTATGGAGAATCTTATGATAAAAAATAATTGATTTTTAAGAGCCAGTCTGTTAGAATATACCTGTGAAAAGGGAGTAGCTTGCCGGGTAGATTCGGTTCACTTCTTCGTCAGGACAGTTATTGAAACATATAACTCGGAAAGTGATGAAATTGCGAGACTTTTACTGTGAATGCAGTAGGAGTCTTTTTTTTATACCTACTGCAAAATAAATGTATTCCCGGAATCTTTTTATATTTGATTTTGTGAGTACGTAATAAAAGAAAGAGAGGTAGAAATGATGTTTTTACAGGTTATTATTTTGTTGGCAGGTTTTTTGTTTCTGGTGAAAGGTGCAGACTGGTTTGTGGAGGGTGCAGCCAGTATTGCGAAAAAGCTGGGAATTCCACAGTTGATCATTGGATTAACCATTGTAGCAATGGGAACCAGCATGCCGGAGGCAGCAGTCAGTATTACTGCTGCAATAAATAAGAATGCAGGTATTACCATTGGAAATGTAGTCGGAAGTAATATCCTGAATATTTTCATCATCCTGGGAATCACAGCAGTAATTACGAATGTAGCGATTCAAAAATCCACGCTTCTTTACGAAATTCCGTTTATGACAGTGATAACAATTGTTTTGTTGATCTTTGGTATCACAGGTTCAGAGGTGACTTTTATTGAAGGTGTGATTTTCTGGATACTGTTTCTGATATATCTGGGATATCTGTTTGTGATGGCAAAGAAAGGGAACGATCAGGAAGAAGCAGAAGCAAAGGATAATCCGATATGGAAATGTATGCTCCTGATGGTGATCGGTGGAATTCTGGTCGTAAAGGGCAGTGATTTTGCAGTCAGCGGAGCAACGGAGATTGCCCGTTATTTTGGTATGAGTGAGAGATTTATCGGGCTGACAATTGTTGCACTGGAACATCTCTTCCGGAACTTGTCACATCAGTAACAGCTGCCAGAAGAGGAAATACAGGAATTGCCATTGGAAATATAGTCGGAAGCAATATTTTTAATATTTTGTTTGTTATCGGTACAACAGCACTCATCTGTACTGTGCCGTTTGAGAGCAAATTTATTATTGATACTGTAATTGCAGTTCTGTGTGGAGCGATACTCTGGATCGGTACATTCAGACATAAAGAATTAAGAAAACCCTGTGGTGTGGTTATGCTGTTGTGTTATGTTGCATATTTCATGTATTTATGTCTGGTATAACGAATAATTGTTTTTCGCAACCTCCGCAGGGGACTTACCTGACTTCGATTAAAATAAGAAATGGAATAAAGTATATTATGGATAATTATGAAAAACAGGTATACACAGGAAGAGAGTTGTTTTTAAAATATGATCAGGATAAGCTGATAAAAAAATATGGTTTGAAACACGATGAAGAATATCTGTATTTGAAATATATTGGAACAGAATATCGGATCAATCGCAGAAACGGTGCTGTTGAATATGCCACAGGTGAAGAATGGACGGATTGCAGAGAATATACAGTTGTTATGACAATCTATGATTTTCTCTGCTGTTCCGAGCAGGAGATACTGCCCCCTTTTACCGGGCAGTGGCAGCCTGTGGGCAGGTTTGTAACTGCCGGGAGCAGTCCGTCAACAGATCCCTTTGTGGAAAAGTATGCAAGAGCATTTTCCGGCAAAGTGGAAGAGGTAAAGCAGGCCTGTATCTGTCTGTGCGGAAAGCAGAGGGAGCGTCTGGCAGGGGCAGATCTGACATTTGAAATGCCTGTTCTTCCGGATTTCTCTGTGTTGCTTCAGTTCTGGGATGGGGATGAAGAATTCCCGCCAAAGATCTTATTGTTGTGGGATAAAGTATCGTTATCATACCTTCATTTTGAGACGACCTATTATCTTCAGGGGGATCTTCTGAAGGCTATACTGCAGACAATCGGCTGAATACACTGCAGCCGATCCCTCGGAGGGGATATATGGAATCGGATAAATATGTCCCTCAGGACATTTTAAATACTACGGATTTCTGAGATGTAAAATTATAAGAAGCAGTGTAATAAGGAGGCAGCTTTGCAATACGAATTTCTGAAAAACTTTCCAAAACGAATGAAAAATGTAGGTTTGTACGGTGTCCTTATCCAAAACAGTATTCAGAAGACATCTTGGAAACAGTTTGGCTTTCTGAAATTTGATGAACAGATGAATCTTATTTTTGCAGTAATGCTTTATATTATGGAGCAGTCTCTCCGGGAAGAGAACTGTACTATGGATGATATAGGCGCCTATATTGATACTGTCAATACCAGGTATCTGGGTAAAGAAATTTCCTATGATGACTGCAGAAAATTAGGAGATTTTGTTGTCAATGTGATCTTATCAAATGAAGGCCGCGCTATGTATTTTGACGGCTATGATTTTGAAGAGAACGATTATCATATTATGCATATCAGCTATGTGGCGAACCGGATCGTGTATCTGGATCAGGAGGTTCGCAGAACCTCTTATTATCTTACAGATGACGGATACAATCTGATACTTTCCACCCTTGAATCCCAAAATTTAATATATAAAAATCGCAGGACTTGAAAATATTGTTCTGTGATTTTAGTTGAATTAAAAGAATATTTTTATGAATCAATTTTTTCTGAACGGATATATTCTTTAGGACTTACACCTGTGATTTTTTTGAAAACCTTTGAAAAGTAGAGAGAATCTTCGTATCCCACTTCATTGGCAACCTCTTTAATTTTTAACGAACTATTTGTCAGAAGGAACTTGGACTCATCAATTCTTGTTTTTACCAGATAATCCATTGGGGTTAAACCATAATAGGTCTTAAAAATACTAACTATGTACGATGGGACAAATCCGAAACGAGCTGCCAGTAATTGGTTGGTAATATTAGTCCGAAACATTTCGTCCAAGTAGTTTTTTATTTTTAAAGCAATTATTTTCTTGTCTCCGGAGTCATACATTGCGATTCCAAAAATATCTTTTAACAAGAAATTGAACTCCTTAAGTAGTTCTTTTTCACTATAATAATTCTCCAGAATAAACTGAATATCTTCTTCAACTTCAAAAATTCTCTGTTTCCAGGATATAATTTATATATTTCAGATACAAAATATTTGATGTTGCGCAAGGCTTCTTTTGGGATGATTGGACGCATAGTAAGTAAGTGAAGTAATTGAGCAAAAGATTCGATTATGTTATCAATATTTGTATTTTACACTGAAGTATCAGATAGTCGATTTTATTTCTGAGATCAGAAAATCTTGTCTGAATTCTTCAGAACTGTAAATTAAAACAGAATTTTTTAAAAAAATCATATGTTCACGGGTGTATTTTTATAACAAATGATATGTTGAAAAAATATCAGGAAGCTCTACGGTTTCTTTATAATATACAACCGTAACAATAATATCAGAACATTTTACTTTTCTAAAAAATTGATTCAAATGATTAATATCGGGAATACTGTCTTTGCGAATAAGATTAATTTTTCATTAATGCTTTTTCCATCTACAAGCCAGAAGTTTCAGGAGGAACAATAAGTGAAAATGCTTTTTCCAGATCCATGTTTTTAAAGATTTCCTGATAATTTCTTTCATTTTCATAGAGACACATGCCAAGAGAGACCAGTAAAATACTGTATGAGGAATTCACTTCTGAAGGTATTTCCTTTGTTGGAAACATTTCAAGTCCTCTTACTGCATCTGTCAGATTTTGAACCTTTTCTTTAAGGTACTGTTTTTGGATTTTTTCTTCTATTTTTTCTAATACCAGTTTTAATTCCTGGACCTTTAAGGGCTTTAATAAATAATCAATAGCATGGTTAGTTATTGCGCATTTTACATATTCAAAATCTGTATATCCACTTAAAACTACAGGCAATACCGATAGCTTTTCATTAGAACAAAAGTCCAGTAATTCTTTACCGCTTACAATGGGAAGATTCATATCTACAAACATGACATCAACAGGATGTTCTTTCAGATATTGTAGTGCATCTTTCCCATTGTCGAAGGCGGCTACTACAGTAAAGTTTTTATTGGTTTCTTCTATCTTTTGACAGATACTCCTCTGAATTGGAGGCTCATCTTCCACAACCATTACACGTATTTTCATAGTTCCCTCCAACTGTAATGCAAGTTCCGTTAGGATTGCTTTGTATATCAAAAAGCATATGATTTCCATAGGTAAGATACAATCTTATATAAACATTTTTTATAGACAAACCGCCGATTTTCATCTCTTTCATAAGCATTCTTACATCGCGACTACGCATCTTAAATAATTCTAACTTTAAATTTTCCAGTTCTTGCGGAGAGATTCCACATCCATTATCCTGAATCTGTACTTCCCAACATTCTTCGGTGCAATAGATTTGAATATTAATTTGCCAGGGAAATTCTTTATTTCGAAAGCCATGTGCAAAACAATTTTCAAGAAGCGGTTGAATGATAAATTTGGGTAAATGACAGTTTTGAATTTCACCCACATAGGACATTGAATATTGAAATTTATCTTCGTATCGTATTTTCATTAGTTCAAGATAGTTTTCAGCATGTAAAATCTCACCATCTAAATTTCCAAAATCTTCGGAAGACTGATATTATATCTGATCATACTTGAAAGTTTCTCACAGATTTCCGGTATCTTTTCATACTCGGAAGTACTGGACATTGCTGAAATAATTGTCAGGATGTTATGAATAAAGTGAGGGTTCATCTGCGTTTGTAATGCATACATCTGGCACTGTATTTCGTTTACTTTGCTGGCCATTTCTTTTTCCATGGACAGTTTTAAATTTTTTATCAATTCGTTAAATGCATTATTTAACTGCCTTAATTCATCTGTTTCATCACAGATCACAAGAGGTATTTCCTGTAAATTCTTATCAACCTGTAATCCGGTTAACATTTCACACATCTGAACAATGGGCTCAGTTGTCCTCTGGATAATAATTTTTGTGCTAAAATCATGATAGTAATTAAAGAAAAAAAAGTAGAAAGATTCCCCAGGTAAAAGTAGACATAAGACTATGAATCAGGCCTGTGTTTTTTGATACAATCAGAACTTTTATTCCATATTTTTCAGAGTCCCAGAGTTTACAGTACAATCCTCCTTGCAAATTGTTAGTTTGTCTCAGAAGTGTTTTTATTTCTGATTCTTTGCGATTACTTTGAAAGGAATATAGCACATGGTCATTTTTCTGATCTAAAACAAAACATTCCGTTTCTTTTCCAAGGAGTTTTCCAAGACGTGCGAAACTATCAATCTGAATTTGAACCTGTGCATATCCAAGACATTCGGAAGGTATTAACTGATAGTTTTAATTTCACGCAGTACGGAAATTGTTGGTGATATTTCTCGCATGTAAGGATCAGAAGAATCGACTCGGAATAAACTGCCTTTTCCTTTTTGATCTGCGAAATAAGATTGTGTATCTGTAAAAATATCAGGGTTCGGACAATCTTTTTTCAAATATCCAAAATCCACAGCTTTTCCTACATAAGTGATATCCTGATTGGAATTAAATAACTGATACGTTTTAGAATATTTTGCTTTAGCATATAAGAAATCAGATGTTGTTTTATAGTATAATCAACATCTGTATTTTCAACAAAATAGTTTTTTCATCGTGATATTCCTGAAGTCCGCTGAATGCATCAATAATTTGATAATTTGCAGCAATTTGCAGAGCAATATCATCGGCAAGCCGAAGTGTATTATCAATTTGAGTGGTGATTCCTCGAAGTTGAACATCAATTTGTTCTTCGAATTCTGCTGTGCTGGTTTTGATGACATAACTGGAAAATACCATAGTTAGTATGATAAATAGTATTAGCATAATGAAAATGCTGCGCAATAAAATTCTCTTTTGAAATTGATATTTCTTCAAGTCCTCACCCTCTGTGATTCTTAAAAGCCCAGGGCTGTGTTCTGTTTTACTTGTTTTTCGCTTTCAATTGCCTGCTCAAGCATAAAAGATAAATAAGTATCCTGAAGTGCTTCGCGTAATGAATAAAATTCTGTTCCGTTTTCTGTGAAGTTTTTCATACATGCAAGGCAAGACGCTACGGCAATTTCATCATCATTCATTCTTGCGGGATAAAAAGGATTTTGATAAACTTGTTTATCTAAAAATAGAATTCCCTTATGTGCCCATTCGCTATTATTATTTATGCCTACGTCTACTCTTTGGAGAGTTTGTTCTATTGGTTGATTGGAGGCATTTAGAAATCTTACAGTATTGTCATTAATTTCACCTCGAACACCACGAACATTCCAACGTCGTGTACGAATTTGTGAAAAATACTGTTCACCTTCAAAATCTAAAAAGGCGTTTTTCCATTTTCAAATTGCATAAAAGCCCAGTCTCTGTCTTCCTGAATAATGGTTCCACTTTCATCAAAACCATTTCGACCATTGGTAGCAGTTACTTCTGACCAGAATTTTTTTCCCTGAATGATACAATTTTCGTATTTAATACCGAGAAATTTTCGGAATATGCTAACTGCATGATATCCGTGAAGTGCAGATAACATAACGCTGGAGGTTGTGCCTAAATAACCCTGTTTGATAATATCTAATATACTTGCGTAATAAGGCTGGAGGAAATATTGTTCTACGATTTGTACACGACCATTATATTTTTGGGACAATGTCCATAATTCATTTAATTCTGCGACATTTTTTCCAGGAGGTGTTTCGCAGAGTACAGGAATTCCTTTTTCCATTAATTGTACGAGATAATCCTTTGCAATTTCCCGTGGAACGCAGAGGACTGCAAAATCTGGCTTTTGAGAAAGTGCTTCGTCTAAATCAACGGTAGTAAAAATATGTTCCTTTGATGCAACTTCTTTTGCACGAGCCTCTGTACGTAATACACCGGCACATATTGAAAACTGTTCTGGTAAAAGTTTTGCAATCCGGTAATAAAAATCAGCTCTCCAACCATATCCAATAACCATATAATTTGCTTTCATCTGTTTTCACCTTATCCTTTCACAGCACCGGCTGTCATACCGGCAATAATATGTTTTTGAAGAATTATAAAAAAGATTAACATTGGCAATACGACCAGCATCAATGCAGCAAACACATATTGCCAGTCTCTGTTGTAGCGTCCAAAAAAGCTGTAAATTACCATGGAGATAGTTGATTTTTTGGCAGATCCCAAATAGAATAACGGAATCATAAAATTGTTCCATACATCAATAGCGGTAATTACAACGTTAGTTACCATGATTGGCTTTAAAATTGGAAATAATATCTTAATAGTCATTTGCCAAAAATTACAACCGTCCATTATGGATGCTTCATCAATCTCTCGTGGTACTCCCTTTACAAAGCTACAGAATGTCATAACAGTAAAAGGAATCCGTAATGAAATAAAGATACAGATTACAGAGAAAAAAGTACCATATATATGTAAATATTGCAACAAAAAGAAAATAGATGCAATCTGTAAGGTCAATGTAAGACCAAAGATAAAATAATAATAAATTCCCTGCGATAATTTGTCATTTCGTCTGGAAATGACAATGCCGGCTATTGCTCCCAAAAAAACGGAAATCACCGTTACGGGAATAGTAATAATAATACTGTTAAGATATCCCAGCCATATTTTTCCAGATTCCAATACATGAGTATAGTTGGAGAAAAGCCATTTTGATGGCAAGGCAAGGTCAAATCTTGCTGCTTCTGCCTGGGTTTTGAAAGAACCCAATCCCATCATAAAAAATGGTATTACGTATAACAATGCCAAAGCAACCATGAATAAAAAAAGAATACATTTTCCTGCGTGTTTTTTCTTCACATTTCTACCTCTCGTTTCGTAAAATAACGATTCATAGTAAACGATATGATTACTACAATAACTGCCAGAATGACACTTCCGGCTGATGATTCCCCAAGAAATCCGAGACTGAAGGATTGATAGGTATAAGTTGCCAGAACCTGTGTGTCAAAACCTGGACCTCCATTTGTGAGTACATAAATAATATCAAATACTTTTAAACCACCAGCAATACTTAGTGTCACAACAACGGTCATTGACGGAACAATTAAAGGAAGCGTGATGTTTTTTAGCTTTGCAAAAGCAGAGGCACCATCTAAGGTAGCACTTTCATAGTAATCCTCAGGAATTGCCTGCAGACCGGAAATGAAAATGAACATATTGAATCCTGCCCACATCCATGTCTCTACCAAAATTACACTTCCAATAGCAGTGCCATAACTTCCAAGCCAATCATGAGTTAAGTTGCTTAATCCTATCATTTGAAGGATATTATTGAGTAATCCTTTATTTGCTAAAATAGATTTAAATAACACTCCGACAACCGTGATACTAATTACACAGGGAGCATAATAGATGGTTCGCATAATTCCTCTTCCGGGTATTTTTTTTTACCATAACAAGCGCAAGAAGAAAGCCAACTACTGTTTTTAAGATGGTAGTTGCCAATGCAAACAAAAAGGTATTGCCAATAGAACGCAAAAAACAGGATCTTTTAAAAGTTCGATGTAATTGGCAACTCCATTAAATGCGGGTGTATATAATCGGCCATATTCCAGTCTGTAAAAGAACATACCAGGCTGATCACAATGGGAACAACGGAAAAAACAGTGTATATTAAAAGCGCTGGAATAAGCACCCATAAAGGATAAATTGATTTCTTTTTTTTGGGCATATTAGATCTCCTTAACAGAAAGGAACTAAAGCTCTCTGCCTCAGTCCCTTTCTTTTGAATAAATATTGTTAATCAGACTTCAGAGATTGTGTTATTTCCAACCTTCTGCTCTTTTTTCGGTCATAAATTTATCTACATCTTCCTGGAAACGGTCCAGAACAGCTTTTCCATCCATATTTCCTTTAGATGGAGCTTCCAGATAGTAAACCCAAATTGTATTTCCAAACAGTGGCTGGAGAGTGTCAAGGTACTGATTCATCTGTGCGACTACTCTTCCTTCGTCCATATATTCGTTGTAGATTTTAGGGATATCTGGATTCATTGCACCTTCGTTTCCGTCAATTCCTTCAATATTTGGGAAGCCTGGACGAGACTGGAAATATAAATCTCCATATTCCGGAGTACTCCACAGATCAAATACTTTTTTTAATAGTATCAAGGTTTTCAGTATCTTTATTTACAGCAAGTCCCATTGCTGTAGGAAGATATGCCAGAACATCTTTATCATCATAGCCTACTGGAGGATTAAAAATAGTCAGATTGGCATCAGGGTAAGATTCTTCAATGGAAGTTAAAATTTCTGTCGCACCATAGATCATTGCAGTTTCTCCGCTTGCCAGACGTCCCAGAATTTCATCATAGCTTACTGTCATATAATCATCATTCACGTATCCTCTTTTAAACAATTCTAAGTATTCGTCAATTACAGAAGCCATTTCTGGATAATCATTAAATTTTGCCTGATTTGTTAAAATTTTATTTGCAAAATCTTCACAACCATCTTTACTTCCAAGTGCTCGTGACATACCAGAGGTCATCCAAATCTGTGGAACCCAGGTATCTGATGGCATCGCAATAGGAACAATTCCTGCTTCTTTTAATTTGTCGCAGACAGCATAAAATTCATCTAAGGTTTTTGGAAGTTCTGTTATTCCATTTGCTTCAAAAACATCTTTGTTGTAAATAAGTCCCTGAAAACCGTTGGATGCTTCGAAACAATAACCGTAATGTTTTCCATTATATTCTGTCAGTTCGGGAGCTTTTACTTTGGAAGCCCAGCTTTCATCATCTAATGAAACAAAAAATTCTTCAGGATCTACAGCGGCAAATAAATCTGCAAACTGATAAGCAATCAGATCTGGAGCTTCATGAGAATTTAATCTCATTTTCATCAGGTTATCATACTGGTCATCTGGAACAACTTCAAATTCGATAGAAATATTTTCCTCTTCTTCCAGCTTCTCAACCATGCTCTGTAATCCTGAGTACCATCTGGATTGCTGTACCATACCGGTAAGCTCTACCTTATCGTCGGCATGTACAATGGAGCAATGGAAAGTGCATGATTCCGCTCA
>ENA-OUNI01001271-OUNI01001271.1-human-gut-metagenome-genome-assembly--contig:-NODE-1271-length-10155-cov-8.763861_pt1 | contig 10155 bp, 15 predicted proteins | sample MGYA00242499_ERZ504580 | MGnify/ENA primary metagenome ERZ504580 (study PRJEB26092, sample SAMD00036315) | human gut metagenome | host: Homo sapiens | study: EMG produced TPA metagenomics assembly of... | reverse complement strand
CTGAACCATCAGCACCAGCAAAATGACACACACGATCATGATATCGGTCTGGTAGCGGTAATAGCCGTAGGACAAAGCGATCTTGCCCAGACCGCCGCCGCCAATGACACCGGACATGGCGAGTAGCCCAGAATGGTGGTCAGTGCGGTGGTCATGCTGGAGATCAGGCCGGGCAGGCATTCCGGATCATCACCTTGGTAATGATCTGGAACGGCGTTGCGCCCATGCTCTGGGCCGCTTCCACCACGCCCTCGTCCAGCTCGCGCAGACTGGTCTCCACCAGACGCGCCACGAACGGGAAGGCTGCCACCACCAGCGGAACGATGGTGGCTTTGGTACCCACCGTGGTGCCCACGATGGCACGGGTAAGCGGGAATACACAGATCATCAGGATCAGGAACGGAACACTGCGCAGGATGTTGATAACGATGTTGAGAATGTGCATCAGCCAGCCGGGCAGCGGCAGAATGCCGTCCTTATCACCGGCCACCAGCAGCACACCCAGCGGCAGGCCCAGCACCAGCGCAAACGCGGTGGAAAGGACCGTCACGTAAAAGGTCTCCCAGATGGCAAAGCCGTAATCTGCAATACTCATTCGCCGGTCACCTCCTCTACCGTAATGCCGGGCTGGGCGCGCATATAGCCGCAGCCTGCTTTGCCTGCTCCACATCAGTGGGCAGCTTGAGCAGCATGGAGCCATAGCACTGGCCGCTCAGATCACGGGTGTCGGCACTGAGTACCGACACCAGAATGCCTTTTTCTGCGGCAAGGCTTGCCACCAGCGGCTTTGCCGTGGACGAACCGTTGAAGGTGACGCGCACCACATGGTCGTCCGGTGCAAAGCTGGACAGATCCCGTGCGGCGCTGCCGCCGTTGGGTGCCACCAGACGCTTTGCTGCGGGCGTTTTGGGGTTCGAGAAGATCTCCTGCACGGAGCCTTCCTCCACCACAACGCCGCCGTCCAGAATGGCAACGTGATCGCAGATCTCTTCCACAACGCTCATCTGATGGGTGATGACCACAACCGTGATGCCCAGCTTCTTGTTGATGTCCTTGATCAGGGTCAGGATAGCATGGGTGGTGTTGGGGTCCAGTGCGCTGGTGGCTTCATCGCAGAGCAGAACTTTGGGGTCCGTTGCCAGTGCGCGGGCAATGGCAATGCGCTGCTTCTGGCCGCCGGACAGCTGTGCCGGGTAGGCGTTGGCCTTATCGGGCAGGCCCACCACTTCCAGCAGCTCTCTGGCACGCTTTTCGGCATCCGCCTTTTTCACACCGGCCAGCTCCATGGGGAAGCAGATGTTCTTCAGGCAGCTGCGCTGCATCAGCAGATTGAACTGCTGGAAGATCATGGTGATATCGCGGCGGCGCTCACGCAGCTGGGCTGCGTTTAAAGTCTCCATAGCGGTACCGTCGATCACAACGCTGCCCTCGGTGGGGCGTTCCAGCAGGTTGATGCAGCGCACCAGCGTGGATTTGCCCGCACCGGACATGCCGATGATGCCATAAATGGAACCATCCGGGATGGTGAGGTTGATGTCCTTCAGCGCATTCACCGCGCCGTCCTTCATCTGGAAGGTCTTGGAAAGATGTTTGATCTCGATCACAGAAATTGCTCCTTGCTGTTGAATAAACTCCTTCAGTCAAACCCTTGCGGGTTTGCCAACTCCCTCATGGAGGGAGCCTGAAACAGAACGGTCAGGCAAAGGCCCCCTCCCGAGGGGGCTGTCACCGCAAGGTGACTGGGGGAGTTTGCTTAGCCTTCGATCGGTGCCAGACTGTCCTGCTTGCCGCCGTAGATGCCCATAGCTCCACGTGGATGCCGGCAACCGTCACCAGATGGGTGCCGTGCTCTGCATTGAAGTCGTCCAGATACGGCTGATGCTGGAAATAGTTGGTATCGCACTGGCCGTCCTCAACGATGTTGTTGGGAATGATGTAGTCGTCGTACTCCTGAATATCCAGCGTGATGCCCTTTTCGGCCAGGATGTCCTTGCAGATCTCCAGAACCTCGCAGTGAGGAGCCGGAGTAGCAGCGCAGCTGACGGTCTCGCCGTTCAGTGCATCGTAGTCGATGGAGGAGTCATAGCCGTCGGTGGGGTTCTCCACAACGGACACCACAGCGCCCTTGTAGTTTTCATCCATGAAGTCCTTCACCTTCTGGCTCTGCAGAGCAGCGGCCAGAGCCTTGATCTTCGGCTCTTCCTGATTGCCGTCCTTGCAGACCAGAATGTTGACGTAAGCAGAGGTGCCGTCCTCCATTGCCAAAGCATCGGTCATGGGGTCCAGACCAGCGGAGATGGCGTAGTTGGAGTTGATGACGGCGTAGTCCTCGTCCTGCAGGACGTTGGGCACCTGAGCAGCCTCGACCTCATCGACGGAAACATTCAGAGGGTTCTCCTCGATGTCCTTTGCGGTTGCGGTCAGGCCTGCATCAGCCTTCAGCTTAAAGAAGCCGTTCTTCTCCAGCAGGGTCAGGGCGCGTGCCTCGTTGGTGGTGTCGTTGGGCACAGCCACCTTCACCTTGTCCAGCTTAGCCACAGCAGAAGAAGCTGCGGAAGAAGCAGTGCCGGAAGCAGCAGAAGATGCGGTGGAAGAAGAACCGCCGCATGCGGTCAGGGCAGCTGCAGCAGCTGCAGCTCCGGTAACTTTCAGAAAATCACGACGAGTAATCATAGTTTTGTTCCCTCTCTATTTGCTTATTATAATGTACAGCGGCCCGCACGGCACAGTTCCGTGCTAAAGGCCTTTGACGGATGCATGAAAAAGCTCCCGTCCTTGACCTTGAGCCAACGCTCAGACAAGGACGGGAGCATAACATACTTCCGTGGTACCACCTTGGTTTACCGCACCCTTGCGGGCACAGCCTCAATGCTGCGGCAGCTTTGCTGCTTACAGCCGGACGCTGTAACGGGCGCATCCCGTTGCAGACTTAGCGCTCATGCACCTCGCCCGCACAGCTCCGAGACCATTTTCAGCTTCCTGTTTCCTGCCCTTTTCCATCGCCCGGGCTTTCTGGTAAGGATCAATGCGAAGGCCTACTCTTCTCTTCACAGCCATTTTTGTGATATTGCATTTATAATAATCCAATCGACCGGATTTGTCAACACCTACAACGAAGTTTTTTAGTAGGAAATTGCGTTTTTTTATCTTGTGCGCCAGCCGCGGACATGGTAGAATAAGACAGCATTATTTATAAAGGAGGTGCGGCAATGAACAGCCGCGAGGTTTTCCCGGATGAAGAACTGCGCCGCCGCATCATGGATTTTATCATGGCGGCGGGCCAGACATTGCTGGAAAACGGTGCCGAGGTGTTCCGGGTGGAGCAGACCATGGAGATCATGGCCCGGTCATTCCACCTGCGGGAGTTCCATGTTTATGTGCTGACCAACGGCATCTTTGCCAGTGCGGGCACCGCCGAGATCAGCGAGGTGCGCAATGTGCCTACCCGCACCACTCATCTGGGCCGGGTGGCGGCAGTGAACGCCCTCTCCCGCGAGATCGCAGAGGGCAGCATGTCGCTGGACGAAGCCGAGAGCCGTCTGGTGCTGGCGCGGTGCATCCCTTTTCCCAAGGACTGGGTGCAGCTGGTCAGCGGCATGTGCGGCGCGTTCTGCTTTGCGCTGATCTTCGGCGGCACGCTGCGCAGTGCACTGGCGGCGGCACTGGCAGGCTTTCTTGCCAGCGGCTATTTGCTGCTGTGTGAGCAGCACGAGCTGCCCGGCGGCTTTTGCAAGATCAGCTGTGCTGCGCTTATCACGCTGGTGTGCATTCTGGCCTGCCGAGTGCTGGGCACACCGGCCAGTCATTCTATTATCGGTTCGCTGATGATCCTGACCCCCGGCATCGCCTTTACCATGGGCATCCGCGACTTTGTGCACGGAGATTACCTCTCCGGCACCATCCGCATGATCGATGCGCTGCTCATTGCAGCCAGCATTGCCATTGGCACCGGCCTTGTGCTGAGCTTTATACATTCTTTACGGGGGTGGTCGTGGCATGATGTTGACCAGTACACAAATTGGGGAGCTGGCCGCGCAGTTCTTTATTGCCGGCGCAGGCACCCTGAGTTTTGCCGTTCTGTTCGGCTGTCCGCGCAAAAGCCTGCTCTTCTGCGGGCTAGTGGGTGCCGTGGGCTGGTTTGTCTACGAGCTGGCGTGATGCTGGGGGCAGACAGTGCCGCAGCCTCCCTGCTGGCGGTGATCCCCCTCACCCTGCTCACCCGGGTGTTTGCCATTGTGATTAAAATGCCGGTAACGGTGTTCCTGCTGTCCGGCATCTTCCCGCTGGTGCCCGGTGCGGGCATCTACTACACCGCCTACTATTTCATTCAGAGCAACAATGCGCTGGCCCTTTCCAACGGCATCAGCACCTTTAAAGTAGCCGTTGCGCTGGCCATCGGCATCACGCTGGTGCTGTGTGTGCCGCTGCCGAAGCGGAAGTAAGACCCTCTCCGTCATCTCGCTTTGCTCGATGCCAGCTCCCCCGAAAGGGGGGGGAGCTTTTTTGCTCCTAACCGGCAGATGCTTAAAATTCCCCCTTCGGGGGAGCTGGCGAACGCAGTGAGCCTGAGAGGGTTCATCCGTTCCCTTGGGGAAGCTGGCAAAGCCGCAGGCTTTGACGGAAGGGGTTGCCCGCTGCCGAAAAAACGGTGGAACTGACTATAAACGTAAAAGAGCGGCAGTCGCACGACTGTCGCTCTTTTTGTACTTAAAAACAGGACGGTAGCCGTGTTGACTACCGCCCTGTTGGTGCTATTTGAGTTTTTCAAAAACTTCTGTGCCAGGAAATCAGAGCTTGGTCACAATGAAGACAGTATCGAAGGGACGAACCTTCAACAGCTCTTCCTCCGTGCCGTAGTCGGTGCTCAGCTTGTAGCCGTCCGGCAGCTGAATATCAGCAGCGCTGACGCCAGTTGCATCGACTGCAACCTCAGCTTAGCCTTAATGTAGTTGTTCGGCAGCTCCAGCAGTTTGACATCGATGGTCTTCTTGGTCGGAGTCACAGTCACATCAGTCACGAAGACGATGATGTACTCACCCTTGCTGTCGTCCTTGCGGATTTCAACAACAGCGTTCTCGTTCTCCAGATGGTAATCTTCGGGAAGCAGCTTCTTATCGATGTCAGCAACCTTCACAGAGTTCTCGGTCTTCAGAACATCAATCTTGGCAGTCTCACCCACAACGTTGGTCACACCATTGCCTTCGTCCTTCATGAAGATAACCGTAACAGGACGAGTGGTCACACCGGGGACATCGGGGACATCGGGGCCAGAGCAGCCAGCCAGAACACCGGCAGCAGCAACAGCCAGAGTAGCGACACCTGCGCCCTTCAGGAACTGACGACGAGAGATATTAGACATAATAATCAACCTCACAATCTTTTCTGCATGCCCCCATCACTTTTTTGTGGAGCCTGCTTTTTCTATATAATACCCTCCCTGGTAACTGTTTGTCAAGTGAAATTTCAACAAAAAACAACACCAATAGGGCGGAGGCCTTGTTGGCCACCACCCTGTTGGTGTTGTCTTCTTAAATTTTTAATTTAAAAATTCAAATAATTTTGAAAAATCCGGTTCAGCTTACATCGTAACATAAACGGTTGCAACGTTGTGCTCATCGATTTTACCGTTGACCACATCTCTAACATCAGCAATCTTGTAGCCGCCGTCGAGCTTCACGTCATCGAGGTCGATCACATCGCCGCCGCCATACACTTTAACCGTCTTGGTCCAATTCCAAGAAGTGGTAGCTGGAACCTCCTGGGGAGCACCGGTGCCCAGAATCGCCATATACTTGATCGTGATAATCTGAGGCTTTGCAGTTTCGTTCATATTCATGTTGATCCAGACCGTACCGTCTGCAGGAATCTTGTAGTCAGTCGTGTTTACAATGTAGAAGTCCTTAGTATCAGCCGGTTTCTTTTCCTGAATGGTAGTATAGCTGATGCTGTCCACCAGAACTCCAACCTCGATATCAACCGAACCAAAAACCTTGCCTTCAGAGCGGCTATAATACTTCAGCGTGACCTTCTTCTTCTTCTCGGAAATGTCCGGCGTGCTCTGATCAGAGCAGCCAGCCAGAACACCGGCAGCAGCAACAGCCAGAGCAGCAACACCTGCGCCCTTGAGGAACTTACGACGAGAAATGTTAGACATAAGAATCAACCTCACAATCTTTTCTGCATGCCCCCATCACTTTTTTGTGGAGCCTGCTTTTCCTATATAATACCCCCCCCCCGTAACAGTTTGTCAAGTGTTTTTGGCATCTTTTTCCGCCGGATGCAGAAAAACAGGAGCGACCAAGAGAAAATCGTAAGTTCGGTCAAACCCGGCAAAAAGGGCCGCTGCACAGCATCCCGTACAGCGGCCCTTTTTGTTCTCCGTTATTTTCATTCATTCTCAACATGTCTTGTTTTCATCTTCTGTCTGCTCGTCCTTCTCCTTTGCCGCCCGCATCAGCCCGGCAAACAAAAAACCCAAATTGACCCCCAGAATAAAACCCACGATGCCTGCCGCCAATACCATTGCGCCGTCTCCTTTCTTCTACCATATTTTACCATATGTCATTTGTCGGATGCAATCGCAGCCTGTCGCAAAAGGCAAGATCACTGCCCAACGTGCAAGCTTTTTTGCGCCGGAGCGTTGCAAGACTCTGCCGCATCTGCTATACTTTTGACAACACTTATATAAAGGAGGTGCTCTTTATGTCTGTTATGGATACTCTTGTCAGCCGCCGCACCTACCGCCGCTTTGCACAGAAAGCTGTTCCGCAGGATGTGGTGGATGATATCGTCGAGGCCGTCCGCCTGTCCTCCTGCGGAGCCAACCGTCAGGCTGTGCGTCTGGTGGTGGTGAACAAGCCCGAGGCGGTGGCAAAGGTGCAGCCGCTGGTCAAGTGGGCTGCCTATCTGCCGCCGGAGCAGGGCACGCCCAAAGCCGACGAGCTGCCCACCCTGTATGTGGCCGTGGTGCAGGACACTTCCATCCCCGGCGACCTTGCCACCGATACCGGCATCGCCCTTGCCAACATGACCCTTGCCGCATGGGACAAAGGCGTGGGCAGCTGCATCATGGGCGCGATCAACAAGCCTGCCCTCACCGAACTGCTGGGCATTGAAGAACCGCAGAAGCTGGCATTCATGGTGGCGTTCGGCTACCCGGCCCACAAGGCCCACATTGTGCCGCTGACGGCTGAGACCGGCGTAAAATATTATCTGGACGAGAACCGGGATTACTGCGTGCCAAAGCGGAGCAAAGAAGAGATCGCAAAATATCTATAATTTGTATATATACATTTCTTCAACGCATTTTTTGTATAATTGTTTTCAATTCGGTTTCAATTGATGAGATTTTTTGCACAAGTATTGACTTTTCAATTTGTACAATCTATACTAAATTCGTTCGCCAGATGTTCGATGAATCGCATCGTTCTGGCGTACCGCAAAAACATACAGTACATTTGAGGAGTGTTTGAATATGAAAAAGATCTCTCGTCGCAGCTTTCTGGCAGCTGCCGGTCTGTCCGTTGCCGCTCTGGCTCTGACCGCCTGCGGTGGTTCTTCCGCAAGCACCGCTTCCTCCGTGGCAAGCTCTGCTGCTTCTTCTGAAGCTGCTTCCACCAGCGCTGCCGCTGGCGAGCTGACCACCGTTGAGGCCGGCAAGCTGACCATGGCCACCAACGCAACCTTCCCTCCGTATGAGATGACCACCGATGCAGGCGAGTTCGAGGGCATCGACATTGAGACCGCTCAGGCCATTGCTGACAAGCTGGGTCTGGAGCTGCAGATCGATGACATGGACTTTGACGCCGCTCTGCTGAGCGTGCAGCAGGGTAAGGCCGATATCGTCATGGCCGGCGTCACCGTCACCGACGAGCGCAAGGCTGTGATGGACTTCTCCGACAGCTATGCTACCGGCATCCAGTCCATCATCGTGCCCGAAGGCTCCGACATTGCATCTCCCGATGATCTGGCGGGCAAGAAGATCGGCACTCAGCGCGCACCACCGGTTACATCTACTGCACCGATGATTTCGGCGAGGACGCTGTGGTGGCTTACGACAGCGGTCTGACCGCTGTGCAGGCCCTGAACAATGGTCAGGTGGACGCTGTGGTCATCGACAACGCTCCCGCCAAGGAGTATGTGGCTGCCAACCCCGGCCTGAAGGTGCTGGAGACCAGCTACGCCGAGGAGGATTACGCCATCGGCATGGCAAAGGGTTCTTCTCTGGAAGATGTCGTCAACGCCGCTCTGGAAGAGCTGAAGGCTGACGGCACCCTGCAGTCCATCGTGGACAAGTACATCACCGCTGAATAAGCCGGGCCGTACATCGTACCACGGAGGCACCCCCATTGGGGCACCTCCCCTTTTTTGGAAAAATAAGGTTACAAAATTCTAACAAAAAACGGAAAGCGAGGATGCGAATGGCTGCTCAATATGAACTGCTCAAAGAGCTGCTCAACAGCGGCACAAAGCTGAACTTCGGGCAGGAGTTTTTCTTCAAATTTTATCAGGCCTTTCTGCTGAAGGACCGCTGGCTCCAGTACGTCGGCGGCGTGGGCACCACCCTGCTGGTCACCGCCCTGGCACTGGCGCTGGGCATCGTGCTGGGCAGCGTGGTGGCGCTGGTGCGTGTGGCCCACGACCAGCAGCGCCCCGGGCACAAAAACCCGGTGCTGGGCTTCTTCAATGTGATCTGTGAGATCTACACCACTATCATCCGCGGCACCCCCATGATGGTGCAGCTGCTCATCATGAGCATGGTCATCTTTGCCAACAGCCGCAACTTTACCATGGTGGGTGCACTGACGCTGGGCATCAACTCCGGTGCCTATGTTTCGGAGATCATCCGCGGCGGCTGATGGCCGTGGACCCCGGCCAGATGGAGGCCGGCCGCAGCCTGGGCCTGAATTACATGACCACCATGGTGGTCATCATCATCCCGCAGGCTATCCGCGCGGTGCTGCCTGCTCTGGGCAACGAGTTCATCATGCTGCTGAAGGATACCTCCCTGATCACGGTTATTGGCGGCAAGGAGCTGCTGTATGCGGCGCAGGGTATCATGAACCGCACCTACGAGGCCATGTACCCGCTGCTGGGCGTTGCACTGATCTACCTTGTGCTGGTCATGCTGTTCACCCGTCTGCTGGCAAAGTTTGAGAGGAGGCTGGCTCAAAGTGACCGATAAAATTCTGGAAGTCCGCGGCCTGACAAAAACCTACGGCGGCGAAAAGAAGCCGGGCGCAAAGCTGCCCACCCCCACTCTGGACGTGCTGAAGGGCATCGATATTGATATTTACCGCGGCGACGTGGTGTGCCTGATCGGACCCTCCGGCTGCGGCAAGTCCACCTTTCTGCGCTGCCTGAACCGCTTGGAGATTCCCACCTCCGGCTCCATCAAGTTTGAAGGGGTGGAGGTGGACGATGCCCACATCGACGCTGTGCGCCAGAAGATGGGCATGGTGTTCCAGCACTTCAACCTCTTCCCCCACCTGACCGTGAAGAAGAACCTGGAATTGGCCCCCAGCTGCTCAAGCTGAAGGACAAGGAAGCCATTTCCCAGCGCGCCGACGAGCTGCTGGCCCGTGTGGGTCTGGCCGACAAGGCCAACGTCTACCCCAAGAGCCTGTCCGGCGGCCAGCAGCAGCGCATTGCCATTGCCCGTGCCCTTGCCATGGATCCGGACGTGATCCTGTTCGACGAGCCCACCAGCGCCCTCGACCCCGAAATGGTGGGCGAGGTTCTAGAACTGATGAAGGAGCTGGCCCACACCGGCATCACCATGCTGGTGGTCACCCACGAAATGGGCTTCGCCCGCGAGGTGTCCAACCGCGTCATCTTCATCGACAACGGCAAGATCCAGGAGGACGAGCCGCCGCAGGAGCTGTTCACGAATCCGAAGCATCCCAGACTGAAAGCATTCCTTTCCAAGATGCTGTAAAAATCCTCTGTGGTTAAAACCACGGAGGATTTTTTCTTTATGGATCAAAATTCATCCAGATGCATCAAATTATCCAAAATTTCGCTCACGTCAATTTCTGTCCCGTCCGGCAGCATGACCCATATCATCCTCATCTTTACCAGTCAAATCCACTCGGACCGTTTCATAGTAGTCTCCATCCTGTCCTGCCTGAAAAGAAGCTTCATCCAAGTCCTTTT
>ENA-OUNI01001270-OUNI01001270.1-human-gut-metagenome-genome-assembly--contig:-NODE-1270-length-10161-cov-2.310843_pt1 | contig 10161 bp, 15 predicted proteins | sample MGYA00242499_ERZ504580 | MGnify/ENA primary metagenome ERZ504580 (study PRJEB26092, sample SAMD00036315) | human gut metagenome | host: Homo sapiens | study: EMG produced TPA metagenomics assembly of... | reverse complement strand
GTAACGGGCCCTCGTAGCTGAGATCGTTGGCGCCGATGGTGGACGCCACCAGGGCGGCGAGCCCATTGGAGCGGTGGGTGCGATCGAAGAACCGGCCAGGCGGCCGGCGATGTTCTCCGTCGTGTTCTCGCCGCGGTCGTTAGCCTCGCCGGTCAGCTTGCCGTGCACCCGCAGCGGCAGATGGCGCGCCCCGGCCAGCTTCAGCATCTCCTCTTCCAGCACGGAATCGAGTTCTTCGAAGACGATCACATCGGTCAGCCCCTCGGCAAAAGCCGCCGCAGTCTCAGTCGGGAAAGGATACGGCGTCCCCACAGCTATGAAGCGGTAGCACGGCACGGGGATGCCGGTACGGGCGGCCTGAGACGTGATGAGCGTCAGCGCCTCGCGAGCATAGGCTGCCGATACGCCGCCAGCCACAATACCCACCGCAGGAGCAGACGCTCCAGCACCTTCGACGCCATTCTGAGCGCAAGCGCCCTCACCTTCCCCGCCCCTTTCGAACACCTCGTTGAACTGCGCGAATGCGGGGTCGTGAGTGTAGTCCCAAGCTATTTGGGCCAACCGGCGATTGATCTCACCGTGCGCCTCGAAAGCCCGTTTGGGGAAAATGACCCACTTCGGATCCTTCTGGAAACCTTCTTCAGGCAGCGGGCGACCGTGAGTTTCCTCGGCCACCTCGAAGAACGTGGAAGCATGGTTGATACGCGTCGTGGGACGCACGATGACCGGCGTGTGGTAGCGCTCGGACAGATCGAAGGCGGCCCGCATCATGCGAAGCCCTGGCCTCGGGCGTAGCCGGATCGAGCACCGGCACCTTCGCGAAGAGCCGAACCGGCGCGTGTCCTGCTCGGTTTGGGAGGAGATGGGCCCGGATCGTCGGCCACGAACAGCACGCAGCCGCCGCCCGTGCCCACGTAGTTCAGCGACATGAGCGCATCGGAAGCGACATTGAGCCCCACCTGCTTGCAGGTGAACAGCACCCGCGCGCCGCAGTAGGACGCGCCGGCCAGCATCTCGAGCGCCGCCTTCTCGTTGGTGGACCATTCCACATGCACGTCCTGGGCCGCGCCCGCCGCGTGCAGCTTCGCCACGGTTTCCACCAGCTCGGACGATGGCGTGCCGGGATACCCCGCCACCACGTTCACCCCGGCCTCCAAAGCCGCGTGGGCAAACGCCTCGTTTCCCATCAGAAGTTTCTTCGCCATATTCGTTCCGCCACTCTCGTCAACCTGTTGGAACAACCTGTCCGTTGGCGTCAGCCTAACGGACGCTCTTTCCGTCGGTATCAACTTACTACCTACCCGCCGACTCAATCTACTGGGACAATTTGCCTATCGGCTTTTCGCCAAAAATTGCAGTTGTTAGCATTTTCTGCAGACATTCGAGACGGAAGACCTAGCCTCATGTCCATTTTCTGCCCCGAAATTGGACCATTTGCCCTCATTGACGTCATTTTCGCCCCTCAGATTTCCCGCGGCTCCACTGCGGATGCTAACAAAACGCAATTTTTGGGAAAAAATCGGAGACCGAATCGCCTGCAACCACGAACAAGGCCGCCTCTGCCACGCAAACCGTCGAGCAAATTGCGTGGCGCAGACCGCACCCATTACAAGACGAGAACGCCTAGGAGCCATCTCTGCCTTCAGGTCGACCACCTTCTGCAGCATGGCCTCGTCGTTCGCGCCCATCATCTGCACGGCCAAAATGGCGGCGTTCTTCGCACCGTTGATGGCCACGCAGGCCACCGGCACGCCCGAGGGCATCTGCACCATGGAAAGCAGCGAGTCCAGACCACCCAAGTCGCTCGTCTTCATGGGCACGGCGATAACCGGCAGCGGCGTGAAGGCCGCCACGACCCCACCCAGGTGCGCCGCCTTGCCCGCAGCGGCGATGATGACTTTGATGCCGCGATCGTGAGCCGTTTCCGCCCACTCGTGCACCACGGCCGGCTTGCGGTGGCGCTCGCCACCTTCACCTCGTAGGGCACGCCCATGGCGTCTAACTGGGCCATGCACGGCTCCATGGCCGGCATGTCCGATTCCGATCCCATAATGATGCCGACTACCGGCGTTGCCTCGCTCATGTTCGCGTCCTTTCATCAGTTTGTCGCAGGCCAACCCCGCATCGTAAGTTGTCGCCCATTATAAAACCGTCTCGTGGCAAATCGCCTACGAATGGCCGGGCTTCGCCCCAGTCGGTAGCCGATGACCTATGGTGGGAAGACCATCAACTAGAAGGAGGCCCCTATGAGCACGGAAACTTACCGCGACCACGTAGAGCAGCAGGAGAAGCACATCAAAGACCACATCGGCGACGAGATTCGCAAGGTCAAAGAGCGCGAAGAGCGCGAGACCCACGGGTTCCATGACGTCATCGGCGACGAAATTGCCCACGAGGAAAAGGCCGAGCGCCGCCAGCAGGATGAGACCGATGCCGCCCTCGCAGAAACCGCCGACACCATCTTGCGCGGAGAATAGGCGATTCCCGAAAAACTTCTTGCGCCCGCGCACCAAGTCGGGTATTATCAACTTCGCTCTTTTGGCAAAGCTGAAACAGCACCTGCGGGCGTGGCGGAATTGGCAGACGCGTACGGTTCAGGTCCGTATGGGGGCAACCCCATGGAGGTTCAAGTCCTCTCGCCCGCACCATTTTGAAACGAACGCCCTCTCCGGAGGGCGTTTTTCATTTTCTGTTCAATCACTTCTCACGGGCAATGACGCAACTAGGGGTCATCGGCAAGTAAGGACAAGAACAAAAACCGCATCCTGCAGAGGGCCAAGTGCAGCATTTTTGCAGCAATGCCGCAACCTCACAATGCAGCAACACCGCGGTGCGTCTCCCAGGCTTCAGATTGCTTTCTCGCCCGTAACAAGCGATATTCACCGTCCCGCCCCTGAAGCCCATTGCCGACAATGGAGAGAGCCGAATAGCAGCAGGCACGACCAACCATGCTGCTCTATCTTGCACGGGAGGCATCTTATGAAGAAAACCATTCCGCCGAGCGCCATTGCGAAAACCGCCGCCGGCGTGGGCGCCGTTGCCGCCACCGTTGCACTCGGCATGCTCGTCAAGCGCCAGCGTGTGCGCGCAACCTGCAAGCCGTTCTACAGCGGGGCCACCCGCTGCTTCAAGATCCCCGGATTGAACGAGGGATTCGTGCCCCAGGATCTCTTCTATCTGGACGACGAAAAAACCTGGCTGTTCAGCGGCTACGAGGCTAACCGGAAACCGTCGCCGATCTTCCAAGTGAGCGAGGACGGGCACGTGCGGCGCCACGAGGTGCTTTTTCCCAGCGGCTCCCTTTACCGCGGCCACGGAGCCGCCATCACCGCCGCGGGCCCCTTCGTCTTTCTCACGGTTCGCGACGGATTTGTGGCCATCGACCGCGCGACCCTCGCCGATGCAGCCGACGGCGACATCCTGCAGGCCACCGGGCACCGCGCGATCCCCCTTTTGCCCGCGTTCATGAACGTGCAGAAGGGCATGCTCTACATCGGCGAATTCCAGCACCGGATCTTCTACCCCACCCCGAAAAGCCACTGGCTACGCTGTCCTTCCGGCGAGACCAACCCAGCGCTCGCGTTCGCCTACGCGCCCCACGACCACGGCCCCTTCGGATTTGGGGAGCATCCGGCGGCGGTGTATTCCATCCCCGGAAATGTGCAGGGGCTGTGCGTCACGCCCGACGGCAATATCGCGCTCAGCTTGGCCTGGGGCTTCGGCGATGCTGAGATTCGCATCTACGACCCCGCCCGGGCGCACCGCGGCGGCAGCTACATGGTGGAAGGCCATCACTGCCCGCTTTATTTTCTCGACGACGCAACGCTCATGCAGACGCTGACCGTGCCACCCATGGCCGAGGGCATCGACACCCACGATGGCCAGGTGTACCTCGCGAATGAGTCGGCCAGCAATTTATACCTGCTCGGCAAGTTCTTCGACGGCAGCTACGTGTACGCCTTCCCCACCTCGCAAGCAAAAGCGTAGCGCACGATTTCTGCCAGATCCAGCTGCATCGGTATCACCTTCCGACAATAGACGGGAATCCAGAAATGGGTCGGCATAGCCTTCCGCATCTTTCCACTTGACAACGAGTTACAGAAGAGGCGATGACGGATCACGCGCCAAATGCGAAAGCGATTTCGGGGTGCCTATACTAATCTCGATATATTTACTAAGATTAACAAAACTAAGATCGGAGACTACCATGCCGCTTCAGCAAACAGAACGGTTCGCGCTCTTGCCATCGGGGCCCTTGCGGTTGCTTCCTGCTCGCTCCCCTCACTTCCTGCGCCTACAGCGCTTTGGCCGCAACGAACGGCGACGAGGGCACCGAGGCAACAACGAGCGCCACGGAAGAGGCGGATGCCACCGAGACGCCCGCCACAGCGGCTGAGGCCCCCACCGCGCAGCCGAGACTCCCGCCACAGCGGCCGAGACGCCACCACCGCGACAATCATGTACTACGAGAACGTCAGCTACGACGACGGTGACACCGAGCCCGACGAGAATGGCCGGGTGCTGCTAGGCAGCTACGAGCTCACCGACGTGCACGTAGGGCAGACGCTAAATGCGTGGAATTACGTGGTCGACATCCCCGGACATTTCTTCTGGGACGGCTGGCCGCAAAATCTCACGCTGACCGACAACCCTTCCGACAACGTATCAACCTCTTCTACTTCAAGCTGTGGAACAACGAGTACACCGTGAACTACTACCTCATGGAAAATGCCGACCTGACCGCCGACAACTGGAAGGACGCGCTGGCGCCCGATGACGTGAAGTTCGTTAAGATGGGATCGGAGACCTTCACCAACCAGCGCTTCGACCAGCTCGTCAAGGGCGACGCCTATGAGTACAAAATCGACGGCACCTACGTGGTGGACACCTACCCGTCCGAGATACGCGTGGGCGTCAACCCCGACGACAACGTCATCAACGTGCTTACGTGCCCGATTCCGCGAATCTGCCCGACGATATTGAAGTGCCCACCGACACGACGCCGCCAAGCGATGCGACCCAGCCGGACGACACGACGCCGCCCGACGACAGCGGAAACGGCGACAACAGCGCCGACCAGCCCGCCGATGCTCCGGAGCCGACAAACCAGCGGATGATTCCAGCGCCGACAAGCCCGCCGACACGCCGAGCACCGACGGAAGCGCTACGCCGAGCCTGCCGAACGATACCACCTTCGACAAAGACGAAATCGAAGGCGTGCTGCCCGACGACGTGAAAGACGAGGTGGTAAAAGATTTCATCGAATCGGGAGACGCGCAAGACAAGACAGAGATCACCGAAGAGATGATCGAGAACCCGGTGAGCAAATCCGACGCCGACTACGTGAAGAACGTCTACGAGACCGGCCTGAAAGAGGGCGAGAAGCTGGCCCAGACAGGAGATCTCGTGCCCCTCGCCATCATTGCGAGCATCGCTTTAGGAGCAGCGGCAGCGGGTGCCATCGCCTTCATCATGAACCGACGCGCCAAACGCTAAGCCCGCCACGCTGTCCGAAAAAGGGAATTGCGGTGCAGCATCCCCCCTCTCCCCTTTGCGAAAGTTGCGAAACTCTGCGAAAGATGCGAAACTCTGCGAAAGACCCGGCGGTGCCCGCAGCCCTATTCCCCCTTCGAAGTGAGGTGCCAGCCGTTGCAGTAGGGGCAGTGGTAGACGTGCAGGGGCGGGGCGCCGTGCTCGGCGCATTCTGCGGCGGTGAGCTCGGCTTCGTAGCGGCTGGCGTAGCGGTTCTTGCGCTCGCAGGATTTGCGGCGATGCGCGGCCTCGCGCTCCTCGTCGTGACGCTGACTGCGTGCGTTCTCGCTGGCGAACAGATCATCCATGCCGCCGAGGGATGCAGCGAATTCCGCCTTCTGCTTCTGCCACGCTGAGCGCTTCTTGCTGCCCACGAGAACCTCCCTTCCCGCAACACCTTCTGCACAGACGCCAAGAACCATGCTATAATGCAAGCAATCGGTGCCCCGCTCAGCCGGGCGGCACTGGTTAATGACTAAGCCGGGTTTACCTTCGCACGGGGCCCGGCTTCTTCTTTGCCAACACCGTCCGTCGCTCCTTCCTCACCAGGAAAAGCCCGATGATTCCGATAAACACAAGCATGAGATCGCACAGGGCAATGACAGTTTGCGTGTCCATAGGGTAGCTCCTTTCTCGAAGCCGCCCGGACGTGACGGGGCGCCGACCTTCATTGTAACCCAATCTTAGTCTCGCACAATCGTGGAATTTTCCGCTTACTAGATTCCCCGTTGACAATACTTTGATATCAAAGTATTTTGGATAGCGACGCTATTGGAAGCTCCTTCGGATGATCCGTCGAAGAGAGAGAAGGGAGGCGTGCGTGATCGGCATTCTGTACGAGTCGGACGAATGGTCCGACTGGAAGTTGGGACGCGAGCTCGAGGCGGCGCTGGCGGAGAACGCGCTCGCCGAAACCGTTCCAGCTGAAGCGAACTCGCAGACAGCGACAAGAGAAAGCGACGCAGCCGACAATTCCTGCGTCACGTGCGCATGATCAACATGGAAGACGCCGACGCTGCGGAACAGGCCCGCAGCTGCGCCATGCTCGTGAGCCGGGTGTTCGCGAGCGCAGCCTTCCGCGGGCACCAGCGTTCTCACCGGGCCATGGAAGATATCATCGCCCTGGCCGAGGCTGAGGGCATCCCGCTCATCAATCCTGGTCGCGCCCATCACTTCGAAATCGACAAGCGCCTGGCCACCGAAACGCTGCGCAACGCGGGCATCACGGCTCCAGCTATCATCGCATGGGGGACACCCGCCGAGCTCGGCAGAGCGGCGGCCGACCTCGACGATTCGCGCTCTGTTGCTCTCAGCCGGGAAGAAGCCTCCGAGGCTTGGAGTCCCCGTGCATCAGAAGCCGAAATCGCCTCCACAGATGGCCCCGGCCGACCCCGGACCAATGGACCTACCCTTGCATCATCAAGCCGAACCTGCGGCGGTCGCACCACGCACACCGCTGTGCTGCGGCAGCCCTGCCGACGCCCGCGCATTCCTGAGCGACAGCCCCAATCTCGTCTTTATCGTGGAGCCCTACATCGAAGCCGCCGGCGGATTCCTCACGCGCATCGAGGTGGTGGACAGCCGCATCGCGCTCGTGGTGAAGCGGTCGGTGGCAGCGAGCGGGCTCTCCTCCTACCACGAGGCTCCACCTACGAGCTCTACCCCGACTGCCCCGCCGCCGTCACCGATGCCGTGCTGGAAGCGGCCCGCATCCTGGACATCCAATTCGGCAGCTTCGACGTCATCGAGGCCGCCGAGGGCAACTTCATCATCGACGCCAACAGCGTGTCGAACGTGTCGGAAGACTGCACCGAGCTATTCGGCTTCGATCTTATGGCCGCCTACGCCCGAGCGCTGGCCGCCCGCTACCACACGCTGCGCAACGCCACAAATTAGCACTTCTCAAGAAAGGAGCCTCATGCTCACCATCCCCGAAGTCTACGACCTGTTCGACCAAATCGGCTGCTGCAGCTTCGCCACCCTCGATGGGCGCGGCGGCGTTGATTCCCGCATCGCGCACTTCTTTGCCTGCGACGAGGAGGGCCTCTACCTGCGCACCATGGACGTGAAGCCCTTCTACCGCCAGCTTGTGGAAGGTGGCAAGCTGTCCGTTTGCGGCGAGAAAACCGCCGCGCCCTGTAGCTGGGATGACGACAACATGCCGCATTTCCAGCCAGGCTTCATGGTGCGCGTCTCCGGGGATGTGCGCCTGCTTACGCCCGAGGAAGTGACCGAGAAGGCAGCGGCAAACCCGCAGTTCAACGTCGCCATATACGACATCAACAAGTATCCCGAGACCCGCGTGCTCGTGCTGCATTCCGCTTGGGGCGAGCTGTACGATTACGACTTCAACATGGTGCACTGCGACCACAAGATCCTCCGCGAGCGCTTCGCCTGGGGCGGTGCGACTTTCGAGGCGCCAGGGCTTTCCATCACCGATGCGTGCATCGAGTGCGGTGCCTGCGCCGATGCCTGCACCCACAAGGCCATCGTGGCCGGCACGCCCTACGCCATCCTCGGCGAACGCTGCGACGAGTGCGGCAACTGCTACCATGTCTGCCCTGTCGGCGCTGTCATCAGCAAGAGCGTTTCGAAAGATTAGGAGACAGCATGGGAAGAGAACCAGAAGAGAGCAGAGAAACTGCAGCCGCCGTTCCGAACGCATCACACGCCTCGAGCGTCCAAGACGTCCCGAACATGCCCCCTCACGGCGATATCGTCAGCCTTATGAGCCGCACGCTCGGCGCGGCCAATCGTTACCTGGTGGAGCTCATGGCCCGCGAAGGGCTCGCCGGCATCGTGCCCTCCACGCGACATCCTCATGCAGCTGTTCGCCCACGACGCGATGTCCATGGCTGCTTTGGCTGAAGCCATCGGGAAGGATCCATCCACGGTGACGGCCCTCGTGCGCAAGCTGGCCAATGCCGGCTATGTGGAGAAAGCCCCCAACCCCCGCGACCGCCGCATGTGCGAGGTGCGTCTGACCGATGCGGGCCGCGCCCTGGAGCCGGCCATGGATCGCGTGTCCCATACGCTTATCACAACGCTGACAAATAGCATCCCCGCCGCCGACCTTGCCGCTACTTGCCGTACCATGAAAGCCATGCAAAAGAATATGAGTGCGCAGACGATTCTGAATCGAAGCGTGAACCTGATTCCGAACCTGCAGCCGAAACCCGAGGAGACCACCGATGAACCTTTCCCTATCCCGCAGCTTCCCCATCGCGAAGGCGGCCCTTGCTGCCGCCGTCATCGCCTGCACCTTCGCCCTGGCCTGCAGTTTGATCGGCTGCGCGTCGGGCGGCACCGACAGCAGCAGTGCCGATGCCGGCAACACCTCCGCCAGCACCGACGGCAAGACTCTGCGCGTGGCCATGGAACTGGCCTACCCACCCTTCGAAACGAAAGACGACGCCGGCAACCCGGAGGGCCTCGCCGTCGACTTCATCCGCGACTTCGGCGCCGCCTACGGCTACGACGTGCAGATTGAGAACACCGCCTGGGACGGCCTTATTCCCTCGCTGCAATCGGATAAGGCCGATCTGGTTATCAGTTCCATGACTATCACCGACGAGCGCAAGCAGTCCGTGGACTTCTCCGATGCCTACGCCATGGCCCAGCTGGCCATTCTGGCGAACGCGGATTCCGGCGTGGCGTCCATCGACGACTTGAACCAGCCCGGCAAGAAGGTGGCCGTGAAGACCGGCTCCACCGGCGACGTGTACGCCACGAAGAACCTAACCAATGCGGAGATCGTGCGCCTGGCCGACGAGAGCGCGTGCGTGACCGAAGTGGTGCAGGGCAAGGCCGACGGCTTCCTGTACGACCAGCTGACCATCTACCGCAACCACCAGGCGAACCCCGACACCACCGAAGCCGTGTTCATCCCCTTCCAGGACGCCGAGGAGTGGGGCATCGCCGTGAAGAAGGGCAACACGGAACTGCTCGACCAGCTGAACGCTTCATCGCGCAGTCGAAAACCGACGGCGAGTTCGATCGCCTTACCGAGAAGTACCTCGCGGACGAAAAGAAGGCCTTCGACCAGTACGGCTTCAAGTGGTTCTTCGATTTCGAGTAATCTAGTCCCATGAAACGCCTCACCACCATCACTCGTCCCTTCACCGCTGCCGCGGGCACGCCCGTGCCCCCGGCGAAGGCGGCCCTGAATTACCTGGCCGTGTGCGTGGTGGTCATCGCCGTGGTGTGGGCATCGCTGGCCGCGGCGGGCATCTCGCTGAACTTCGATTTCGTGGCCCAGTACCGCATGCGCATCTGGGACGGCTTCTGCATGACCGTGGGCATTTCGGCGGCGTCCTCATGCTGAGCCTGGTGCTCGGGGTCTTGGTGGCCGCGGGCCAGGGCGCGCGCTTCCTGCCGCTGCGCTACCTGTGCGACTTCTACGTGAAGATCATCCGCGGCACGCCGCTCATCGTGCAGGTGTACTTCTTCTACTACATCATCGGCACGGCCTGGGGCATCGACAACCGCGTGCTGGCAGCATCATCATCCTGTCGCTGTTCTCGGGCGCCTACATTGCCGAAATCGTGCGCGGCAGCCTGCTGTCGCTGGACGCGGGGCAGATGGAAGCGGCCCCGAGCCGTCGGCTTCACCCGCGCCAAACCTTGCCGC
>ENA-OUNI01001269-OUNI01001269.1-human-gut-metagenome-genome-assembly--contig:-NODE-1269-length-10164-cov-1.575770_pt1 | contig 10164 bp, 16 predicted proteins | sample MGYA00242499_ERZ504580 | MGnify/ENA primary metagenome ERZ504580 (study PRJEB26092, sample SAMD00036315) | human gut metagenome | host: Homo sapiens | study: EMG produced TPA metagenomics assembly of... | reverse complement strand
TGTTAATTTTAAAAATGACCTAGTCAAATTTATGTTAATTATTTTCTTTTATCCTGTTATTTCTCCATCACAGATTACTCAGATTAACACAGATTTTTCATTTGAGGGAAATAATCCGTGTTAATTCTGTGAGGGATAATAAATGTCAGAACGGTAAAGGTCCTTCGGGAATAGGGGCTCCGAACGGATTATTGTCGGCAGGTGCGGCATCAGGAGATGGGGGAGGTACACTGTTGCCGCCACCGTTCATTTGGAACGGATATAACCGGTGCCTCACCCGGCATAGGCACGATGACATCATCGTCCGGATTCTGGAAGCGGGCGAATTCGCCACGGAAACGCAGCAGTACATCACCTACGGCACCGTTACGGTGCTTGGCGATAATGATTTCTGCCATACCGTGCAAGTCGTTCCCTTTTTCATCCGAGTAGATTTTATAGTATTCCGGGCGGTGGATAAAGCATACCATATCGGCATCCTGCTCAATAGCTCCGGATTCACGGAGGTCACTGAGCTGGGGACGTTTTCCGTCAATACCCTCACGACTTTCCACACCACGGTTCAGCTGGCTCAGTGCGATGATGGGGATGTTCAGTTCTTTGGCTAACCCCTTCAGTGAACGTGAAATGGTACTGACCTCTTCCTGACGGCTACCGAATGACATTCCGCTGGCATTCATTAACTGAAGGTAGTCAATGATAATGATTTTTACTCCATGCTCGCGTACAAGCCGTCGTGCTTTGGTGCGTAATTCAAAGACGGACAAGATGGTGTGTCATCCACATACATCGGAGCATCGTATAATTCTTTTATTTTATAATCCAATTGTCCCCATTCATACGGAGCCAACTGGCCGCTCTTGATTTCTCACCCGGAATTTCGCACACGTTGACAATCATACGGTTGACCAACTGTACGTTGGACATTTCAAGAGAGAACAAAGCCACAGGGATTTTCGCATTTACCGCCATGTTCTTTGCCATGGAAAGCACAAAAGCCGTTTTACCCATAGCGGGACGGGCGGCAATAATCACCAGGTCGGAATTTTGCCAGCCCGAGGTCATTTTGTCCAATGCATGGAACCGCTTTCCAGACCACTCAGCCGTCCGTTCGTGCCGCCGCTTTTTGAAGCATCTCATACGCTTCCTGAATGACAGGTTGATTTGCGTATAATCCTTCTTCATGTTCTGTTGCGAGATTTCGAACAGTTTTCCTTCCGCTTCCTGCATCAGGTCGTCCACGTCTTGGGTTTCGTCGAAAGCCTTTGTCTGGATGTTGCTGGTAAAGGTAATCAGTTCGCGTGCAAGAAACTTCTGCGCATGATACGTGCGTGATATTCTATGTGTGCGGAAGAGGCTACCTTGCCGCTTAGCTGTGTTATGTAAAAAGGACCGCCTGCATCTTCCAGTTCACCGGTGCTGCGTAATTGTTCGGCCACAGTCAAGATATCGACTGGTTGCTGGCGTAAAGCAAAGAGGTAATAGCCGAATAAATAAGTTGGTGACGGCGTTCATAAAAAGATTCGGGACGAAGAATCTCACTTACTAATGAGTAAGCATCTTTTTCTATCATTAAGGCTCCCAATACAGCTTCCTCCAGCTCAGGTGCCTGGGGCTGTAAATGTCCGTATTCGTCAACAGGCTTTGCTTTCGAAGTTTTGGGAGTACGTGTCATTTTTCTCGTTTCTGCCATTGTCGTCTGTTTAAAGTAGGGCAAAGATAGAACTTTTTGCTGAGTTGGACACTCGTCCATTCCCAAAAATAATAAAAGAAATATGAACCTGAATCTACGGAGAAATGAACAATCTGGACAGTAAATGGTTTTTTTATATGGTAAAATGAAAAGTTTGTTCTATATTTGGCGCTCTGTCCGGATAAAAGATGGCGTGCATCTTTGTAGAACGGGCAACAATCTAACGAAACACACTAAAAATAACTATTTAAAGAACAGAATATGATTACATTTCCTAATGCAAAGATTAATTTGGGACTTAATATTGTAGAAAAGCGCCCGGATGGATACCACAATCTGGAAACCATATTTTATCCGATAAACCTGCAAGACGCTCTGGAAGTGACGCAGCGGGAAAACAATGACAAAGAATACACTTTACACATAAGCGGATCTCCTTTGGAGGGTGAACCCGAAGATAATCTGGTAGTAAAAGCCTACAAGTTATTAAAAAAGACTATCCCGGACTGTTGCCGGTAGATATACACATGTACAAGCATATACCGGCGGGTGCCGGACTAGGTGGCGGATCATCAGATGCCGCTTGTATGATAAAGCTTCTGAATGATAAATTTTCATTGGGACTCAGTACGGAACGGATGGAGGAATATGCGGTAAAACTAGGGGCAGACTGTGCTTTTTTCATTCGGAACAAACCTGTTTTCGCTACCGGAATAGGGAATCTGTTCGAGCCTGGTGGAATTGTCATTAAAGGGATACCACATAATTTTGATTAAACCTGATATCTTTGTGTCCACCCGGGATGCGTTTGCCGAAATAAAGCCTGTGCGTCCGGCTGTTTCTTTGAAAGAAATTGTAAAGCAACCTATGGAAACATGGAAACACAGTATGAAGAATGATTTTGAAGATAGTGTCTTCAAAAAGTTCCCTGAGATTGCTGCTATAAAAGATGAATTGTATGATTTGGGGGCAGTGTATGCCGCCATGAGTGGCTCGGGGTCTTCCGTCTATGGTATTTTCAAAGCACCGATAGAGAATGTGGAAGATAAATTCTGTGGATGCTTTTGCAGACAGAGAGCGTTGGAATAGTGTGGCAGATCAGTGGTTAGTGATTAGTGGACTGCGCTGTCATGCCGCAGGTATTAACCACTAACCACTATAGTCTATCTTTTACATAGTGCCTTGAAATCACAATAGGTACATTTTTCTATGATTTCTGTTTGGGTAAATGATTTTTCCGGATTAAATATTTCTTCTAATAATCCTTGAAGTCGTTCACGGTATTCTTTTTCATATTTACTGAAATCTTCCACAGCCTCTTTAGCTTTCGTGGCTCGCCCATTTGTATAACGGGAGAATAGGTTTCTGTAGCGGCCCGATGAATATAGAGAAGGGCCGGAGCTATCTTCATCGTTGGTTGCTTGCGGCACATGATGGCGGCATACAGGAACGTCTGGAATACATAGTTGGAACGTTTCTTGTCCGGAATAAACAGAGATTCCACATGGGGTGGGGTGTCTGCATCACCGCCTGTCTTGTAGTCCACAATACGGAGTGTGCCATCCTTGCTGTCCATACGGTCAATAATTCCCCCGATACGTGATTTTATGACTCCTTTGGGTGTTTGTATGTCGATGGGTTCATCCACTTCCATTTCCGATGCAATAAAAGTGAAGGGAGCGTAACGTAAATCATTTTGTAAAAGTTGTTTTAAATATCTTGCAATAACGGCAGAGTTGATAAGTTGTACGCCGTTATATTCCGGTTTCTCGTTTTGCGGAACATTAAAGAATAATTTCTTGAATGCTGTATCCACATAATCTTGCAGCTTCACTTCATTGCGTAGCAACGTTTCCAATGCTTCCTTATTAATGACTTTGCCATGAGTGGTCAGGTCTTTATAAATATGTTCGGCTGCGTAATGGAAAATACTTCCGAATGTGGCGGAATCTATTTCTGCACTCACTTCATGCGGGGGCGGAGAGGCCGGTACATACCTATAATAAAATTTTAAAGGACAATCCAGATAATAATTCAAGGCTGATGGAGAAAATTTTGCTTTGGGATTGGCACGGACATCAAACAGGCTTTGCATCCGGCGCATGACATCCGGGGTCTTTTCTACAGTGATAGGCGAGGTGCCTTGGGGGGACTGTCCGGCCTCCAGAAACTGACGTGTGATGGGGTGAGGCCATTCAATCAGGAATTGCAGCATGAAACGCTCCATTCGCCGCGGTTCAGTCCGTCCGAACTGGTATTGTACATCAAGGTAATCCTTCTGCCCGTTTGCAGCAGACGATAGAAATAGTATGCATATACGGCAATCTTATGCTCTATGGTGGTCATTCCGAAAGCTTTGCGCAGGTTGTAAGGAATAAAGGAAGAGTCTCCTCCCGATTTGGGAAGCTGCCCTTCGTTGACCGATAGTAATACCAAGTGGCGGAAATCCAGGTTACGTGTTTCCAATACCCCCATGACCTGCATACCAATGGCCGGTTCGCCATGGAATGGAATATTGGTCGCTGACAAGACCTTGACCAGCAATCGCCGGAATGTTTCGCTCTGTACGGTTAATTCATCTTCTTCTATCAGTGTGCGGAACCGGTTGATGGTGGTATAGGCTTTGAAAAGCGACTCCCGGTAAAGTTGGTTGAATGCATCTGTGTCTTCGGTACCGGAAGTGTTTGCCTGGTAAATGCCTGCCACTTGCTGCAAAGTTTCGGACAGGCGTATGCACAGATTCAGGTTTCCGGAAAGCGGAGTGAAAAGCCGGGTAAGGAATTCATCTTTACCCAATTCGCCGGGTAACGGATAGAAACGGTTGTTCCGGGTCAGTTCTTTTTCCAACAATTCGGCTTGACCGGTGAGTTGCCGGGTATAGGGGTGTTTTAACAGTGTAACAACCGATTGAAACGTGTAGCGGCCGCTTTTGAAATTAAATCCGTGGGTATGCAACTCCAGTAAGGCGATGAGGAAACTATATACAGGAGTTTGCGATAACGGAAATCCCATGGTGATATTGACATGTTTTACTTCTGCCGGCAATGAATGGAGGACCGGCTGAAGCAATGCTTCGTTACACAATACGACTGCGGTTTCTTTTCCGGTGTAGTCAGATTGTTTCGTATCCATTGAGGCAGGTAACGGGCTTGTGCATTTTCAGTAGAAGATGCGATGTAGTGTACCTCTTTAGGTTTCGAGAGATTTTTGAATAACTCACCGGACAAAGGAGAAGGAAAGTCGCGTAAGTTCCGGCGGATAAACTCTCCGGCTTCATGGGTGACGGCTTGTCTGTTTTCCTTCATATAAAATTCGTCGTAATCCCAATAAAAAACAGCTTTCCCGGCATCTTTCAATTGGGTGAACAACGTATGTTCTACTTTGTTCAGTACATTAAATCCTACAAAAACATATTTCTCGTATGGAAGTTTGTCCACATCCAGGTGCTCTATGACGTGGCGGTACATCATTCCTTCGTAGGCAATGTTTTGAGAAGCTAAGGATTCACGGAACCCTTTGTAGATGTTTCCCAATACGTCCCATAAAGAGATAAACCGTTCTTTCAGCGCTGTTCTCCGTTCGATGGAGAAGTTCTGGAAGAACTGCCGGATAGCTTCTTCCTGCTCATCGTCAATGAAGGTGTAGTCGTCCATTATGTTGCGCAGATCCTGTAAATTGGAAAACAGTTTGTCGGTATCCACTCTATTTTTGTCGGCATCGTCAAAATCACTGATCAGCATTTCTCCCCAAAAATAGAAATCATCCAGTGTTTCCGTACTTTGAGTTTCCCGTCGGAATATCTTATAAAGTTCGCATACCAGTTTTACCGGATCACCCACTTCCCATGGAGAAAGACTACGGAACAATTCGCTGATGCTGACGTATGCGGGCGACCAAATAGGTGAGTCCGACTCTTGGGCGAGATACTCATTAAAGAAAAGTCCGGCACGTTTGTTAGGAAAAACCACGCTGTATGTGCCAGGTTTCCTTCCGTATGTTTATATAAATCGGCTGCTACCAGTTTCAAAAAGCTTTCCATTATTCTATTTCCTCCAGTTCGTTGTTAAATACATACCATAAATAGCCACGGATATGCTCATATCCCATATCCGATAATAAATCCATATATTCTTTCACCTGCTTGTTGTAAAGCTTTCCGCTTTTTACCGAATTTAAAGTCCACCACAATCACCTCTCCGTCTTTCATCATCACGCGGTCCGGACGGCGGGTTTGCAGCACTCCTTTTTCCCGATAAATAATGGCACACTCATTGTATAGTTCCCAGCGGCCCGAATACCATTCTTTGACCAGCGGATGCCTCAAAGCCCATTCGGTGAGTTTTCGTATCTGTTCCTCCTGTTGTACCGACTCTATGATTCCTTCGAAACGCAGGCGTTCTATGGCGGGAGGCACATCGTCCGTGGTACGGATTACGGAGAACAGATTATGCAACAACTGTCCTTGCCGGATGTATTTGTCTTCCGTCTCCTCTTCTCCCCGGATAAATTCGGCAGAACGGTTGGACTGTTTGAATTCGATGTTGGTTTCCAGCGTTTCCAGATGGATAGGCAAACGTCGGGCTACAGTCAGCAGCTTGTTGCCGGACACTTGTTTTTCCTCTTCGTGAGATGAGAGATAGAGCGTTCCCAGTTCGTATATTTCTTCTCCGGTGGCATAGCTCTTTCCGGTCATGTCGGATAAGGCATTTCCTAACAATTCGGATACCGTTCCTTTCTGTTCCGCCTTTCCATATATAATCAAGTTCTTTTTGGCACGGGTAAATGCCACATAAAGCAGGACATTATCCACATTATCACAATTTGCCAGAAACCACTGAATATCAAGATGAATCACATCATACTTATTAAGATGCGTCTTAAAATCGGATTCCCTGCTTATATCCAGCCCTGAAAACATTTCTTCGGAATTACAGCCTTTACTATAATAAGCGGCCAGCATATTTGCAGCATATGATTTTCCAAACCTGCGTGGTCTGCAGTTACAGATATAAGCTTCTGTTGTATTAAGTACGCTGTTTGTATATTCCAACAATCCGGTTTTATCCACATATATCGGAGAATTCAGTGCCACCTGAAATGCACTGTTATCAGGATTTACAAATCTACCCATTCCTTACACCCCACAATCAAAAAACAGCTTCACGTTATCAAAATTTTTAATAAAATAATGATAGCATGAAACTATTTTAACGTAAAGCTGAAAAAAGCTGTTATATATCCAGACACCCGGACTATATCGGGATTCTATAAAATAATCTCAGTTATTTTGCGTAAATAGAACCAACAATCTTTCCCCGTAATGTACACGGCAGAATTTTACATAAGAATCTCAGAATCTTATACTTCACACCCGCCACACAAATTGGTGCGCAGTTCTTTTTTTGTGCAATCCGCGCAATATAGGTACCAATAACCTCCGGCGACATCCCATTCAGTTCATCTTTCTCCATCTGACTGACACTGTGTGAAATACGGCCGCCGTATTCATCATCGCCTAAAGCTGTCTTTTGTCTGGCCTGGGTAAAACCGGTATGAATATCTCCAAGTTCTACTGCTGTTACCCTGACACCATAAGGACTTACTTCATTATCAAGCGCGCAGGAATAAGAAGACACTGCTGCTTTACTGGCAGAATAAAATGCCTGAAACGGAATGTGTGCCACCGCTGCCACAGAACTGATATTGACAATATGCCTCTGTGCTGTCTGCGCATAGAAGGAAGAACAGCTCTGCTTACATTGACAGTTCCAAAAAAATTCACATTAAACTGCGCTTTCGCCTGTCTGATTCTGTAAACTCCACCGCACCTGAGATACCAAAGCCTGCACAGTTTACAAGAATCTCGATACTTCCTCTTTCCAAAAGGATCTGCCCAACGGCTTCCTGCACGGAAGCCTCATCTGTCACATCTACGCACATATGCTTCACGCCTTCTACAGGAACATCCCGGCGACTGAACTCATAGACTATGTAGCCAGCCTTACTCAATGCTGCTGCAGTACATCGTCCGATTCCGGAACTTCCGCCAGTGACAAGAGCTGTTCTTTTCTGTTTTGATTCCATATTGTTGCTTACCTCATTCCATTTTTTCTTCTTACCACACAGATAAGTTCCTGTCGTATTTCCTCATTCTTGAACAACTGCCTGCACCATTCGTCCTGTGCCATAACATCACCACAAATCATATTGTTTCATAGTTTCTGAATTTCGATATTCATGTTTTTCATAATATCCTATCAGTCTTCCCTCTTCTCTGAGTGCCACCATATAAACATCTTTATTTTGCTTCTCATTATGGAAAGTATAGACAAGGTTATGGCTCTCATCTGCCGCAAACCAGTCCACTACCTTCTGTATTTTATCCCTGGATTCCTGATTATGACAATCTAACAGACTTCTTCCAATAAGTTTATCACCGCCTCGCTTCGCATAGCTGTTAACAGCTGCCGGATTCATGTAGATAATCTCATGCTTAAGATTGCATATAACAATTGAAGCTCTGTCCTGGTCAACAATACTCTTATAAAAACTAATCATATATTTTTTTTATGTCCTTTCATTTTTTTTCTTTCGTCTAATAGTTTACTATCCACATCAAATATCTTTAAATATCTGTTGGCATACATACGGACACCATCAATGGTATTTGTAATAAATCATTACAAAATTTTCGAAACAAAATAATCTGCCTCAATAATATGCCTTACATTCTTCTCCCTGGAGTCAACAATACTCACACGTCCATTCTCCGCTGTCAAAGTCACACTGGAACCATCATTCCGATAAACAGTCATATGTTCCACTGGGCGTTCCAATGTCTCTATTGGATCCTTCATCTTTTTAATCGCCGATACTCATATTCCGGAATAAAAAATTCAAGTTTTGAAATAGCTCTTTTTTTCTTTAATGGTGTTTTTCTTAATGAACCATTTTATTCATAAAACGATCCGCAAATTCAACATTTTCCGTCATTTTATCAATTACATCCGAAATCCCTTCAATCTGCTCAATCGGTCTTTCCTGTAATACTCCTGTTATAATTTTCTTATAGTCCTCTTTTGAAATTTCTACTGACAGCTCATTTCTTCGTCTGTCATAAGTTTCCCCTGATTCATAAGTAATTTTATAGCAATAGTTAAAGTTCAAATCTTCCATGCCTCCAATCAAAAATAGCTTCATGCCATCAAAATTTTTTTACTAAAAATAATGATAGCATGAAACCATTTTAGCGTAAAGCAACATTCCGAAGGTTTTATATAACTTCAGGCAATGACTTACTTCTTGATACCTCATAATGAAAAACTATCTAACAAATCCTTACAATTTATATTCTTTATATAATTGTTCACCATATTTAAACACTCAAATTGCTCTTTTCTCATCAAAACAGTCCAAAATCTAATTTATTTTGCCTTCAGAACAGATAATGCCATGATCTTTACTCATGCTTGAGGATTTACGAACATGCGCTTCCATGCCAAAAGCACAAGCTATATAAGTTTTACCACATCCTGTTGCACCGATAATAAAAAAATTTCTATGTTCAGATATATATTCGCAAGCAGCGAGCTGGTTAATCAGATTTTTGTTAAGCTTGCGCCCGGAAGTATAATTGATATCCATGATATTGACTTCCGGTTGATCGAATCCGGCATTATAAGTCAGTTGTTTTAAACGGTTGTTTTTTCGATTGCTGTCTTCGAAGTTAGATTGTCAAACCCTCAGTATTGCGTCACTCTTTACAATAACTTACGTATACCCTTGAACAGTAACCTTTCCTCTCTTTTATTCTTCTGTCACTGTTTTCATGTAAAGTGCTTGCATGTTTTGTTCCCGAACACTCATTCCTGCATGTTTAAATTTATATCGTAGCAATGTTGCTTTTGCCTCTTCATGTGTAGACAATATAATTTGTCCTATTCCCTGCTGTGTCAACAAATCCGCAAGCGAAATTGCACTAATATCATCAATCGTTTGAAGTGGATCATCTATCAGCAAAATGTCCAGTCCTTTTGTATCACCATACACATTTTTATTGAAAGTAACAGCGCAATTGAAAGACCATTCAATTGTCCTGTACTCAAAATATTATAAACATCACTTCCACTCTTAGAAACTGCTTCAAATATTACTGATTAGTTTTAATAATTGCTCTAATTCCCAAACCCAACGGATAATTTTGTTATAATCCTTCCGCTATACACCATTAGAGGGATTTTAATCGCATTAAGAAGCTGTGTTTGATATTCTTTATTTGCATCCTCATATTTACTAATCAATAGTTTTACTGCATCTGTCATGTCCTCAGTTTTCTTTTTATATTCCTCATAATCTCTTTTTAATTTTTTTTAATCTGGTCTCCTCAGCAGAAAGTCGCAGAGAAAGATTATCATTAAATAACTTCGCAACATATTGTTCCTTGCTTTGTAACTCTCCCACTGTGTGATAAG
>ENA-OUNI01001268-OUNI01001268.1-human-gut-metagenome-genome-assembly--contig:-NODE-1268-length-10166-cov-15.534217_pt1 | contig 10166 bp, 6 predicted proteins | sample MGYA00242499_ERZ504580 | MGnify/ENA primary metagenome ERZ504580 (study PRJEB26092, sample SAMD00036315) | human gut metagenome | host: Homo sapiens | study: EMG produced TPA metagenomics assembly of... | reverse complement strand
GTCGCTCCAACGGCGCAGCGTCTCCCGGCCGCGACCCCCGGATCCCCGGCGACCTGATCGACCGCCCTGGTCTCCGACGAACACGAGCCGCGCGACTCCGTCAACAGCCCAACGGCCTTCGCCTGAACTCCGGCGTGCATCCCGCGCCCTTCGCCATGGCCCCATCATCTCCCATCGAGCCAGGGAAAACACGGAACAAAAAACAGTTCATATCAGATGGCCGCGCCCGGCGCGTTCATGGGCGCGCGCCCGCCCATGGACCGCGCGCACGAGGGGGATCCCACCCGGCCGCCGGCCGAGTCGTTCGGCCTGACGCCGGTCGCGCGCCCAAGAGGAACCGTACGCCCCCATGGGATTGCGACAGGGAGGCGCACAAGGGGCGGAACATGGTCGAACGCGTCTTCAACCGCATGAAGCACCACCGCAAGGCCGCCACCCGCCAGACAGGCCCGACGAGACCTTCCTCGCCGACCTCCGGCTGATCCTCATCGCCACCTACCTGAAAAAACACAGCCAAAACCCAACTAGCGTAAACACACCCTAATGCCTGCATATGGACGTTGGCACACCTCCATAGGGGGTATCCACACAGACCATACATAAACGAGATGCTCCGGGATGGATTCCGGAGCATCTCGTTATTCATGGATTCGTCGAGAAATCTTGGCCTTCTCGACTTCTCATCCTTACTTGCCAAGTTCCTTGGCGACGTATGTCTTGAGGGTTTCCTCCCAATCCGGCGCGTGGTACCCGGCGTTCTCGATCTTGGCGAGGGACAGGGCGGAATGCGTCGGACGCGGGCTGACCGGGGCCTTCGCGTTCGCGAAGTACTCCGCGGTCGAGATCGGGCGCACCCTGTCGCCGTTGCCGTTGGCCTGGTCGAACACCTTGCGGGCGATGTCCGCCCAGCTCCTCACCGCGCCCGAACCGGTCAGGTCGTACGTGCCGAACGCGCCCCGGAGTCGAGCAGGTGGAAGATCGCCTCGGCCATGTCGCGGGTGAAGGTCAGGCGGCCGTACTGGTCGTCCACCACGGTGACCTCGTCCAGGCCGTCCCGCGCGTCCGCGACGCGGTCGGACAGGGCCATCATGGTCTTGACGAAGTTGCGTCCCTCGCCGATCACCCAGCTGGAACGCAGGATGTAATGGCGCGGCGCGTTCGCCACGGGCGATGTCGCCGCGGCCTTGGTCTGCCCGTACACGCCGAGCGGCGCGAACGCCTCCTCCTCGTCATGCTCCTCGGCGGTGCCGTCGAACACGTAGTCCGAGCTCACGTGCACCAGGGTGATGTTGTGCTCGTGGGCGACCCCGGCGAGCAGGGCCGGGCCCTGCGCGTTGGCCTTCCACGCCACGGGGCGTCCCTCCGGGGTCTCCGCCCTGTCGACCGCGGTGTACGCTCCGGCGTTGATGATCGTGCCGTACAGGCTCCAGTCGAACCGGTCGTACTGGGCCGGGTCGGAGAAGTCGAACGTGTCGATGTCGTTGAACTCGAAGCCTCCAGGCCGTGCTCCTCCACGTAGTCGCGGATGGCGTGGCCGAGCTGGCCGTTGCAGCCGGTGACCATCGTGCGGCGCGGGGCCATGGGCCTGGCGTCCCTGAGCATCGGGTGGTGCAGGTCGGCCTCGCTGCGCTCGGACTCCTCCAGCGGAATCGGCCACTGGATGTCCAGCTCCGGGTCCGCGAGGTTCACGAAGGTGTAGGTCTTCTTCTGCTCGAGGCTCCAGTGCGCGTTGACGAGGTACGTGTACGCGGTGCCGTCTTCGAGCGCCTGGAAGCTGTTGCCCACGCCGCGCGGCACGTAGATCGCCTTGGACGGGTCGAGGCGGGTGGTGTACACCTGGCCGAAGCTCTCGCCCGGGCGCAGGTCGACCCACGCGCCGAACACCGCGCCGGTCGCGATGCTGATGTACTTGTCCCACGGCTCGGCGTGGATACCGCGGGTCACGCCCTTCTTCGCGTTGAACGAGATGTTGTTCTGCACCGGCCCGAAATCGGGCAGGCCCAGCGCGGTCATCTTCGCGCGCTGCCAGTTCTCCTTGAACCAGCCGCGGTTGTCGCCGTGCACCGGCAGGTCGAACACGATCAGGCCGGGGATGTTCGTCCTCTCGACCTTCAGTTCCTTCTCAAAATCCATGAGTCCCATTCCTTGATGTTGTTATTCTGCTCAAATAGTAGTCAGCAGAATAGAAAACGGCTGTTTCCCAACAGTCTTATTCTGCAGAAGTCCATTTCTTATTCTGAAATCTCCTATTCTGCAGAAAAGCCTTGCTTCAGTTCCCACTCTGGGTACCTTCGCGATCCCGCGTTGAAAATACGCCCCTCTCTCCTCAAAGAAGTCAGAAGATTCCCGACTTTTTTGTTTTTTTCGTCATCTGTGAGCATATCGCCCAGCTTCGTAAACAACAACTTATTAATATCCTGCCGAGAGGCCGAACCAAATTCCTCAAGATAGCTAATAATTAGCCTCTGGTAAAACATATCGTCCTGATTATGTGCTTTCACATATTCGGCCTTAGTGTCCGAAGCTGCAGCAATTACCGGCGCAACTTGAAGATGCGGTTTTCTTCCAGTAATCAGCTTCTTCTTTCGTAAACGCGCGACAACATCTTCTGGAATGGCCATTCTTTCTGGACTCTATCCAATGCAAGCACATCAGGCAACGGAAGACCAGTGTTGCTCAGAAGCAAGCGAGTGTACTCCTGGTCAACCACTCCGCCATACATGGTCAAACGAACCTTGCTCACTTCACTCAGGTCATAATCGGGGAGCGGAAGATACCTGCCGGCTTGGACTTCGTTCATCCTCTTAATCCCGTATCCCATACGATCAATCATGTATAGCTCACCCATGGCCCTGACCAAAAATGGGTTACGGTAACGATCAGGAGACTTATCTCCCAAGATATAGTCATCTGGATGTCCTTCAAAGAAGGAACCACTGTTATCGAAAACCAGACGGTCCGGATATTCTGTTACCAGAATCCGCGCGCCTCTGCAATAATCTTGATGCGCAATACAATTATGCAGAGCTTCCATAACGGATTGCTCGTCATATTTCGACACTTCCTGCGGCATTAACTGTCCCGGAGGAAGCAACCGTAACTGAATATTCCTGATTCGTCGATACAGCCGCGTTGTGCTCAGCAGAAATGGCAAACCAAAATGTTCATAAGCGTTCTCCTGTCCCACCAGCTTCCATGTCATTTCAAACATGCCGGCTGGCAGTTTATCAACTGCTTCAGGTTTACCCAGCAAGAGTAATGCGGCACGAGTCAATTGACCGTTCTTGGTTACACGAGCACGGTTAAGAAACTCCTGATCGGTCCAACAAGCGATTTCTTCTTCGCTAATACGGTTCGCATGAGCCTTTGCAAAAGCCGAGCGGGCGTGACGCATAGCTTCCTCGTCCAAATCGCTTAGCGAAGCATCTTGAACTATTTCTGCAGTCCAATCATTAATGTCAGTTTCGCTTCGGATACGATCCATCTTGTCTGCGGTCAGGGCAACAAGACTCTCGCCACTTCTCCCGTGCCAATATCCCTGCCATGATACAGGAAGTCCGGTTGGAGCAGGTGGAATCTCAAACATGAGCACTCTTCCTTCGGGAAGATTCAACTCATGAATGTCTTTAAAAGATGAGCGCGGCTCGGTATCACGAGTAATCTGCATCTTCAGTTGCGACAAACGTTCCGGCTCTTTGCCGTACTTCGTCCCAACTATTGTGTGCGTCTTGTTGTCTACACCGAACACCAGCCAAGCCGAAGCATTGCCTCTAAGATTAGCTTCGTTGGATAAAGCAGAAAAATATTTCCCAATTGTGCCAGTCGAATAATCTTCTCCAGCCGCTTTGAATTCAACGACTTCGTTCTCCCAGTCCACAATCAACTGGCGAAGCAATGCTTCCAGCTCAGCCTCATCACTCATCTACAGCTCACTGGCCCTGCTGCTTGTACCTGGCTCGGTGGCGGCCTTCGCGGGCTCCCACCAGGCGCGGTTCTCGGTGTACCACTCGATGGTGGCCCTCAGTCCGGACTCGAAGTCGGTGTGCGTGGGCCTCCAGCCGAGCTCGGTCTGCAGCTTGGTGGAGTCGATGGCGTAGCGGCGGTCGTGGCCGGGGCGGTCCTTGACCCAGTCGAACGCGTCCTCGTCCTGTCCCATCATCTTCAGGATCATGCGTAGCACGGTGATGTTGTTCTTCTCGCCGTTAGCGCCGATCAGGTACGTCTCGCCGATGCGGCCCTTCGTGAGAATCGTCCACACGCCCGAGCTGTGGTCCTCGGTGTGGATCCAGTCGCGCACGTTCTCGCCCTTGCCGTACAGCTTCGGACGCTGCCCGTCCAGGATGTTCGTGATCTGGCGCGGGATGAACTTCTCCACATGCTGGTACGGACCGTAGTTGTTCGAACAGTTGGAGATCGTGGTCCTCAAACCGTAGGTGCGCGTCCACGCGCGCACCAGCATGTCCGATGCCGCCTTCGTGCTCGAGTACGGGCTGGACGGATGGTACGGGGTGGACTCGGTGAACTTCGCCGGATCGTCCAGCGCCAGGTCGCCGTACACCTCGTCCGTGCTCACGTGATGGTAGCGGACGCCGTACTTGCGCACGGCCTCCAGCAGGCGGAACGTGCCTTCCACGTTCGTCTTGAGGAACGGCTCGGGGTTCGCGATGCTGTTGTCGTTGTGCGACTCGGCCGCATAATGCACGATCGCGTCGTGGCCCGGCACGATCCTGTCGAGCAGCTCCGCGTCGCAGATGTTGCCGTGCACGAACTCGACGCGGTCCTCCGGCAGGCCCGCGATGTTCGCGATGTTGCCCGCGTAGGTCAAAGCGTCCAACACGGTCACGTGCACGTCCGGATGGTTGTCGACCACGTAATGCACGAAATTCGATCCGATGAAACCGCAGCCACCGGTCACGATGATGTTCTTGGGAGTGAAAAGTTCTTCAGACATAGAACTTTATCTTAGCCTTGCCGTTGTATGTACGCCAAGTCCCGGCGGGGCGAACGGAGCCGTTCTCCCCGCTCCCTGCCTGCAACAATCGAGAACTCGACTTGGGATTAGTTAATCCGCTGCACTTCGTACGGCGTCTCCCCGCTGACCGTCTCGCCGATCTTCACGAAACGATACCCGTCGAACCTGCGCTTGTTCAGATCGTTCGTTGAAAGTACGTAGGTCACTCCCAACCGTTCCAGCTGTTCAGGAGTCACGGTAATCGTATACGCATCGTTGGCGGAGAGCTTGAATGGTTTCTCCACCGGCTTATCGACGATGTTGATGCTGATGAACGCGTATCTGTTGTAGATGCGCTGCCATGTGCCGTCCGGATCGAGGCGTTTCATGCCTTGCAGGTCCGGGGTAACCGCCAAGGCGTTGAACGTCTTCACGCCGTTCGCCACCAGCAGATTCGCCAGACGTGCGCAGTTACCGCCTTCCGCGACCCATACTCCAGGCTTATGCTCCTGCAGTATGCGCACCTGCTGGACCACCGGTTGATCGGTGATTGGCGCGGAGGAGTACTGCACCGGATTGATTGCAAGACCGGAGAAGGCCATAACCAATGTTGCAAGGGTTGCGACGATCTTACCGACCTTCAAATCGCACGACACCACAGCCGCCGCAAGGACGAACCCGGCTGCCGCGCACGATATGGTCATCGTGACATCCAGATACGGACTGAAGACCATGTATGCGATCACCGCGGCGCATACCGTGTACACCACGGCGACCACAGCCTTGGCCTTCACGGAATGGTTGGCGCACCATTCCCGAGCACACCTGATTAGCAGGATGATGTTGCATACGCCAATGGCGACCGTGGTCCTGCTGCTGGTCACCGATGACATGAACGTCAGCTTTGACAACCAAGCAGGGAATCCGACAACGGCAAATACGGACATAAACACAAGGAACGCGATGAGATAGCAATCGAGGAAATTGGCTTTCTTGCGCTTAATCATGTTCATGACCGCGAACAGCATGCCCAGAGGGCACAGATCGATGAATGCGGCAACTTCCACATTGTTGCCAGTGAGCATTGCGCTCTCGTAGAAATCCTTGAATGGCAGGCAAAGCGTGGCCAAGGAAGAGAACATCAGCAGCGGGGATTGGCCGCCGCCCTTCGACATACGCGACCCAGGGTAGGCGGTGCTCATCATCGCGCGGATCGTGTCAGCGGATTTCAGCAGGGCCAAGCCCAGCAATGCCGTGAAAACGAGTCCTATCACAACCAGTCCGACGATTTGGACGGGCTTGAAGCGAATCTTCCCCCAGTGCCTGATCACCATGGCGATGATGAGGCCCAGAAGAATGTAACCCATCGGAATCTGCCATGCCGGGTACAGCGTGAGGATGAACATGCCAGCGCACTGCATGATTACCGCACCGCATAGCAGCCGCACCCACGTCTCCTGCCGTTGGAGCATGTAGTCGAAGCAGCAGATGGATACGAATACCGCGATCAGCATTTCCGGCAAACCGTTGACCGCGAACCACCATTGCGTGAGCGGCGCGAAGGTGATGAGCGAAGCGCCGAAAACCGCCATGGGACGGGAGACGGGCTTCTTGTCGCTGCCGACGCACAGGAAGAACTGATAAGTGGAGAGGAACAGGACGATCAGTCGTGCCGACCAGTAGAAGGCCAATCCCGCGGAGCTACCCAACAGCAGGTACCCCCAGTGGAATGGGCGGAACACTTCGGTGGGGAACCATGCCGGAGCGTCCTTGATGATGAACATGTCAGCCGGCTTATCACCGAATAGTCCGTTGAAGTAGCCGTAGTTGTTGTATGCCTGCGAGAAGGCCAGCGGGGTGCCAACCACATATTCGTCGGTGCGGATGGGGCGTGGTGTGCCGAACACGAGATCCTGGGTACCATTTCGGCCAAGCCAGATGTTCCACACGGCCATCGAGGAGCCGCTAACGTTCAACACCACCGCGGCCAGAATGATGGCCGCACCCAGACGGAACCGGTTGCGGTGCAGCCAGTCGCCTACCATGGGAAGGCCAAACGAGAACCATGAGCACACCAATGTCCAGATAGGGAACAGTATGGCGAGCCGCAACAGTTTGATATGCAGATCAGCACCGGCAAGCGTAAGGTTGAACACCTTCGCGGAGAACCAAGGATATGCTTTGACACAACCACAGCTGATGATGGCGGCGACCAGCAATGTCAATGCCAAACGCACCCATTGGGCGGGCACCGCTTTCACATTTGGGTTTTTCGCGCTTGCGGCCTGCGCGCCCAAGGCCTTCTCATTTTGAACTTCCAAACGTCTTCCAATTCTCTGCTACCGGCTTTCCAAACACGCTCCTCGCGTGCACCGACCGAAAATCACATTCGCTCATTCCGGCTTCGTGTGCTCAATGATACGAAGCGTCCACTACTATGCGCGTTCCGGCGACCCATCATTCATACTTTCCACAAGTAATACGACGAAATACTTGTCAGTGACCAAATACACAATGGGTTCAATCGGAGTCGAGAATACGGCCTCACACGCAAGTCGAACGGTGACGACACAAACCGATTCACATCATTCGCCTCTCAACCGAATCATCAGAGACGCCTGCCAGCCTAAAAACCACAGTAATCCACTGTAATAGGGTATAGTGATGCTTGTGCCAGAAAACCAATCTCCCACCGTCGCCGTGCTGCTTCCTTGCTATAACGAGGAAGTGACTATCGGCAAGGTTGTTCGCGATTTCAAAGCGTCTTTGCCACAAGCAGACATCTACGTTTACGACAATAATTCCACTGATCGCACCGCCGATATCGCTGCGTCAGAGGGAGCAATCGTCCGCAAGGAGCCGCGACAGGGCAAGGGCAACGTGATTCGCGCCATGTTCGAAGACATCGACGCCGACGTGTACGTCATGGCAGATGGCGATGACACCTATCCGGCAGACGCGGCGCCTGCCATGGTGGATAAGGTGCTCGAAGGCTACGATATGGTGATTGGCGACCGACTGAGCTCCACCTACTTCCAAGAGAACAAACGACCATTCCACAACTTCGGTAACCGTTTGGTACGTGGTTCCATCAATGGCCTGTTCCATGCGAACGTCACCGACATCATGACCGGCTACCGTGCCTTCTCGTTCACGTTCGTCAAAACCTATCCGGTGCTTTCGCGAGGCTTCGAGGTTGAGACCGAGATGACCATCCACTCGTTGAACAACAATCTGCGCCTGTTTGAGATGCCGATTCAGTACCGCGACCGCCCCGAGGGTTCCGTCAGCAAGCTCGACACCGTGGGCGACGGCATCAAGGTGATGAGCACCATCTTCCGCATGATTCGCGAGTATAAGCCGCTGCCGTTCTTCGGCGGACTTGGCGTCATCCTCGGCATCATCGGCATCGTGCTGTGCGGCAGCGTGACCGTGGATTTCTGGCACACTGGCATGGTGGCGCGATTCCCCACGCTTATCGGCGCTGTCATGCTCGTCATTGCCGGACTGCTATTGTTCATCACCGGCATCATCCTCGATGTCATGGCCAAGAACGACCGCAAAGCATTCATCATTGATGCCAATCAATTCGCCATGATGCGGCGCCAGAAATAGCACAGATTCCAAATATGGCTGAGAGCAAGAAGATACTTGTCCTCAGCCATATTCTATTGGTTAATCTGTCTGCTACTTCACCCACTTTTGGGCATTCGTGCCATTTGCGGTATACAGCTGCACATTGGCACCATTCGAGGTAGAAGCACCCGAAACATCAAGGACTATGTTTTCCGCGAGCGCTGACTGGAACGTGTATGAGCCATCGGAATTCTTGACTGCTATCCACTTCTGAGCGTATGTTCCATTGGAATCGTACTGTTGCACGTTGGTTCCGCTGGCAGATACGCCGCCATTCACATCCAACACTTTGCCAGAGTTCACACTGGTCAAGGTCGCGTATCCGTTGGAATCATGCGTCACTTTCCACTTCTGAGCATTGGTTCCATTACCCGCCCAGATCTGCACGTTTCCATAATTTGAACGGGAAGCGCCGCTTACATCCATCTTCATGGACGTATTAAGCCTCGATCCGAACGTGTACGTGCCATCCGGCAGATCCTGCCTATGCTTGGCTGCGGTTTCGTTCAAACGTTCGCGCAACGTCAACGGCGCCTTTGCGACCGTCCACTGCTGAGCAGCAGTGCCATTCGGCGAATAAAGCTGCAACTGAGCCTGCTGCACAGAATTGCCACCTGGAACATCGACAGCTTTGTTGGCGTTCACCGACACCAGCGCAATCCTGCCACTGCCGTAATTCCGCACCGTCCACTGCTGAGCAACAGTGTTGTTACTCGTATATTGCTGCAATGCCGCCCCATTAGCAGTGGATCCGCCAGCCACATCCAGCACCTTGCCCGAATTAGCATTGATAATCTTATAAGTTCCGTTGCCGATTGATTCAAATCGATATTTCTGGGCGTTCGTATTATTACTTGAATAAAGCTGAACTCGCGCCCCGTTCGCCGTTGACGCACCCGTCACATCCGTGACAAGTTTTTTATTCGCAACCGAAGTGATAATCATCGATACTCCAGTAGCTATGTTGACATCGCTTGACGAAACAACAAACAGCTGTGAAGCAGTGCCATTCGGCGTATACAGCCGAATGGCAGCACCATTCGCAGTATTTCCGCCACTCAAATCCAGAACCCAATTACCGAGAGCGGACTGCAAATAATATCCCGCTCCGGAATCACGGATAAACCATCGTTGAGCCTGGGAATTATTTCGAGAATACTGTTGCGCTATAGCGTTATTCTCAGCAACACCATTACGCACGTCTAAAGCCTTGCCGGAATTCACATTGACGATCTCATAGCTCCCATCAGACTGCCTAGTAAAAGCGAACTGCTGAGCCTTGGAACTGTTGCCGGAATACAACTGAATGGCGGTGGAATCTGCGGCACTTCCACCAGGAATATCAACACTGGACGCGACTTTGGAACGAACATTGATGTAATAATTGCCATTCGGAATGGTAACTGCAGTCATTCTGCGTACATCAATGGCCGCTTGTAAATCATTGCTACTCCCGCCATTCACATACTCCTTATTCCCAAACGCATTCATGTCCACATTGCCGCTGATGCCGTCCACTTTGCCGGAGCTGGTGTATTGCCATCCGCGACTGTTGGTCGGGAACGAGTCGAATCCCATG
>ENA-OUNI01001267-OUNI01001267.1-human-gut-metagenome-genome-assembly--contig:-NODE-1267-length-10175-cov-2.007464_pt1 | contig 10175 bp, 10 predicted proteins | sample MGYA00242499_ERZ504580 | MGnify/ENA primary metagenome ERZ504580 (study PRJEB26092, sample SAMD00036315) | human gut metagenome | host: Homo sapiens | study: EMG produced TPA metagenomics assembly of... | reverse complement strand
TTCGCAGACCATGCCGACCATCCTGCCCGGAGCCGCCTTCTTCCTCGGCATGAACTATCCGCGGCCCGCAGGATGATTGATGCCGGACTGGGCGTGGCCATCGCTCCGATTTCAATCCCGGTTCGTCGCCTCCGGCAACATGAAGTTCATCGTGTCGCTCGCCTGCATCAAGCTGCGCATGAATCCGCAGGAGGCTTTCAATGCGGCCACCCTGAACGGCGCCTACGCCATGGGATTGCAGGCATCGCACGGCAGCATCACCAAAGGGAAGCGGGCGAACCTCTGGATTACGCAGCCCGTGTCGTCGCTCGAATTCATCCCCTACGCTTACGGCACCTCCCTCACCGCAGGGCTCGTGCTCGGCGGCAGAAAGGTACTGTAAACACATACGCCGCAAACACGATAACGGGGAGGCCATCGCACCTCCCCGTTTCGTTTCTCCGGCTTCCGTACCGGCACTGTTATTCTATCGGCAAAAGATGGTCCACCCCATACCATGGACTGTAGACTGCTACCGACAAACCGGAACACGACACATCCTTATCGGCCCGGCCGAACTCAGAAAAGAAGAGAGAGATAAAAAACACATTCATTGCCGACCCCAACCGACATGACCGCTTCATATTCCGAGCGAAGACAGCGAACGGCGCATAACCCGTCATTGCGATAAACGATTGTCTCCACAAAATACGCGTACCACAGCAACCAAGCCAACCGAAAGCGTCCAATAACAGAGACAAATTACTCTTTTCTACAATCCAAAGAACCGATAAGCAGCATCATATATCCGTTTTTCATCATTATATTTGAGAAACGACTCACGAACCTTAAAACCATTGCCATCATGAAAGCCGTTTACCTTTTCTGCGCCGCACTCGTTCTGGCGCTTTCATCCAGCACACCGGCACATGCCGACACATCCACATCTGCCACCCCCACTACCGATACCGGTTACGGAGAGTCCCCCGCAACGGACACCCCTGTCGGCACGGAGTGCAGGGAATACATTCCGGCCGATACCGCCGCTGCACCGGCTCTGTCGGCAGCACACGACACCCCCAGGCCCCGCGGCTTCTGGTTCTACTTCAAGACAACGCTCTTTTGCCTGCGCGACCTCATCATCGGCTTCGGTTTCGGTGCCATCACCGGCGGAGTGGCCGCAGGGCTTTTCAGCCGCACCAAGTTCACCGTCAAGCGAGTGCTCATCAAAGGGGCGATAATAGGCTGCCTGCTGGGAGGTGCGGCAAGTATCGTAGTCGCATACGACACCTATTTCGCACACGCCGGTCAAACGACCGTCTGCCGGCTTTCCGAATAACCGGAAAATACTACAGCCGTCTACCGAACGGACGCGGACAGGGATGCCGGGCAATTGCCCGGCATCCCTGTCCGCTTATCCCGCGACGGGTCACCCCGGAAGTCTCCGGACAGGCCCGTCACCTCCTGACATAGCTATCGTAAATTTCCCGCTCCTGCAGCGTAAAATCGCACAGCTTCTTCCTCATCAGATAGCATGCCGAGGAATCGCCGTCATCTACCTCCGGATAGACCTCCGCCAGTTCCCATCCCCGTGCCGAAAGGTAGTTGAGCGCTTCGAGCAGGCTGTCGAACACCAAGCGGTTCCCCTGGTCATCCATCAGATAGGGCCGGAGTTTGTCCACTCCGAAATCCAGATAAACCGCGATGCCGCCCCATACCAACCGAAACCCGAGCTCGGAGTAGACATAAAATCCGTCCTTCTCTCCGGCCGCATCCGTTCTGTCGGATACGGGGAAGTACCGGCGTCAGTCCGAGTACGATGCTGTCGGCCTCCGGTACAGGCTCTCCGCCCAACAGACTCCCTCCTCCCGCAAGGAGCAGGACAAGCCATACCGTCATTCTCTTTCTCCACATACACAGGCTCTTTAAAACACTATCTAAAGATAGGAATTATTTCGTAAAAATCCCATTCCGCAACCCCGGTCTCTCCCGTACAGACCGCGGCACGAATCATACCGCACGTACGACCCACGCCAGGGAACAGAAATACCGTACCGCTATCTTTCCGCGCGGAACAGCAGCCTGCTCCACGAACCGATACCCAAGTACCTACCTTTTGCCATGCTTTCTTTTCCGCAAGAGGAGCTGCGTTTCGCCAGACACCCGAATGCTCCCCGGACATCACGCCACCAAGAACGAAATGTTTTCCGAACACGACGGAGGAACCCGTAAAACAAACGGACAATCGCCGGATACAACGTTCCGAAAACGGACTCGTCACTGCGGGTTCCGCCGGAAAGATGCCGGACGTCCAGCATCCGCCGTACCCGTTATCCCGCCGAAAGCAGAAAGATATGGGCGAAAACGACGTTTCCCGGCCGCCGTGGCGGCCGGGAAACGATTCCAAAGACACGGCGTGTCCGCGAAGATTTAAAATATATCGCAAAGCCGCACGGTCTGCAACCGGTCGGGCCCTACGGACAGTACGGCCACCTTGATTTTCGTCAGCTCCTCGATTTTACGCACATAATCCTGCGCCGCCTGCGGCAGCTCCCCGAAACTCTTGATACCGGAAATATCCTCTTTCCAGCCCGGCAGCTCGATATAGACCGGCTTGCAGCGCTGGAACTGCGGAATGGTAGGTGGCATGGTCTCGATACGTTTTCCGTCGAGCTCGTAAGCGACGCATATCTTCACCGTGTCGAGCCCGGAAAGGACGTCAAACAGCATGAGCGCCAGATAATCGATGCCGCTCACCCGGCGGGTATGGTTGAGCACTACCGCGTCGAGCCAGCCCACCCTGCGCGGACGCCCCGTCACGGTACCGTATTCGTGTCCGCGTTCGCGGATATAATCCGCCGTGGCGCCTTCGAGCTCCGTCGGGAAAGGACCCTCGCCCACCCGCGTGGTGTAGGCCTTGCAGACCCCCAATACGTTATCGACATACCGCGGAGCGATGCCCGTATTCTGCGGAACGCTCGACGCCGTAGGACTGGAGGAGGTCACATAGGGTAGTTCCGTGGTCGATGCAGAGCATGACGCCCTGAGCCCCTTCGAAAAGGATTTTCGACCCTTTCTCTATCTCCTCGTTTATCAGCACGGACGTATCGCATATGTATTTGCCGAGCCTGCCGGCAAGCTCCATGTACTGCGCATAAATCGTGTCGAACGACATGGGTTCGCATCCGAACATGCGCAGCTCCATGTTTTTCTCCTCCAGCGCGTCGCGCAGCCTCGCAGCGAAATAGTCCGCATCGAGCAGGTCGCCCATGCGGATGCCCGTCCGTTCGTACTTGTCGGCATACGCCGGGCCTATTCCCTTCTTGGTCGTCCCGATAAGCTTGCCTCCTTTCATGGATTCCATCGCCCCGTCGAGCACCGAATGGTAAGGCATCACGACCGCAGCCCGGTCGGAAATGTAGAGATTATACTCCCTGATACCGCGCGCCTCCAGCGCCTCCAGCTCGCTGACGACGCTCACCGGGTTCACCACCATGCCGTTGGCCATCACATTCTTGATGTGCGGATTGAATATACCCGACGGTATGCTTTGCAAGGCGAACCGCTGCCCGTCGAACGTAATGGTGTGACCGGCATTGTTTCCGCCCTGATAACGCACCACCACATCGGCGTTCCCGGCATAATAATCGGTTATCTTTCCTTTTCCCTCGTCCCCCCACTGGGTTCCGACGACAACCAGCCTCTTTTTCATCGCTATCGTTCTTCTTCTGAATCTTCTTTAATCCCCGCCCTGCGGTAGATGTAATCTACATTCTTCATATAGTAATCCAGTGTGAAACATGCATCCAGCTCCTCGCCGGTCAGATACTTCATCACCTCCGGGCTCTCGTGCAGCAGCTCCTGATAATCGCGCCGCTCGCCCATGGCCCGCATGGCGATGGGCTGCACCATGTCGTAGGCTCCCTCGCGCGAAAGCCCCTTCCCGATAAGGGCGTTCATGACGCGCTGGGCGAAGATGACGCCGCGCGTGCGGTAGATGTTCTCCAGCATCACCTCCGGAAAGACCGTCAGGTTTTCGAGCACGCCACGGAAACGCGTCAGCTATAGTCGAGCAGCATGGTGGCGTCGGGCAGGATGATGCGCTCGGTAGCCGAATGGGAGATATCCCGCTCGTGCCACAGCGCCACGTTCTCATAGAACGTAAGCATGTATCCGCGCATCACGCGTGCACACCCCGTAATGTTTTCGCTGCTGATGGGATTACGCTTGTGCGGCATGGCACTCGACCCCTTCTGACCCTTGCCGAAGGCCTCCTCCACTTCGTGCACCTCGGTGCGCTGCAGGTTCCGCACCTCGAACGCCATCTGTTCGAGCGAAGCGGCAATGACAGCGAGCGTCGCCATGTAGTAGGCATGCCGGTCGCGCTGGATGACCTGCGTGGAGATATTGGCACTCTGGATACCGAGCTTTTCGCATACATAATCCTGTATGAAAGGCGGAATGTTGGCGAAATTACCGACCGCCCCGCTGAGTTTGCCCACCTCGATATTGCGGGCCGCCGCACGGAAACGCTCCAAATTCCGCATCATCTCCTCGTGCCACAGCACCCACTTGAGGCCGAAACAGGTAATATCGGCATGGATACCGTGCGTGCGTCCGATGCAGGGCGTATCCTTGAAACGAAGTGCCTGCCGGCGCAGCATCTCGATGAAATCCTCGATATCTTTCAGCAATATCTCGTTGGCCTGCTTGATGAGATACCCGTTGGCCGTATCCACCACATCGGTACTCGTCAGACCATAATGCACCCACTTGCGCTCCTCGCCAAGCGTCTCGCTGACGGCACGCGTGAAAGCCACGATATCGTGATGCGTCTGCTCCTCTATTTCCTTTATACGGTCTATGCTGAACGACGCCTTCTCCCACAGCTTGGCGACATCCTCCTTCGGAATGACGCCGAGCTCGCTCCACGCCTCCGCAGCAAGTATCTCCACCCTCAGGTATGCCTCGAATTTCCGTTGTTCCGTCCAAATGGCCCGCATGGCAGGCCGGCTGTATCTCTCTATCATATCTGCATTGGTTTTGCCAAGGAACAAAGATACAAAATCACCGGCATTACAGTGTCATGCCCGACCATTATATCATCTTTTTTCCGGCCCATACGCCATGCCCCCCTGCGGAATCCTCCTCCGCACAATACGCACAATCAAGCCGATATCTCCTGTCGTAAAGAGTAGCGCCCGCCTCTCTCCCTGAAACCGCTCTTCGCCGTACCTCACGGCTCCCCATACCGCCTGCCGACCCTACATAAACATTCCCCCCGACTGCTCCGTCGTCTTGACCGGTCCCAAAAAATACCCCGGACCGAATGCCACAAACGGTCTCCGGCATTTTCTCCGCCACCAGGCTTTGGATAATCGTTTTTTTGGCTTATATTTGCATCCGCTTAAGACAAGAAGCCCGGAGAGATGGGTGAGTGGCTTAAACCACCAGTTGCTAAACTGACGTACGGGATTACTGTACCGGGGGTTCGAATCCCCCTCTCTCCGCAGATAACCTTAATTATTAAGCCTTACAAATAAGACGCCCAAAAAGGAACCTGTTTTTCGGGACTTTTCGGGTGTTTTACTTTTGTCTGCCGCTAAAATCGCTGCGGCATGGAGATCTTCCTCGAAGAGTTCCATTCGTACCGCATACGGCGGTCGGCACGAAATGAGCGGAACGAGACAGCGCTTTTGTTCCGCCAAAGAAACGACATCATCCGTGCGGGAAACATATGCCAATCTTCCTTGCCGAAATCCATACATCCGCTCCGCACCAAACAACCGGCAGGAACCTTCATCGAAAGATGTATCCTGCCCGCTGACGGTGTTTTCCGCTGCTATCGGACACGCGCCAGAGCCAAACGCATCACTCCATGATTTCGGCCAGCGCATCCACCAGCGCGTCGATATCCTCGTCGGTAGTATCCCATGAGGTCACGAACCGCACTTCATCGGCGGCCTCGTTCCACACGTAAAAGAAGTAGCGTTCGGAAAGCCGTGCGATAACCGTACGGGGCATGGCGATAAAGAGCTGGTTCGTCTCCACCGGCTGGGTGAGGCGCAGTTGCGGGAAGCGGGCCAATGCCGCAGCCAGGCGGCGGGCCTGCCGGTTGGCATGCTGTGCATTACGGAGCCACAAACCGTCGAGATAAGGGATGAACTGGGCCGACAGATAACGCATCTTGGAGGCCAGTTGTGCCGACTGTTTGCGGTAATACTTGATGTCGGCAGCGACCTCCTCCCTGAAAGCCACGACAGCCTCCCCCATCATCATTCCGTTTTTCGTCCCGCCGAGGCTGAGAATGTCCACCCCGGCATCTACGGTGACCTCGCGCATGGTACACCCCAGCGCCGCACAGGCGTTGGCCAGACGTGCCCCGTCCATGTGAAGCTTCATGCCGTGGGCGTGGACGAGCGAGGCGATAGCCCGCACCTCCTCCACCGTATAGAGCGTACCGAGCTCCGTAGCCTGCGAAATATAGACGGCACCGGGCTGCGCATGGTGGCAGTCACCGAAGTGCTGCAAATGGGGACGGAGCAGGTCGGGCGTCAGTTTGCCGTCGGGCGTGGCGACCGCGATGAGCTGACACCCCGTCATTCGCGCCGGAGCGTTACACTCATCCACGTAGATATGTGCCGTAGCGGCACACAGGATGCTGTGAAACGACCGCGTCACCGCCTGCAGCGCCACACTGTTGGCCCCCGTTCCGTTGAACAGGAAAAAGGGACGGGCCTCCTCCCCGAAGACCTGCCGTACACACTCCGCGGCCCGTTCGGTCCAGCGGTCGTCGCCGTACCCGGCTGCATGGTCGCGGTTCGCCTCGATAATGGCGGCCATCACCTCCGGATGAACGCCCGAATTGTTATCGCTCGCAAAACTCCTCATAGTCCGTATCGTTTTTAACGGTGCAAATATACGCCGATATGCCTGCGGATATTCCGCCCCGCCTCTTTTTCGGAACAAGGCACAGAACAAGACACGCCGACCGGAAAACACACGCCCGCAGCCGAAGCCGCAGGCGTACGCAATCATCCGGGAAGGCAGTCGTTCCGGTTGCCGGTATCCGTTAAAACCCGATTCCGCTGATGTAGCCGTAGAGGTTGCTCACAACACCCGAAGCAAGTATCCCGACCGTACAGAATACGAGGCTCGCCCTGTTATAACCGTCCGTACGAAGACGTTCCGAAATGCCGCCTTCCGGAGCGTTGATGAACATGGCCTTGATTATCCTCAGGTAGTAGTAGAGCGATACTACCGTGTTGACCAGCGCAATGAAGACCAGCAGGTAATCCCCCTTCGCCGCAGCTGCCGCGAAAATGAAAAATTTACTGAAGAAACCGCCGACCGGAGGGATACCCGCGAGCGAAAAGACCGCGAGCATCATCACCAAGCGAGTTTCGGATTGGACTTATACAGTCCGTCGTAAGCGCCGATGTCCGTACGGCCGCTGTGGTTTTCGACGGAAGCGATGACACCGAACGCCGCCATGTTGGCGAAGAGGTAGACCAGCACGTAGTACACTACAGCGGAGAGTCCCTCCGGCGTACCGTGCAGCACGCCGAGCATGATGTACCCCGCCTGCGAAATGGACGAGTAGGCAAAGAAACGTTTGATGTCCCGCTGACGGATGGCGAACAGGTTGCCCACCACAATGGTCGCCACCGTAACTGCCCACAGGATATAGTACCAGATACGACCGATGTTGCCGAATACATGATGCAGCGTCAGCAGCAGCACGAAGCAACCCGCCGCTTTGGAAACTACCGAAAGGTAGGCTGTGGTAGCCGTAGGTGCCCCTTCATAGACATCGGGAGCCCACATATGGAAAGGCACGAGCGAAATCTTGAAAGCCAGTCCGGCAAAGAAGAAGACGAATCCCAACACCGTCATGAAATCGGCGCTCACCAGCGGCTGCATGTCGGCGAAATACATCGTCCCCATCGCACCGTAGAGATATGAGAGGCCGAACATCATGATACCCGACGAGAGCGTGGACATCAGGATGTATTTCGCTCCTGCCTCGGCCGACTTCTCCCGGTACTTGTTGTACGCCGCGAGGCATGCCGTCGGCAACGATGCCATCTCGATACCGATGTAGAGCAGCATGAAGTTCCCGGCGGAGACCATCAGATACATGCCCAGAAGCGTGGCGAGCGTGATGACGTAATACTCCCCCTCGCGGATAGCCGTCTCCCGGCCCCGCAGCCATTCGCCGGCCTGCATGAAGACCACGAGCGTACCGAGATTCAGGATATTTTTCATCAGCACCGTAAGCGGCTCGTGATATACATTCCCCCGAAGGCGCTCCCTTCGGGCAGACAACAGAAGAATCCGGCCACGGTATGCAGTGCGAAAAGGACAATCGCCAGCGGCCGGAACCACCGCATCGCACGCGTTTCGCCGGCGAATATATCGAACAGGAGCAGTACCACGAACACGGCAAGCAGACCGAGCTCCTGGCGCATTACCAAGAAATTACCCAAATCCATACGCTAAAAGAGGTTTAAATGTTCCATTATCGGTCCGAGGCTCTCGTAAATCAATCCCTGCGCACCGGAGGGCCACACGCCTACCGCCACGATGCAGGCGATGAGCGCCACGGCCGAGAAACGCTCGTACAGTGCGCATCGTCCAGCTTCAAGTGGTCGGGATTCTGCACCGGACCGTAGAGTATCTTGCCGACCGTACGCAGGATATAGACGGCCGTCACCACGATGGAGGTCGCCGCCAGTATCGTCAGTACGCGGCGCAGCAGGTCGGCATGTTCGAACGAACCGATGAAAACGGTCATTTCGGCCACGAACCCGCTGAATCCCGGCAGGCCGAGCGAAGCGAAACCGGCTATCACGTAACAAACCGATGCGAAGGGCATGATACGCATCAGGCCGCCCATCTCGCGGATGTCGCGCGTGTGGGTGCGGCCGTAAATGACGCCTATCAACGAAAAGAACAGGGCCGTCATCAAGCCGTGAGAAAGCATCTGAAGCACCGCGCCGGTCATGGCCGTCCGGTTAAGCATCAGAATGGCGAAGAGCACGAGGCTGCAGTGGCTCACCGACGAATAGGCGTTCATGTACTTCAGGTCGGTCTGCACCACCGCGCCGTAGGCGCCGTATACCACCCCGATACCGGTAAGGATAAGGAATATCCACGACAGCTCCTGCGCCGCCTGCGGCATCAGGAATATCGCCACACGGAAACAGCCGTAGCCGCCCAGCTTCATCAATACGCCGGCATGCAGCATCGAGACCGAAGTCGGCGCCGCGGCATGGCCGTCGGGCGACCACGTATGGAACGGAAAGAGCGCTCCGAGCACTCCGAAACCGATGAATGTCAGGCAGAATATCCAATACTGATGATTCATGGGAATACTGAGCTGCGAAATCTCCATGATATTCATCGTGGTCGCCCCGGCGGTGAAGTAGATGCCGAGAATCCCCGTCAGCAGGAAGGCCGAACCGCCCATGAGCATCAGCGTCAGCTTCGTGGCGGCATAGACCTTCTTTCCGGTACCCCATACCCCTATCAGCAGAAACATCGGGATGAGGCTATCTCGTAGAACATGAACATCGTGAAGAGGTCGAGCGAGATGAAATAGCCGAAAACGCCCACCGCCAGCAGGCTGTACCACACGAAGAAATCGCGCTCCATGTTCCACGCCGAGAAGACGCCCGCAAAGGCCACGACGGCCGAAAGCAACAGCATCACCACCGAGATACCGTCCACACCCACCGTATAATGGATATTGAACGGCGCATACCATACGGTGTCGCTGCAAAGCAGCATCGCCTCGTCCGACACCGCCCGCTGCTGCAGGAACACGACCGCTACCACCACCGCGCACACCAGTTGCAGTCCGAACCCCGCCGTGACCACCGTGCGCACGAACCGCTGCCCCTTTCCCGTGAAAAGCGCGAGCAGGGTGAGCAACGGTATGATAACCAATAAAGACAATATATTCATAACCCCGTCAGAATATAAATACACAAACCACGATAACGAGTACCGACCATACGAATACCGCCGCGTAGGTCTGTACACGGCCCGACTGCATTCCCTTCACGGCACGCGACAGGCTCTCCGTCCCCGTTCCGAGGGCATTGATACCGCCGTCTATCGCATGGCGGTCGAACCATGCCACGGGAGCACTCACGCAACGGAACAGAATCTTTTTGGTGACGAACTGCCAT